>SAMEA3387468__coassemble_1952_pt1 | contig 135781 bp, 122 predicted proteins | sample SAMEA3387468__metabat2_low_PE_032 | metagenome-assembled genome bin SAMEA3387468 (sample SAMEA3387468) | Felis catus | biome: Faeces | place: United Kingdom | collected 2012 | reverse complement strand
CTTTGGCGAAACCATCACCGCCAAGCTCTGCGGGCTCAACGCCCTTCGCTTCTTCGGCGCGTCCTGATCTCCGCCCATCCTAAACACCGCTTCGACCTTTCGGGGAAATCCCATCGTTCCTTACCCATATTGTTGAAATCAGTCGTGGTATAATTAGGCCACACTTTTGAAAGGGGCACATAATGACTGTCACAGTTCCCGTTCGAGACATGAAGGACACCTCCGCATTCACCGCCCTCGTAGAACGTGAGCGAAACGTCACCGTAACGAAAAACGGGTATGACGTACTTCACTGCCTCTCTTCTGAAGAGTGGACGATGCAACGCGATGAAATTGCAAAAGCCAAACTTCTTTCTCGTATTCTGCTCGCAGAGCGCGAAATTGAGACGGGCGATTACGATGACTACGACACCTTCGTAGCGGAGGTCAGGGCCGAATATGGACTATAGAATAACGATTGCCCATGAAGCGAAGCGGGAATATAGAGACATCGTGTCCTACCTTGCCGACGTCCTTAAGAATCCTCAGGCTGCGCGCCATTTTATGCTTGAATTTTCAGCAAAGATAGACATGGTTCAAAAACACCCTGAAGCGTTCGGCCTATGCCATCTACCCGAACTCTCAGCAAGGGGCTATCGTTCAGCTTCGGTCATGCGATACATATTCCTATACAAGATCCTTGATGACAGGATTGTAGTTGCCCATATCTTCCACCAATCGCAAGACTACGCGCGGCTAATATAACCCCTATCCGAAACGTGACAACCTGCCCCCCCTCAACAACAACATAGTAGAAGCGGCATCGCCGCCAAGCGCGCCTTGCCTACAATAAAGCCCGCCGGAGAATTCCAGCGGGCTTTTTCAATTGTTACTCCTGAAGGCTTTTGATTGCACGGGCAACATTTCCCTCTTGGGCATAAATTGATTCCCGACACTCCTGGAGGCTTTTATCTGACACACTCATGCATATTGCGGTCTTAACATCCCACCCTGTTTCCTCAAGAAGCGCTTCCGCCCGTTCAGGGCTGCACCCACTCGCCAGCGTAACGATACGACAAGCACGTGCCGCCAGTTTTTCATTCGTAGGTTGGACATCAACCATAAGGTTCCTATATACCTTGCCGTGTTTAACCATCAGCTCAGTAGAAATCATGTTCAAAATCATCTTTTGAGCCGTACCGGCTTTCATGCGGGTAGAGCCCATAATGCACTCTGGACCCGTCACACATTCAATAGGACAATCAGCATACTCAGACAGCCCCGCATCTGACACACAACTTATCGAGCCAGTCAACGCACCAATCGACCTCGCGAAGCTCAGCGCTCCAATCACATATGGAGTTCTCCCGCTTGCAGCGAGGCCAATCACAACGTCTACTTCGCTAAGGCCACGTTTCCGTAGGTCGTTCGCGCCTTTCTCAAGACAGTCCTCCGCGCCCTCTTTTGAGGTAGTCAGGGCTTCCGTGCCACCGGCAATCACACCCTGGACCAAACTAGAATCAACTCCATACGTTGGAGGGCACTCGCTCGCATCGAGAACGCCCAGACGACCAGACGTCCCCGCGCCAATATAAAAAATCCGTCCTCCGCGTTTCATCCTCATCGACGCCATGTCCACAAGACGCGCGATATCGGGCAAGATCGCTCTCACTGCCTCCGCCACGCGCTGATCCTCTTTATTGATGGCCTTAAGGGCTTCAAGTGTCCCCATCTCATCAATGTGTTCAGTAGATTCGCAAAGAGACTCTGTGGACAGCACTTCCAAGTCGGACGCCTTCATTTTTCCTCCTAAATGAGAGGGCCCGCTTTCAAACCCCCTCCCATTAAAACACTCTAGATCAGTCTCTAAGCAGACCTACCCTCAATCGCCTGTACGTATCGACTCGTAATCACCTCAGGACGAGTGATTGAGGTCCCCACGACCACAGATAGAGCGCCGGCGTTCAAAAGCTCGATTGCATCCTGTTCGCACGCCACTTTTCCTTCGGCGATTACCGGAACATCACATTTCTCGACCATCTCTCGAACAAGGTCAACATTTGCACACGTCACCTCTGCGCTTTCTGCCGTATATCCAGAAAGCGTGGAGGAAAGAAGATCAAATCCCATCGAGTTCGCTCTTATCGCTTCATCCATGGTTGAAATCTCTCCCATGATGAGCACATCCGGGTATTCTATGCGAATATTCTCGACAATGCTGCCCACCTCCTCACCTCCAGGACGCGGTCTAGGCGTCGCATCGAGAGCTATGATGTCGATGCCTACATCGAGGATCTCTTTTGCACTCTCAAATGTCGGAGTGATATAGACGTCATAATCGTCATTAAACTTTTTATTGATTCCAATAATTGGCAGGTCAACACGTTTCTTAATCGCTGCAATATTGTCCGCCCCAGTCGCACGTATGCCCGCAGCCCCTCCCTCGTAGGCAGCACGCGCAAATGCCGCCATAATTTCGGGTCCGTACATAGGCCATCCAACTCGTGCTTGACACGACACGATAAGCTTTCCACGCAGCTCCTCAAGCAGAATCCTGCCCCTCCTAGTCGTCTCAGCCATTAGAACAGTCCAATCGCCTTACCGCAAATACCCAGAGCGAAGCTCAAGATGATGCACAAATACATGCCCTTTTTATTCTTGACCATGATTCCGTAGAAACCCATAACCAGCAGCAGAGGCAGCATGCTCGGGACCAGAGAATCGAGAATCGCCTGAGGAGCGATCTCCGCGCCACCAAACGAGAATGTCAAAGGAATCGATAGCTTAACGAAGCTCGTAATCATTGCAGATACGGCCATCATGCCAACAATCGTGGCTCCCTCAACGAAACGGTCGAGCAGGCTACTGCTCTTCATGCGAACGACAAGCTTGGTTCCCCACTCGTATCCGTACCGTACAAACAGCCAACGAGAAACAATGTTCAGTGCAACATTGGGAACGATGAATACGATAGGACCAAGGGCGTTGCCCTCCAGAGCCAGGGATGCGCCAATCGCCGCAAAGATCGACATGAACATTGCCTTGAAAACAGAGTCGCCAATGCTCGAAAGAGGACCCATAAGCGCGGTCTTGGTAGAAGAAATGACTTCTTCGGTAATAGGCTTGCCCAACGCTTTCTGCTCCTCCAGGGCGAGAGCAACACCAAGCACGGCATTCCCGGTATACGGATGGCAGTTGAAGAATTCGTTCTCGCGACTCATCGCTGCCTTAAAATCCTCTGGATCGGGATAGAGAACCCGGAGCGCGGGAATCATTGCGTAGCAAAAGCCCAGAGATTCATAGCGTTCGTAATTGATTGACGTCATAAAGAAGAACGAACGGATGAACGTTTTCTTAAGAATCTTCATGTCCAACAAACGGGGAACTTCATCCGCCTCTTCATCCTCGGCATCATCTTCGAATTCGTCATCGAAGCCGTCGGAGGACGCCTTTGGAGCCATAACGGCATTAAGAGCAAACACAATGCCAACTGCGGCAACAGATACAGCAAGAACGGGAAGCTGAAGCCATGCAGCGAATACGAATCCAATGAGGAAAAATGGCCAGTAGCGCTTAAAGTTCATCATCTTTAGCAGCATCGCCATACCAACGGCAGGCAAAATACCAGAAGCGACCTTCAAGCCATCCGTCAGAACATCCGGCATAGCAGTAACGAGAGAGTTTACCCATTCGCTACCAAAGAAAACAGCCAAAAACGTGGTAACGAAAAAGATAACGAGAAAGACCAGCAATCCCATGAGGTGCATTTTTTCGACCTTCTTGTAGTCTCCAGCAAGAAGGTATTTATCCGCGCCGTGCACCAAAATGATGTTGACATTCCATGCCATCATTATCATCAACTGCGCAAGAACACCAATGGGCAGAGCAAGAGCGATTCCCACCTCAGGATTCCCACCGCTTGTAATAGCGAATACCGTTGACAGAATGCCAGCAATCTGGGCATTCGGAGGGACGCTGCCACCAATGGGCAAAACTCCCATGTACATCAACTCTACAGTACCTCCAACAAAGAGACCTGTAGAAAGATCGCCCATGATAAGGCCGATAAGAGGCCCAGCGAAGACTGGACGAGAAATCATCCAGTAACCGTATCCGTAGTTTTCAGTGATAAGCAGCGCTATGAACAGGCTAAGAGGCAATGCCATCATCAATTCCATTGCGACCCTCTCCCTTCACTCTAGTTAAACCTGAACTTAACCCAACAAATCCATCAGTTTTTCTTCGGAATCCGTCGGAGTGGTACGTACTTCCAGCTTCACCCCCTTGTCATCAAGGGCCCTGAAAACTCGCTCCATATCATCGTCGACATACACCGTCTTCGAAACTTGCCGACGCCCCTCTTTAAAATAGATGCCACCCACATTGATGCTGGCTATCTCCGCCCCCCTATCTATCATGTTTAGATAGACGCGAGGATGCCCAACCACAATGAAAAACTTTTTCTTTGGATACTTGGTAAGCAGCTGGACAGCTCGATCCTCATCGACAACAAAGCACTTAAGCGAAGCTGGACACGCCATCTTCAGCAGCGAGACTTGGAATTCATCTTTTGAAACCTCGTTATCAACCACCATCACCGCATCACTTTTATATGCGACCGTCCAGGAGTAACCAACTTGTCCATGAATTAAGCGTTCGTCGATGCGCGCAACAGTAATCATCTCTTCCTCCATCTGAATTCCAACTGATTAATTGAGATACCTCTCACGAGCTCAGTTAGAGATTATTAGGAGCAAGCCTTTGTTTCAATATTTAGTTTATTTAGTGATACTTAGTTTCAACTTCTGAAACTACACATATCAGTTCGATATAAATGTTCGTGACACTCTTTCAGTAAGCGCATCGTAGTCTGTGAGCAAATACATTGAATAAATTATGTCCACTACGTACAGCATGGCGCTCCTTGATGCCATGGCGCCACTGCGCCGCAGCGTTTCTCTAGCAGTAACAAAAAGAGAATAGTCTGCTAGAGCGCTCACCGAGTTTCTGTCGCTTTTTGTAATGCTAACCATTGGCACGCCTTGACGCTTGAGAATGCCGGCAATCTTTATTATTTCAGCAGTTTCTCCAGAATAAGAAAAAATGACAGCCATGTGATTCTGATCAGAATTCAAAGCTTGAACGTATTGACGATCGTACTGCTGAAAAACAATGGAGCATTTCCCGACACGCATAAATTTGGAATGAGCATCCATGGCGACCAAATTAGATGCCCCCACCCCATAAAAGTCGATAACGTTCGATCTGCGAATCAAATCAATAACCTGCGTAACGACAGAATGGTCTATAAGCAGGCGAGTCTCTTCAATGGCGGCAACCTCTATATTGGTTATCTTCTCAACAACAACGCTGACATCATCGTCGCGATTAAGAGTAGTTGAATCGAGTAAATCTAGGCTGAGGTGCTCGTAATGATCGACCTCCTCAGCAAGCCTAACCTTAAACTCCTGAAAGCTGGAGACTCCAAGCCTTTTGCACATCCTCGAAACAGTTGCTGGAGAAGTAAACGACTGGCGCGCAACGTCATAAATAGTTTGATTTAAAACCGAACGAGAGTTTCGAAGGATGTAGTCGCGCACGCCTGCTTCGGCAGAGGAAAAGCTATTACAGTCGCGTAGCTTAATGAGGACACTCATCTTAGCCACTCCTATTCACTACAAACCCGTAAAGCGGCGTGCGGCGCGTGAAGACCGAACATCTAAAGAGAACAGGGCGCAGACCATAAGGCCCACGCCCCGCAAAGTCTTAATTTATAGGATACCTAAAAACTTACGCCTGGATCTCGATGCGCTCGCGCCCGCCCATGTAGGGACGAAGCACCTCGGGAACGGTGATGGTGCCGTCGGCGTTCTGATAGTTCTCCATGATGGCGGCCATGGTGCGGCCGGTGGGCAGGCCGGAGCCGTTGAGCGTGTGGACAAAGCGGGTGCCCTTGAAGTTCTCCGGATCGCGGTACTTGATGTTGGCGCGGCGAGCCTGGAAGTCACCGCAGTTGGAGCAGGACGAGATCTCCTTGTACGCGTTGTAGCTGGGCAGCCACACCTCGATGTCATAGGTCTGGCGCGCAGAGAAGCCCAAGTCGCCGGTGCACAGGCTGATCACGCGATACGGCAGACCAAGCTGCTGCAGAATGTACTCGGCCTCGGCCACCATGCTCTCAAGCTCGTCGTCGGACTCCTCGGGACGGGCGAACTTGACCATCTCGACCTTGGTGAACTGGTGCTGGCGAATGATACCGCGGGTATCGCGGCCGGCGGAACCGGCTTCCTCGCGGAAGCAAGGGGTGCCGGCGGTATAGCGAAGCGGCAGCTGCGAGGCATCAAGCGTCTCGCCGGCATGCAGGTTGGTGAGCGCGACCTCGGCGGTGGGAATCAGGAACTGGTCCTCGCCGGTGTGGTAGGCATCGTCCTCGAACTTGGGCAGCTGGCCGGTGCCGAACATGATCTCGCGGTTCACAACCACGGGCGGGATGAACTCCTTGAAGCCGCGAGCCAGATGGGTGTTGAGGAAGAAGTTCTCAAGGGCGCGATCGAGCGTCGCGCCATCGCCGGAAAGAACGGTGAAACGGCCGCCGGAGAGCTTTGCACCGCGCTCAAAGTCCAGAATGCCCAGGTCGGTACCAAGATCCCAGTGAGCCTTGGCCTCAAAGCCCTCGGCTGCAAAGTCACGCGGGTTGCCCCAGCGACGAACCTCGGGGTTCTCGTTCTCGTCCACGCCTACGGGAGTAGCCTCGCAGGGCATGTTGGGGATACGCGCCATGAAGTCGTACTGGGCGTCCTCAAGCTCGCTGCGCCGAGCGGCCAGGCCCTCGATCTTCTCGTTGACCAGACGGACGGCCTCCTTGGCCGCCTCGGCCTCCTCGCGCTTGCCCTCCTTCATGAGCATGCCGATCTTCTTGGACTCGGCGTTGCGCTGCGCCTGAAGCTCCTCGACCTCGGTGATGACGGCGCGGCGCTCGCCATCGAGCTCAAAGAACTTCTCGCGGTCCCAGGATCCCTGGCGGTTCGCCATGGCCTCATCGAGGGCGTCGGGGTTCTCGCGAACAAACTTGATATCGAGCATGATTCCTCCGGTTCGCACACGTAGCTGATGTGCAATTAAGGTTGGCATTATGGTGTTGCTCTCGCCAGTATATACTTGTGAGAGTTTTTCCTTAAGTGAGAAGGCGAGAAGGCATCATATGGACGCGATTTTTTCCTTTTTGTTCGGCACCCGCGCGGGTTTGGCCGTGCTTTTCGTCGGCGGCGTAGCGCTGTTTGGCCTCATCGCATTCGTGATGGAGAAGCGCACCCACAAGCTCTACGTCGACCGCGGTCCAAAAAATGAGGACGAGGACGGCTTCTGGGACTAGCGCCGGCACCACCAACAACAAGTCGCAAGAAGAAGGGAGGCCAAAACGGTCTCCCTTCTCTTTTTCAAACGTACCTTTCAAGTACGGCGAACTACCCCGTTGTCGCCCCGCACGCTAGTCGTCGTCGCCAGAAGCTCCCAAGCGCAGCAAGATGCCCAACGCCGCCTGCACGGGGCTCACGCTCTCGTCGCTCGCATCGATTCCTCGTCCAACGCCAGAACCGGCACCCGCGCCGGCACGGTAGGGCACCGTGAGCTTGCGGCTCTTGGGATAGTTGATGGCGCCCAGCGTGCTCTTTAGGTCAAAAGCCACGTTCTTGGGCACGTCAACCCCCTGGAACACCAAACGGCCCTGCGTAAGCGAGATGCTCTCCAGCCCCAAGCGCTCCGCGCGGATACGGATGCGCGCACGGTCAAAGAGGTTCGCCGCCGCCTGAGGCAGCTCGCCATGGGAATTCTCGCAATCCTCCTGCACGGCATCCACGCTGGCAAGGTCGTCCGCCGCCGCGAGCCTTCGATACACCAGCACGCGCTGGTCCACCGCAGGCAGGTACTCCTCGCTTAAGAAGAAGTCCGCCGGCAGGTTGATGGTGACGCCGGATTCCCCCACGTCCACACCGCTCTCGCCGCGCGCCTCCGCCACAGCCTGGCCCAGCATCTGCGTGAACAGGTCAAAGCCAACGCTGGATAGGTTGCCATGCTGCTCGGCGCCCACAAGCGAGCCCGCGCCGCGGATCTCCAGGTCGCGCATGGCGATGCGCATGCCGCTACCCAGGTCTTGGAACTCCGAAAGCGCCATCAGGCGCTCGGTCGCCTCTTCGGTAAGCGGCAGCTCGCCCGGGAACATGAAATACGCGTAGGCCTGCGTGGCAGAGCGCCCCACGCGACCCTTGAGCTGGTAGAGCTGCGCTAAGCCCAAGCGCTGCGAGTCCTCGATAATCAGCGTGTTGGAGTGCGGGTTGTCGATGCCGCTCTCGATGATGGTGGTCGCCACCAGCACGTCGATCTTGCCCGTGGCGAACTGGACCATGACGTCCTCCACCTCGCGCGGGCTCATCTTGCCGTGCGCCACGCCCACGCGCGCCTCGGGCACCACCTCGTGCACGCGCTCCACCGCATCATCGATGGTCTTCACGCGGTTCGATACGTAGTAGACCTGGCCGCCGCGGTCGAGCTCCAGGCGAATCGCCGCCGAGACCACGTCCGGATCGTACTCGCCCACGTGGACGATGACCGGGCGCCTGCCCGTTGGCGGCGTGGTGATGAGGCTCATATCGCGCACGCCCGAAATAGCCATCTGCATGGTGCGCGGAATAGGCGTTGCCGAAAGCGTGAGCACGTCGATCTGCTCGCGCAGGTTCTTGAGCTGCTCTTTATGCTGCACGCCGAAGCGCTGCTCCTCGTCGATGATCACCAAGCCCAGGTTGTTGGGGTTGACGTCGGCGGAAAGCAGGCGGTGCGTGCCCACCAGCACGTCCACCTTGCCCTCCGCGAAGGCTGCCAGCGCGCGGCGCTGCTGTGCGGCGGTGCGGAAACGGCTGAGCACCTCGACCTCGACTCCAAACGGAGCGAAACGCTCGAAGAACGTCTCGTAGTGCTGCTGGGCGAGAATGGTGGTGGGGCACAGCACCATAACCTGGCGCCCGCCGTCCACGCATTTGAACGCGGCGCGCAGGGCCACCTCCGTCTTGCCAAAGCCCACGTCGCCGCAAAGCAGGCGATCCATTGGTTTGGAGCTCTCCATATCGCCCTTGATATCGGCGATGGCGTCCAGCTGGTCATGCGTGGGCTCGTAAGGAAAGCTCTCCTCCATCTCGATTTGATCCGGCGTATCCGGTCCAAATGAGTAACCGGTGATGGACGAGCGCCTGGTATAGAGATCGACCAGGTCGAACGCCAGCTTTTTAGCGCTCTTGCGGGCCTTGTTGGTAGCGCGCGTCCAATCCGCGGTATTAAGGCGGGTAAGGCGCGGATTGGCGCCGTCCGGTCCCACGTAGCGGGTGATGCGGTCCACCTGCTCAAGCGGCACGTAGAGCTTGTCGCCGTCAGCGTATTCCAGCAAGAAGTAATCGCGCTCGCGACCCCCCACCTCTTGACGCACGATCTCGGAGAACAGGGCGATACCGTGCGTGGCGTGGACCACGTAGTCGCCCGGCTTGAACGGGAAGGTGACCTCCGTGATGTCGACGCGACGGCGGGCGCGCCCACGTCCACGCTTGGCATCCATGCGCGCGTTAAGATCGGCCAGCGAAAAGACCGCGAGGTTCGCCTCTGGCACCACGGTGCCGGCGGGCAGCGGAATGTCGACAAAAGTGACGCGTCCGCGGGTGATGGTAGGAACCACGGGACCGGCGGCGCCCTCATCCAGACCGCGGGCGTTGAGGGCGTCCGCACGGCGGCGCGAAACGGCCGGCAACTCAACGTGCACGTCGTCTTCGATATCGCCCTTGTTCTCGTCCGCCATTACCAGCGACTCTTCAAAGGGAATGTTCTCGTCCGTAAAACTCAGCTCCATGGACTCGCGGGCACCGCGGTCCGGAATGGCGAATACCACCGCATAGCGGTTGCTGACAACCTCGTTGACGCGCGAGATAAAGCGGTTGTCCGAACCCGCCAGCGCGGGCTGCTCCAGCTTGAGTTCTGCGGTCACGGCGCCGCCGGCGCGGATGAGCGACACGTAGTTAAGACGCTGCTGGCGGCCAAAGTCGAGCTGCTGGGGGCGCACGTACAGGCCATCCAGCTGGGCAACCTTCGCCTCGCCGGCACGGCGCTCCAAGTCCTCATAGGCGCGCGTGCAGTCATCGAACAGCGAGCGGGGCTCGGACAGAATCACCAGCGCATCGTGGCTCACATGCGCCAGCGGGCTATCGGTGCTCTCATATAGCAAGGGCATAAAGCGATCGAGTTCCGGCGTGACAATGCGCTGCTGCACCATCTCGAGCATGGCGGCGAGCTCGGTATCGTTTTGCGCGGGAACGTAGAGGGCTGCGGAGATGCGCTTGATCGCCTCATCGGTAAGGGCGAGCTCGCGCACGGGATAGATCTCCACGGCGTCCTCGTCACCGATAGTCTGGCCGGTGGAAGACACCATGCGGCGGATGCGGTCGATCTCATCGCCAAAGAACTCGATGCGCACCGGGGCGGTCGCCTGAGCGGGATAGATGTCGACGGTGTCGCCGTGCACATGGAAAAGGCCCGGCGTATCGGCGGCATCGGAAGGAGTGTAGCCCATGCCCACCAGGCGGCGGGAAACATCCTCGAACGGCGTCTCCTCCCCCACCGCAAACGTGGTCGAGGCCCAATACCGGCTGTCTCGCGGCGGCACGCAGCGCAGCAGAGCGCGCGCAGAGGTGACCATGATGCAGTGCTCGCCGCGGGCGATGCGACCCAGCGCGGCGCATCGGGCGGCGACCACGGAGTCGTCGGGCGCGGTGTCTTTCCAGGGATAGTCCGCGCGCTCCGGAAAACGCGCGACGTGCTCAAGGCCAACGTAGGCGACAAGCGAGCGCATGGCGCGGTCCGCCGCGTCCTCGCCGGAGACGATGTAGACCGTGGGACGAGGACGGCGCGCGAACTGGGCGGCCACCATCAGCGTGCGGCCGGACTGCGAAACGGCAAGCGTGGCGTCCTCGCCTCGGTCGAGCGCAGCCTCGATAACCTGGGGGCCTTCAGCGGTATACAGTTGTGCGGCAATGCGATGGATGAGCAAGCTGTCTCCCCGTTCAACGTGCCCGCCGAAACGCATGCCAGCAGCGGGCGTCCATACCAAAACCCACTCAGCGCGATGCCGGGCGGGTGAGGGCTCTTGAATTTTCCACGTCCATTCTACCCCAGCGAAAACGGATTGAGACGGCGCGCCACCATAGGGAACGGACGGCGCCCCGCTGCCGCGGACGGCCGACTCCAAGCGCGCGTTTAGAGCGTGAGAAGCGTCCGTATCCGCTATCCTGCGGGTGCGGCTATTTTCTTCGGCCTATGGTAAAGCCAAGTTCGATAGCGCGAACCAATCTATTTTGCCGAAATGCCCGCGCTGGGGCAGATGTCCGCCAGCGGGCACTCGCCGCACAGGGGCTTGCACGCATCGCAGATTTCGCGCCCCAGCATGATCCACTGATGGTTGACGTCGTTCCAATACTCGCGCGGCAAGATCTTAAGCAAGTCCTGCTCGGTCTTAAGCGGCTCTTTCTCATGCGTCTTGGGCGAAAGCTTGAGCCGGTGGGCGATGCGGTTCACATGCGTGTCCACCGCGATGCCGTCCACGATGCCAAAGGCGACGTTAAGGACGATGTTGGCGGTCTTGCGACCCACACCCGGAAGCTTGACCAGCTCTTTCATATCCGCCGGCACCTCGCCGCCGTAATCCGCGACGATCATCTGCGCCGCCTCCACGCAGTGCTTGGCCTTGGTTTTGTAGAACCCCAGCGACTTGATGACCTCGGCCACCTCCGCCGCGGTAGCACCGGCCATGGCCTCAGGTGTGGGCCAGCGCTCAAAGAGTGCAGGCGTCACCTTGTTCACCTGGGCATCCGTTGTCTGGGCGGACAACAGAACGGAGATAACCAAGCGGAACGGACTCGCATGGTCCAAAAAGCACTCGACGGGACCGTAGCGCTCGTTCAGGCGCCGGCACGTCTCGATGGCGCGCTCGCGCTTTGCTGCATTGGTTTCACGCGGCATGTCTTCCTCCTATCATGGCCGCTCTATCGCGGTTGCTTCCACGCCAATCATCGCTCCTCGCCCCGCGCGGATTCCTGGTCCAAAAGCGCAACGGGGCCAAAGGCGCCTTCTTCTATTCCCAGCAGGGTCGCCGCCTCATCTTGATCCTCTATCGCGGTCACCGATTGCAGCTTGCGCTCTATCACGTTGGTGCGCGTGTTGATGATGCCGTCAACGGTCTTGCCCGCCGTCTCGATCTGCTTAAGGGCGCGGCGCAGCTCCGCTTGGTACTTGGGAAACTCCGCCTTGACCGCGGCGAGCACGCGCTGGATCTCGTCCGCACGCTTTTGAAACGCGAACGTCTGGTAGCTCATCTGCAGGCTGTTGAGGATAACCGCCATGGTGGAAGGGCCCGCAACGCTTACCTGGTAGTCGCGCTGCAGGGTCTCGATAAGGCCGGGGCGATCGACCACCTCTGCATACAGGCCCTCGAACGGCAAGAACAGGATGGCGAAATTGGTGGTAGCGGGCACGCTTAAGTATTTGGACGAGATATCCTTGGCCTCAAGCTTGATGCGCTGCTCGAGCACGCGGCGCGCGGACTCCACGGCGGCGGCATCCCCCGCCTCCACGGCATCGCGAAGATGCTCGTAGGCGTCGCCGGGGAACTTGGAGTCGATGGGCAGCCAGATGGGTTCCGCCCCCTCCTGCGGCAGCTTGACGGCGAACTCCACGCGGTCGACGCTGCCCGGCTTGGTTGCAACGTTCTGAGCGTATTGCTCCGGCGTGAGGATATCCGCCAAAATGGCCCCCAGCTGCACCTCGCCCAAAATGCCGCGCGTCTTGACATTGGAGAGCACGCGCTTGAGGTCGCCCACGCCCGCGGCGATACTGCGCATATCGCCCAAGCCGGTATAGACCGCTTCGAGCTGCTTGCTCACTTCTCGAAACGAGGTGGACAGGCGGTCATTCAACGTGCGCGAGAGTTTTTCATCCACCGTCTGGCGCATGCGGTCGAGCTGGGTGGCGTTGTCTTGGCGAATCGCCTCGAGCTGGCGCTCCACCGTGGCGCGCACCTCGCCCAAGCGAGCATCGACCACGTCGCGGTTCTTGTCCAGGCGATCCGCCGTGTCGCGGCGAAGGCCGTCCACGCGCAGGCCCATCTGGGCGGACTCGCGCACCAGGCTCTCGTAGCGCTGCTGCGCGGCGGCGCCCTCCGCGGCGGCCCATTGCGCGATAGACCCCACGCCCGTCGACGCCTTCTCTATCGACGCCTCAAGCGAGGCCATGCGTTGCGCCAGAAGATCTTGCTGGCCCTGCTCGCGGCGAAGGCGAACCAGCAAAACCACGCATCCGCAGCTCGCACCGGCGGCGACCAGCGCCAGCAGGGCGACCGCGAGGAGCAACCCGTTATCCATCATCGTCCCCTCTCCGTTCTTCCCCTACACGCGAACAGCCAGGTTATACCACGTGGCGAACACCGCCATGAGCACGGCGACACCGGCGCAGGCAATGGTCCATTTGCGCTCCGCGGCGCAATACTCATCTGGCGACATGGTGGTGAGCACGCGCATGTAGCCCACATAGTTCGCCATGCGCGCATAGAAGAACATGAACGCCAGCGTTCCGGCAAGCGCCAGGGCGGCAAGCAACATGCTCGCCTGGCCGTGAATCGCCGCCCACAGCAGGTTGTCGACCATGAGCCACATGGGGTAGACCACCACCGCGAACACCTGCCCGTGGCCAGCGCCCCAAATGGGCGGCATCAAAAAGGCCCCCCAGTTGAACTGGGGGATATGATAGATGGGCTTATCTACGGGCAGCTCCATGATAATCGCCATGTCGCGGCGCCGATGCCCGTGGGGATCGGCAAGGCTCTTGTCCAGCTCAACAAAGCAGCGGCAAGCCTTGCAATACCCAACCAGCCTCATGCCGGGGCGGGCGCGCGGAGTGTCGCGAGCAGCGCGCTCGAGCGATGGCGCCGGCGCGTCCTGCTCCATCCGCTCCACCTTGCTTACCTTGTGTCCCGTTTTCTTTGCGCGCTTAGCCATAACCCACGCTTTCCCATACCGCGACCCATATACGTGCAACCCAGTGTAGCAGCGCGCGGCCGTGCGGGTCATGACGCCGCAAGGGCCCCCGCCACAAAGCCGCCCATGCGCTCTAGCAGCGCCCCCAGCAGACCGAGAAGTTCTTGGGGCGACGCGCCGTTAGCGATGCACGCCAGCGCGTACGCCGCGATAAACACCACCACGAGCGCCACAGGGAGCAGCAGCACAAAGAGCGCCATCTTGAGCATGCCGGTCACCTTGCGCCTGCGGGCGCGCTGCTTGTCAAACGCGAGCTCGCGCTGATAGCTGTCCTGGGCAACCGAATACGGCTGCCCGGCGCGCGGCTGGGCGGCATAAGGCCGATTGCCGGGACGATGCCGGGCAACGGAGTCCGGCTCATCCAAATCAAGCGAAGCGGCAATGGTCGACGCCGCGCCATCCTGCACGCGAGCGATATCGCGAGCCGGGGCGGCGGCGCGCACGTAGCGCCGCTCGCGCTCAAGGCGTTCTGCAGCGCGTTGGGGCGTTTCGATAAACAGATTCATGCGATGCCTCCTTATGACGAGGCATGCGCGGTAGAAGAGGGTTCTCTAGGTGTACCCCCTGCGGCGCCGAGCCATTCACTTACTTGGCAAGGAGGCGAGGCAGCTGCCAATGGCATCGTCCGCTTCATAATCCGGCATGCCCGGGTACGCCAGGTCCAAAAGTCGTTGGACCTCGCCCGCATGCGCCGCAACATCGATGCCCGCCGCGTCCAGCGCGTCTTTCATGTAGGCAGCGGCGTTCGCAAGCTTGGCGCGCGCGTCTCCCGCCTCGCGCCAGCGATCAACGCCTTCGATTCCGTATGCTCGCTCGAGATACCGCACAACCATGCGCGCCACCGGACCAACGGCCGCCTGCACCTGCGGGGACAGTCCGCGCTCCAACGCACCCTCACCCATGTCGACCACCTGCACGCCAAAGCAGTGCCCCGCACACGCAGCGCCCATAAAGGTCGCCGCCGCCAGCACGTCTGCAAAGCGCACCTCATGAAGGGACGTTTTGCCGGTAGACACTCTCATGTCCGCAGGGTCAAAGGAAAAGGTGGTTCCCGGCGCCGCGCCCGTGCCGTCGAGCGCATCGACCACCACTGCAACGTCGCAAGCCTTGAGATCAGAGACGATGCCGTAGCCCATAACGGCGCGGTCGAGCACCGTCACGCCCAAGGGAAACCGATAGCGATCATCCAGATAGCGCGCCACCGCCGGACCAAAGCCATCATCCAGCTGATATTCATTCCCCACGCAAATAATCGCGATACGGGGCGCGCTCGCCGCCGCCGGCACCGCCATCACAGCCTCCGCATCCGTCGCCATGGGCGCTTCCGGAGCATCGTCCCCATACACTTCTGCCTCCATCTTATCCACGTGCCCCTTCTCAAACGCTGCCAGCTTACCGCACCGCGACAGGAAAAAGGGCCCCGGCGCGCGTGCCGAAGCCCTTATTTGTCCTCATCCACATGAAACGCGGTGAGACACGCTATTTCTCAAAGCCGTTGTGCTGGGCATCGCCCGTGCTGATGGCCTCGTGCTCGACCACGCGAGCTCGGTCGACGGCGGCGCGCTCTTCGCTCTTGAAGGTCTCGCCGCAATCCGGCTCCTTGCCCATGCCATCGAAACCGACGATGTTCATGGTCTCGGGATCGTAGACCAGGCCCGGCGTCTCTTTCCAGAAGAAGATCAACGTCGCGGGGGATACGCCCTCGATCAGCGACAGGTACACGTGGATGCACATGAACGCCAGGAAGCACCACATCATGAAGTAATGCAGGATGCGCACCTTCATAGCGCCGCCCATGAAGTTGAGTCCAGCCTCGAAGATGGGCCAGCCGGCGGTGGTGCCCCACAGGCAGAATCCCGTGTAGCCCGTAAAGAAGATCAGCAGCGGAATAAGCAGGTAGACGATCTTTTGCGGAACGCCCAGCTTAGCCGCGATGGGGTGCTCCTTGCGCAGGAACAGATAGTAGCTGATCCATGCCCACAGCTGGTGCTTGTTATCGCGCTGGGGCAGCCACGTCTTGTAGTCCGGAACAAGCTCGCGGGTACCCGGCGCCGGAGCGCTCTTGATGAAGAACGCCAGCACCATACGGACCACGCAGTTGATAAGCAAAACGATGCCGCAGAAGATGTGCAGGCCGCGAGCCATGGTCATCACGCCGCCAAAGAGCGGGTAGTGGATGTAGAAACCCGTGAAGATCAAGAAGATCATAGCGACCAGGTTGACCCAGTGGGTCACCACAAAGGGCAGCGGATGCGCCTCGCGGTAGTGGGCCATATGCGCCATTTACATCACCCCCCAGGGAGACGTGACGGTATGGAAGCTCTTGCCCGTGGCGGGCTCGGTCACATGGCAGGCGCACGCGGTGCAGGGGTCCACGCTGTGGACGATGCGAACCGCGTCAAGCGGCTTGTCGATATCGGTGACCGTGGTGCCCAGCAGCATGTGCTCCAGCGGACCGGGGTTGCCCTTGCCATCGGTGGGAGACAGGTTCCAAGTAGACGGGATGATCTCCTGGTAATGGGTCACCACGTCGTTCTCAACCTTCTCGGTATGCAGCAGGGCGCCGCGCGGAGCCTCCCACAGACCCAGGCCCTCGCCGGTGGTGCGGGCAGCGGGCGTGTAGTACTCCGCCTTGCCGTCCGCCATCAGCTGGACCAGCTCGTTGAAATTCTGCTCCATGACGTCGCAGACGTAGTCTGCCTCAAGCACGCGGGCCAGCAGGCGGCCGGCGACGCAGTCCAGCTGCGCCATGGTAAGACCGGTCTTTGCCAGGGCATCGTCCATCAGCTTCACCACGGGCTCAACGCCGCGCACGTAGGCCGCCAGCATGCGGGAGATGCCGCCTGCCTCATAGGCCTCGCCGTCGTAGCGAGGCGCCTTGCACCAGGTGTACTTGTTGCTAAAGTTCTTGCCGTCCTTGGGCCACATGGGGCGCGTCACGCCGTCGACCGGGTTGAGGGGCGCATGGTTCTCGTAGAACGCATGGGTCACGTCCTCGGTGATCAGGCTCGCATCCACGTTGGCGATGGTCATGGTGCCGTCCTCGTTGAGCGTCACCATGCCGGCGGGCAGGTAGCGACAGTTGAGCTCGCGGCTTTCATCGTCCAAAACGCCAAAGGAAACAAAGCGGCCCTCGCCCTTGCCCATGCCCACCAGGTTGGGATACTTCTCAACGATCATGAACATGTCCGGAATCATAGTCCCCTGAATCCACGTCTTAAGCTCGCGGATACGGAAGATGATCTCGTCCAGCTTCTCCGGCGTGGGCACAAAGGAGGTGCCACCGGGGATGGATGTCATAACGTGGGGCATCTTGCCGCCGATGATGGCGCAGATCTGCGACGCCTTGGCCTGGTAGTCGATGCCCTCGAAGTAGTGGGCGGTGCCAACCAGGTTCTCGGCGGGCGTAAGGTGGAACGCGGAAGCACCGTCGGCGTCCTTGCAATCAAACCAGTTGCCGGAGAAGATCGACAGCTGGCCGTTCTCGGCAAACGCCTTGAGACGGGCGGACAAGCCCTCGAAGTCGGCACCGGCGGTGCCGTACTTGCGGCAGACCTCGTAGGCGTCGGCAGGGTTGGCGTTCACGGCATCCAGCGGATTGATGTAATCCAGACCCGCCAGGTTGTAGAACCACAAGATGGTGGAGTGCAGGATCTGACCGCCCTCGGAAAGGTTGCGGATCAGTCGCGCGGCGCTGGGGATCTTGATGCCGTAGGCGTCCTCGGCAGCGAAGCACGACGTGTGCACATGCGACACGGGACAGACGCCGCAGATGCGCTCGGAAATAAGCGCGGCATCATAGGGCGTGCGGCCCACAAGCGCGTTCTCAAGGCCGCGGTACAGGTTGCCGCAGCTCCATGCCTCGGTGACCTTGCCGTCCTCGACCTCCATCTCGATAGAGAGGTGTCCTTCGATACGGGTAATGGGATCGACAACAGAGCGAGCCATTACTCATCGCCTCCCTTCTCGGTGGATTCGCCTGCGGACGAGGACCCGCGGCGCTTTTCGATCTCAGCGGCCTCGGCAGCCTCGTGGGCGGCCTTCTTAGCGGCGCGCTTCTTCTTCAAACGGTCGATGTTCTTGGGCTCCAGGCCGCGCTCGTCCAGCTCGTCATAGAGCTTGGCCGCGCGCTCGCCGGCCTGGTGCGCCTGCTCGGTGCCGCGCTTGACGTCCCAGCGGCGCTCCGCCTCGAAGTCCGCACCGCCGTCGACGCGGCCGGTCAGCTTCATGCCGACGCCGTGGACAACCAGCACGGCAACAATAAGACCCGTGCACGCGGCTGCCGCCAGCGGGGGCTGGAAGTGAAAATCTCCAAGCGAAATGTTGCGATGGCGCTTGAGGAACGGCGTGTTCTCGTCCACCCAGTTGCGCTGCGGATGCATGGGATTGATGACGCCGCAGCCAATGCACGGGGCGCCGGACTCCACGCACCAGGAAACCGACTGGTTCCAGCGCGTCACCGGGCAAACGGTAAAGGTCTGCGGACCACGGCAACCCAGCGGATACAGGCAGTAGCCCTTAGCCTCCTCCGCGCTGCCAAACTGATAGACAAACTCGCCGTTCTCAAAGTGTCCGCGGCGCGGGCAGTTGTCATGAACGGTCTGGTTGAACAGCGCGGCGGGCTGGTTCTTGCTATTGAGCTTGGGCAGGCGGCCCATCAGCGTGTACTCCACAATGACGGCGACCAGCCACTCGGGGTTAGCCGGGCAGCACGGAATGTTGACCACCGGGGTGGAGATTCCCTGCTCGGAAAGGAATTTCTGAACGCCCATGGCGTGCGCGTCGTTGGGGCGAGCGGCCATCCAACCGCCGTCGCAAGCGCACGAGCCAAGCGCGATCACGGCATCGGCATGCTCGGCGGTCTCCATAAGGGAGTCGATACCCTTTTCGCCACCGACCATCAAAACGTTGCCATCAAAGGCAGTGGGAACAGCACCCTCATAGATGAGAACATATCCACCCGCCTCGATGGTATCGCGACGAGCCTGCTCCATTGAATGGCCTGCCGCCGCGGACAGCGTCTCGCTATAGTTCAGCGAGATAGACTCCAGCACCAACTGCGGAATGTCCGGCGTGTTTGTCTGGGCGAGCGCCTCGGTGCACCCCGAGCACGATCCGCCCTCCATCCAGATCACGGGCAGAAGCTTTCCGGATTTCTTTCCCGTTTCCAGCGCCTGGGCAATCTTGGGCGCCGCCGTAGCGGACATGCCAAGAAGGACCGCGAGGCTGCCGCAATACTTGAGGAAATCGCGGCGGGTGAACCCGTGCGCCTCCAGACGCTCGGCAAGCGTCATGTCCTGCATCTGATGATCAGTAACCATCCATACACCTCCCTGTTCTGTGCGGTGCGCATACTTTCGCGCACATAACTCCCTTGTCTGTACCTCATGCGCCGAGGAGTCGGCGATACCGCCCGGGCGCAAATCCTCGCATGGCGAGGGCATAGACCAACCTATTATGACGGTTTTAAATTGGTTGTGCTATACATCTGCCCGCCCTCGCCGGTGTGAACTTTTACTCGGTTCGTAGCATCCCAATAGCCTTGCCGAATTTGGGAAGCCGTCTCAAATCCTAGCGCCAACCCCATCTCGGCATCGCTACATTTGATAACATCCCCCGTGATAACATCCCCCGTGCACGGCGCCGTAAGCGCCCATATATGCCAAGCGCCCGCGCAGCCACCGCAAGCGGTAGGGCCACGCGGACATCTATGGCATAGGACACATGAGATTTGGACGATATCTAGCGCTCGGAGGCTCCATCACGCTGGCGAAGGTGCAAGGCCGCTCCAGCAAAATACTGGCGACGCGAAGCATGGTCCCGTACGACCCCGCAGAAAGACCGGTTTTGGCGCCAGCTTCCACGAACGGTCGACGTCGCCGGCATCGATGCTCTGGGCGCCCTGTTCAACGATCTCGAACGCCTCGTCAGAGTCCAGGCGAACCGACTCAATAGTCGCCCCGGCCTTGCCGGTGTTTGAAAGCTCGACCGCCCGTGCATCAACGGGGCCATAGCCTGCCTCGACACGGTCGAACGTTATGGAAGGCGCCTCCAAGCCGGGCTCGTGAACCTCCCAGAAATCAAACGGCGTGGCACTGAAATAGATATCCGTGAGATGGATCTTGAAATAGCAAGCCGTCACGGGCCCATTTGGGAACTGCAGCGCACAGCTTAAGTCCGCATCGTTCCATCCGCCCATAGGGGTACCGCTGCTGCCGTAACGACCAACCTCCGCAAATGAGCTGGAGTCGGCGACGCCCCCGGCGGGAAGGCCCGTATCGGGCGCTGCAACAGCCGCCGTCGCTATGCTTGCAGCTATAAGCGTTGCCTTAACAACGCCCACCGATGCACGGAAACCGGGTCCAAAAGAAGACAGAACAAGGCCTTTGCCCTCGTGCAAGTCGGGGGCGGCCATAATGCATTCCTTTATGTTGTAGCGCGTTTAAGGTACGGCGACTGATTATACATAAAGGCACATCTGTTCAATTTGTTCTTTACTCGTCCATTTCAAACGATACCGCCGGGATAGCGCCGAAGACCCTATTCCTCGATGGCAGCACCCCGGTCCAAGGCGTCCTGCCCCTGCTTGCGCGCCAGCTTCGCCAACGTGTCATCGCGCACCAAGGTGTAGATAACGCTAGCAAGCGGGATGAAGAAGACGATGCCCACCACGCCAAAGAGCTTGCCGCCCACAATCGCCGCCAGCAGCGCCCACATGGGAGCCAGGCCCACTGACCCGCCAACTACGCGCGGATAGATAAACTGGTTCTCGATAAACTGGGTCGCCAGGTAGACCACCAGGCAAATGGGCGCCTTCACGGGATCCGCCAGCAAGGTGAGCACCACGCCGGAAGCACCGGACAAAAATGCACCCACATACGGAACGAACGCGCACAGGCCGGTGAGGTAGGCGGTGATGCCCGCATAGGGCAAACCGAAGATCTTAAACGTGGTGTACATGAGGCAGCCCAAAATGATCGCCTCTACAAACTGGCCGGACAAGAACTTTGCATAGGTCTCGCACGCGAGATTGCCCACAAACCGAATCTTCTGGACTACGCCTGCCGGCAGGTTTGCCCGCGCGATCATAAGGGCCTGACGTGAGAAGTTGTGCTTGCCGAGCAGCAGGTAGATCGCGATCACCATGCCAAGCATGGTGTTTCCGGCGGTCAAGATAGTCGACTTAGCGATAACGGCCGCAGACCCCACAAGCGAAGAGGCGCCATCGGCAGACACCTTCTGGCTCAGCTCGCTCAGCTGCTGGACCAATCCAGACAGGTCGATGCCGCTTGCCTCTGCAAAAGCGATCCACTCGGGAATCTTCTCTTGCGCCAGAGGAATGATGCTGTGCGCAGACTCGATCAGCTCGGGAATCACCAGGGCAACCGCACCCACAAACGCAAGCACAATGCCCGCAAGCGTAATCAGCAGGCTCGCCACGCGCACCGGAATGACCGGAAGCTCCCTGCCAAGGGACTTTCCAGCCTGGTGGAACATGCGCTCAAGACCAGACATGGGCACGTTGAGAACAAATGCGAAGATTGCACCAATCAACACGGGCAGCAGCAGGTCGACCACGGAGGAGACCGCGGCGAGCACCGTCGAAAGATGCGTCATGCCAACGTAGAGCACCACGCCAAACGCGATAAGAAACAGCGCATCCTTCAACTTTTTATCGTCCACGTTCTTCCTCCTCTGCCCAAGCGCGCTCTGCAGCGCGGGCGGCAATCATCATATAGTTCTTATACAGCGCGTCGAATCGACCATGATAGCTAGCGCTCCATGGCTTATCCCTGCCGCAGAAGTGCAGGATCGAGGTATTCTCCATCACCCACGCCATGGTGCTCTCTCCACCCGTTCTCACCAGGTAGTCCGTGTATTTGCGGGCATCGTAGTTCCACAGCTTGTCCGGAACCTCAAGGGTGGATGCGCCGTAGAGCGCGCAAAACAGGTCTTGATCGGGAAAGAGCATCTCCGCTTCATGGTCGCGAGCATATGCCATCATGCCCGCGGGGTCGATCGCGCGGCGGGCGGCGGGCATGTCCATCAAGATTACGCCCGTGTTGAAATACGCCCCCGTGGTATCCAGGCGAATCTTGTTGATGCCCGTAACGGGGTGCGCCGCATCCAAATGCGACGCCGCGGCGAACGCGCGCCCCTTAAGGTCGACCTCCACAAGAGGCCGCAAGGGATTGATTACCAGCACGTCCGGGTCAAGGTACAAGGCCCTCCCCTCAACCTCCGCAAGCACATAGGGCGCAAGAAGACGGTAATACACCTCTTGCGGATAGCGCTTGCTTGCGTAGGCGCCATCAAACAAAGAGCGGTCTATGCCGTGGGCGCAAAAGTCGATGCCAAGGTAGCGACAATAGGCATCCATATGCAACAGGCTCTTCTTGTCCACCGTGCTGTGCAGCAGGTGCAGGCAGAACTTCTCGCCCGGGTTATTGATCACACAAGAAGCCATGGCGCTTCGCAGCGGCGCCAGGTACGCTCCATCGCATGTTGCGATGAGCTCGATAGGTTTGCGCATCAACAATATCCCCCCCTGTGGACGTCTGCGGCTACTGCACGGCCGCACACGCGCCCTGCTCCGCACTCATACCCCGGGGCGTCCAACATATACCTCACGCCGCCGCGCCATCGCCGGATGCCAAGACGGCATTCGCCGCACGCGCTTGGCCCGTCCGCACAATAAGGCCGCCCCGCTTGACACGACGTCTCAGGCGGGGCGGCCCCTATAAAGCTATGCGATGCATGCAGAATACATGGACAAGGAAGGCCGTCCCCCCATGACGCGCTATAGAGCGTGGGGACGAGAATCCCTAGTAGTTAACGACCTGCTCCTCAAAGTAGGCCTTGGGGTGGGCGCATACGGGGCAGAGCTCGGGCGCCTCGGGGCCAACGTGCAGGTGACCGCAGTTGAGGCACTTCCACACCTTAACGCCCTCGCGGGTAAAGACCTCGCCCTTCTCAACGCGCTCGGCAAGCTTGAGATAGCGCTCTTCGTGAGCCTTCTCGACGGCGCCAACGCCGCGGAACTTGGCCGCGATCTCCTTGAAGCCCTCCTCGTCAGCGGTCTTGGCGAACTCATCATACATGGTGGTCCACTCGTAGTTCTCGCCGGCGGCGGCATCCTTGAGGTTGGTCAGGGTGTCGGGCACCTCGCCCTCATGCAGGTACTTGAACCACAGCTTGGCATGCTCGGACTCATTCAACGCGGTCTCCATAAAGATGTTGGAGATCTGAACGTAGCCCTCCTTCTTGGCCTTGGAGGAGTAGTAGCGGTACTTGGTATGGGCCTGGGACTCGCCCGCAAAAGCGGTCTCAAGATTCTTCTTTGTCTGGGAGTTCTCAAAATCCATGGTGTACTTCCTCTCTGCGCGGACCACCGCGCACTACGCTTGCCGGATATGGCGAATAGTATCCGGCACCGTGCGGACACGCTTTTACCGTGCCCGTCTTTGGGTTATACCCCCAGCAGGGTCGCCCCAAGCACACCATCGTCCAAATAATTAGGATTCATTCCTATCAAGTATCATTACCGCGTTACTCACGAGCAAATGGCCCACACGTCCAAGCCCCCGCTCTCCCTGCGCACGCAAAAGCCTTCGCGCTCAAGGTCGTCAAGAATGGATGCGACCAGCTCGCGCTCGACGTGCGGACGGCCCGCCTTGAGCTCCATGTCATTAACCCCCGCCGCGATCTCATCAATACCCAACAGCCCCCCGCACTTGGAGGCGTCAAGCAGCATGCGCACAATATGAGCGCGCTTTTGCCTACGCGAACCCTCAAACGCAGACTGGCGCGTATAGGAGCTGGAGCGCCGCGAAGGATTGGGGACGGTCTTTTTGAGATGCGCACCGTAGTCCAGAAGCGCGTAATACCAGGATCGCGGCGTATCGTTCTCATCTTGAGCGATGGCAAACAAATCGCCCGCCGCATCCTCGCCTGCGGGGCATGCCGCCTGAATAAGCGGAACAAGCTCGCGATCGGGCACGCCGGGCACGTCGGGAAAGAAATGATGTAGGAAGACGGTCCTCACGTTGGTCTCTAGGTACACGCCGGGAAGATCGAATGCAAACGACCGAATGCCCTGCGCCGTCGCTGGACCTATACCGGGAAGCGCGCAAAGCCGGCGGGTATCTTGCGGGATCTCGCCATCGTATTCGGCAACAATCGCCTCCGCCGCGCCCTTGAGCGCCAGCGCGCGACGGTTGTACCCCATTCCCTGCCACTCCTCGAGCACGTCTGCCACGGGCGCCTGGGCAAGGGCTTGCACGCTGGGGAATCTATCCAACCATGCTCCCCAGCGCGCCAGCACGCGCGGAACCTGCGTCTGCTGCAGCATGACCTCTGAAATCCAAATGCCATAGGGGTCGCGCGTGTTTCTCCACGGAAGGTCCCTATACAAACGAACCCCCTCCGCGCGAACCAGGGTGCGGAAGGGGTCACGATTCATCATGATGGCGAAACTCCTTGTCCCTTGCGACAAGGATCGCACGTGCGGCCTATTCGGCAGCGCGGCAGCCCTCGCCACAGCTTACATACTCGTAAAAACGATCGCGATCGGCAAACTTGGGATCGACCGCGGGGCTCAGGCGACGGTTCACCACGTCATCCAATGTAACGGAATCAAGATAGTCGTGGACCAGGGCCTGCGTACCAACCCACAGGGGATGATAGCAGCAACCGCCCATGCGGGCGCAGTCAGCGGCGGGAGCGGTGCACTCGTTCATAACCAACGGGCCCTGAATGGCCTCGACAACCTGGCGAATGGTGATCTGGGCGGGATCGACCTTAAGACGCATGCCGCCATGCACGCCGCGAAGGCTCTCGACAATGCCTGCAAGCACCAGCCCATGCTGGATCGAGCGCGCAAAAGAATACGGAACGTCAACCTTCTCGGCCGCCGTTCTCACAGAAAGGAGACTCTCCCTGTCCTCTGCCAGCATCGCCAACATGCGCAGGGCGTAGTCCGTCTTCCTTGAAATGTCCATCTCTCCCCTATCCTTCTTGCTCGACCAACCCTTAGTTTATACGCGTGGAGAGACCACGCGCGCAGATCAGGTCAGACCATGCAAACAGGTACCTGAAAACCAAAGGATTTGACCTTACCATAACGGAGATTAAGTATTCAATACTCAATCGCCCCACATAACACGCAGGATTAACCTACTAAAAGAATAATTCACGCGCTAGAGGATACCGTAATGATGCAGCTGATGTACCCAAGCGTCGGCAACATGCAAAACGATGCTCGTATATTCATCAAATAACACCAGCAAATCTATATCACGATGTCGAGTTGCCGGAAATGCATCGACTTAAGATGCACAAAAAAAGAAAAAGCCCCACCGAAGTGAGGCTTACCATTTCAAATGGCGGGAAGTACGGGACTCGAACCCGCGACCTCCGACGTGACAGGCCGGCGCTCTAACCAACTGAGCTAACTCCCCTCAGCGAATTGCTGCGTGGATTAGTATACACAGAAGCTTGGATTGGATGCAACAACTTTTTTAAATCTTTGGACGATGTCCGCTTGGAGCCCCATGGTCCCAACGTATTCCCTTAGATGGAGATTAGTTTGGACGAGAAGCGGGCGAGCGAGACTAAATATGAAAAAAGCCCCACCGAAGTGAGGCTTACCATTTCAAATGGCGGGAAGTACGGGACTCGAACCCGCGACCTCCGACGTGACAGGCCGGCGCTCTAACCAACTGAGCTAACTCCCCTCAGCGAATTGCTGCGGGGACTAGTATATACAGAGGTGCGTTTTGCACGCAAGAACTTTTTTAGAAATAGTTTGCAGCCATGCACAAGACGTCCACAACCAGCCATAACGCAACGGTTTCGCCGCAAAAGCCGGCAACGCCCACCCCTACTTCAACGGAATGATCTCTGCCGACATAACAGCGCCATCACCTACATAGAGGCGCGCGATACTCGGCGTCCTCGTCCCCCGCGGCAGCGTGGCGGAACCTGGATTAATCAGCAGGCGCCCGCAAGATCTCTCGATCTTGGAACGATGCGTATGACCGCACACGGCAACGTCCACGCCGGCAACGGGCAAATCCTCTTGATAGTGGGCGACGGCGAAATGCAGCCCCTCGTAGTCGAACTCGCACAGGCGCGCCACATCCGGGCCGTAATCGCGATAGCAGTCGTTGTTGCCCAGCACCGCGCGCACCGGGGCGATGCAGCACAGGCGCTCGTAATCCATCTCAGACGTAAGATCGCCGGCATGGACAATAAGGTCCGCACCGGCGATCTGCTCAAGGAGCTCCGCTGAGAGGTGTCCGTGCGTATCAGAAACAATATCGATGCGCTTGGCATGCCCTTCCTGAATCTGCATGGAGTCCTCTTTTCTATGCTCTTTCAATTCCTCGCTACAGATTGAGCGCCTTCTTGAGGGGAACAACCCTGCGACGGGAAACCGGGATACGGTCATCTACACCCGACACGCCCAGCTGAATAGCGCCAGAGGGCACCGTCTCGACGTCCTCGACGTTGGCGAGGTTAACAATGTAGCGACGGTGCACGCGAAAGAACCCAAAGTCGCCCAGCTTCGATTCAAACTGTGCCAACGAGGTGGTGGACAGGTATCGATCGTCCTCAGTGAAGATGCAGGAATAATCGTCCTTGGCCATGATGTAGCGAATCTGGTCGACGGGAATAAGGACCTTGCGGCCACCCTTCTCGACGGGGATGCGCTCGATAGAGCTCTTGCTACTGTCTGATGTGGGCTTGACGCGCGCGAGCACCTTGTTGATCGCCTGATCCAAACGGGCTTCCTCAACCGGCTTCATCAGGTAATCGGTGGCATCGACATCAAACGCCTCAACGGCATGGTCGCTATAGGCGGTCACAAAGACCACGGCGGGCGGGTTCTTGAGCTTGTGCAGCGCCTCAGCGAGCTGAATGCCCGATGCGCCCGGCATGGAGATATCCAGGAACACGACGTCCACCCGATTCTCCATCAGCATCTCTATTGCCGAGCGAACGCTCGACGCCTCGTTGATCGAACCGATCTTCCCCGTCTGCTCAAGCAGGAACCGAAGCTCGGAACGGGCTGGCGCCTCATCATCAACGATCATTGCACGCAGCATACGTACATTCCTTCCAACAACAATATCCCGTGCGTCACGTCTCTCATCCAAGCACGAGCGATGAGACGGCGTTATACCATTCTACCCCGAAGCGAGAACCCTTACGCGAACATACTTTCTTGCAAATCAAGGTGCAGCGTAATGGTGGTGCCCTCGCCGGGGGTGGACGAAACCTCCGCGCTGGAGCGGGGGCCGTAGAAGCGCTTGATGCGCTCTGAAATGTTGCGCGTCGCCACGCCCGCGCCGCCGCCCTGGGGCGACTGGGAATCGGGCATGGGAAGCGACGCGTTGAACAGGCGCGCAGCGGTATCGCGGTCCATGCCGGCACCGTCGTCGCTCACCTCTATGCAAATGCCCTCGCTACCCTCTGAGCGCACCCTCACCGCGATATGCAGCGCGCCCTCGTCCTTCATAGCGTGGCGCACGGCGTTCTCCACCAATGGCTGGATGATGAAAGCGGGCACTGGCGCGTCCTCGACCCCGTCCTCTATCTCCGTGGTCGCGATGATGCGGTCGTCGCCAAAGCGGGCGCGCTCGAACGTGAGGTAGCGGTTGGTCTGGGCGAGCTCGCGCGAGATGGGGATCAACGAACCCGAGTTGTCGAGCGTGGAGCGGTAGAACGCCGCGAAGTCGCGCAGCAGCTCGCGGGCGCGGGCAGGTTCCGTACGCGTGAGCGACGCGATGGTGTTCAGCGTGTTGAACAGAAAGTGCGGATTGATCTGAGCCTGCAGCGCCCGCAGCTCCGCGCGAGCCGTGAGCTCATCTTGGCGCTCGAGCTCATGGGTTGCCAGCTGGGTCGAGATAAGCTCCGCAAAGCCGGATACCAGCGCGTACTGCGTTCGATTGACCGCGTGCGGGCTGCTGAAGTAGAACTTGAGCGTGCCCACGGCCTTGCCGCGCACCTTGAGCGGGGCAATGATGCCGGCGGGGATCTGCGTGGTGGCGTGCACGCCGTCAAAGACCGGGATGGTGTTGGTGAACGATTGCACCAGGCCGTGGTCCAGTGCGTAGCGCGTAGCGGGCGTATGGATGGGCGAACCGGGCGGAAACTGGTTCGCCAGGGTGCCCACGCAGGCCAGGACGCGATCGCGGTCGGTCACGGCGATGGTCATCGCGCGCGTCTCCGACAGAAGGCGGCGGCAGATGGCCTCGGCGCTCTGCGGCGTCAGGCCGTCGCGGATGTCCTCCAGCATCTCGGACGCGATCGCGAGCGTGCGCTCGGCGTACTGGGATCGCAGGGTGTCCGAGTTCACGCATAGGTACACAAAGATCAGCAGGAAGACGCACGCGAGCGCGCACGTCGCCAGCCTCAACGGCGACTCGGCCCCTTCCGCGATCGAGCAGATGAGGTAGATGGCGAGAACCAGCGCACACGCCGCCGCCATAGCTCGCAATATCGAGATGCCCGTCAGCAGCGTGGTGCGCGCGGATTCCCAAAAAGAACCGTTTTTACTATTCATCGGTGCTCCAGCATGGAGGCAAGCGAGATGTCTCCCCACAAGCCGTCCATGATACTCGGCCAGAAGCTCTGGAATTTAAGGTACTGGTCGGCGTTGTCCGCGGCATAGCGCTCCGCGTCCTGGCGACCATGGAGCCAGATGTTCCAATACGCTCGATGCTCGCGGGTGAACACGGCGCGGGCAAGGGAGGTCTTGCGCACGCGCTCGTCCAGACCCGGCGAGATCCACGGACCCGGATAGGGCATGAGCGAGGCGGACGTGACCTGGTTGTATTCCTTCTGCCTGCTGGCATACGTCAGTTTTGCCCGTTCATAATACCAGCGGTAGACGTTTTGCATAAAGCGGGGCGCGATCTCGGTGCCCGCCGGCGGCAGGTGCTTGACCACCCATGCGTTGTCGAACCAGACGTCGTAGCCAAACAGGCGCATGTTGAATAGGTAGTCAAGGTCCTCGCCGCGGGTGATGAAGGGGTCAAACGCCACGCGGGTGAACGCGCGGGCATGCAGCGCCATGCAGCCGCCGCACACGTAGTTTGAGCGCGAGATCCTGGTGGCGGCAAGGGCCTTCTTCATCCAGCGGTTGAACTCTATGCGCTTGGTCCACCAACGCTGGGTGATGCCGGCACGGGTGGTATCCGCCAAGGGAGAGCCCTCGTTATCGTAGAAGTAGCCGCTCTTGGCGAGGATGGGCAGGCGCTGACGCGTCTCGGCCCCCAGGGCGTAGAGGGCCTTCTCCATGAAGTCCGGGGCGAGGACCACCTCGTCATCGTCCAAAAAAACCACCGCGTCATGGCCCAGGATGGCGGCGGCCGCCAGGCCCATGTTACGAATGGCGCCGTAGCCGCGCAGGGACACGGCCTCGCCCTTGATCTTGGGTGCAAGCTCGCTCACGCGGTCCATGATGCGGGAGGCCTCGATGTTGGTGAGGAGGGTGACGTTGAGATCGGGGTGGTTGTAGAGGATGTGCTCGATGCGCAGCGTGACGTCGCGCGTGGCGGAAAGGGGGCATATCACAAGCAGGATGATACGCGGCAGCCCGCGGACCTGCTCGAGGGACGCCAGGCAGCGCTCAAGCTCCGGGCGCTTGGCGGTAAGGCTTGTAGAGTGGTCGTTGGCGCCGGGAGCCAGCGTATCTTCATGATTTCCCGCCCAATAGGTGGGAATCACGATCGCAGGTTTCATAGCCACTCATCCCTTTCCATTGCAGCTATCGAAAGGGGCGGCGAGCAAAAGCCGCCGCGCCAACGTGTTGGAGTGCGTACGCGTTGGCGCGAGGCTAAATGTGCCCAAAAGCCAACTACTTTGCTGTTGTACCCATATGCGCAAGCTCGCGCTTCATAAACGGCGTATTTGCCAGCGAGCGCTGCAGCGGGTAGCCCAGCACATACATGATAACCGCTTCACCCGCGCCCGTGGTCACAAGACCAAAGAGGTACATAAGGCCCCAGGAGCCATCCAGGGAAATCGACGTGAAGGGAATGGTGTAAAAACCAATGCCCTGCAGCAGCAGGGGCAGGTACGCCGGAACGATGAGCGCGTTGGCAAGCACGGGGCCAGCCAGCGCGATCAGCGGACGAGAGCGCATCTTCCATGTGAACAGCGCGCCCAAAAAGGTTGCCAGCGAGCCAAAGACCACGTCGAGCATGCCCAGCATGCCGGTGCCGGAAAGCACGATGTTGGCGACGTTGGCGATCACGCAGCCCAGCGTAAGGCCGGGGACGGCCGCGGGGGTGAAGAGCGCCAGCACGCATAGCGCCTCTGAGACGCGGAACTGGATGGGGCCCCATGCAAGGCTGCCCAAAAAGAGCATGGTCACCAGGGTGCACGCAGCGTACGCGGCCGCGATAACACCAACGCGGGCGATGTATTGAGATTTCAAATAAGGTCACCTTCTACTAAAAAACGGAGGGCTTTACTGTTGCCAGCAAGCCCTCCGTCCATAGAGAAGCGCACTCGTTGCGGCATGCGAGCTTTAGGCTGCCGCCTTCTGCATACCGGAGAGCTTTACTAGCATGACAAAGCCCACAACCAGCAAGATCCCGATGGAAAGCACTCCTAAAGAAGGATCGTGCGTGAGCGATGTCACAACAGATACTAGCAGAGTGCCCATGACCGAAGCGTATCGTCCAAAAATATCAAAGAAGCCGTAATACTCGTTTGAATGCTCCTTGGGGATGATCTTGCCAAAGTAGCTGCGCGAAAGCGCCTGCACGCCGCCCTGGAACATGCCCACCAGAATGGCGAGGATCCAAAACTCCGTAGCGGACTTCAAGAAGAACGCCGCAAACAGGACGATGCCCACGTAAGCGGCAACCGCCACGATGATCATGCGCAGGGTGCCAAACTTGCCGGCGGCCTTGCCGTAGATGATTGCGGACGGGAAGGCGACAAACTGCGTGACCAGAAGCGCCAGCACCAGCTGCGTGGAATCGATGCCCAACGCGGCGCCGTAGCTGGTAGCCATGGAGATGACGGTGTGGACGCCGTCGATGTAGAAGAAAAACGCAATCATGAAGACCAGCAGCACGCGGTCGTGCGCGATGCGGCGGCACGTGTCCAAAAGCCCGGTGAAGGTCTTGGCGATGTTGTGCAAGACGCCCTCCGCCCCGTGCTCGCGCTCCTTGCCGTAGCGCTGCTGGTAGGTGCGAAGCAGCGGAACGGTGAACGCCAGCCACCATGCGCCGGTGATGATAAACGTCAGACGCGTGCAGGCAAGGGTATCCAGGCCCAGGATGCTGGGGCCGCCGAAGATAAGGGCGATGCACAGGATGAAGGGAATGGTGGAGCCCACGTACCCCCAGGCGAAACCCGAAGAGCTCACCTGGTCCATGCGTTCGTCCGTGGTGACATCTGGCAACATGGCGTCGTAAAACGTCATGGACGAGTTAAGGCCGATGGTGCACAGCACGTAGACCATCAGAAACGCCATAGCGGACATGGGGATGGCCTGCGCCAGGCACAGCACCACGCCTGTTAGGAAGAACCCGGTGAAGAACTTGATCTTGTTGCCCGCATAGTCTGCCAGCGAACCCAGGATGGGCATGAGCAAAGCGATGATCAGGGAGGCCACGGTCTGGGCGTTGGCCCACGCGGTCACCAGCTCGGCAGAAGACGCGCCCGTGTTGATGGCGTTGAAGTAGATAGGCACGATCGAGGTGTTGAGCAGGACGAGGGCGGAATTGCCCACGTCATACATGACCCAGTTGCGCTCCATCTTGGTGAATTTCATCTATGGCTCCCCTCTTAGCGGCGTCGCATTCGCACGCATTCATACCGTGACATGGTAGGGCACATTCCCGCCCGCACCCGTCAGCATTCGCCCAGCGTTCTGTAAAGGCGGCGCAACGCCTACGCCAGGCCCAGGCGGGCCTTGACCTCAGACGCGCGGCGGCGCGACACGGGGACGGAGGCGTCCACGCGCTCGACCTTGAGCTCCATCAAGCCGGAGCGCGATACCTCGACATCATGCACATCGTCCAGATTCACCAAAAAGCTGCGGTGCACGCGCATAAAGCCCTGCGGCGCCAGGCGGCGTTCGAGAGACGAGATGGACTCGTTCACCAAATAGCTGCCAGCGGCGGTGATCACGCCGGAGTAGTCCGCCTTAGCCTCTATGTAGACAATGTCGCTCACGGGGATGAACGCGCGCTTGCCGCCGCGCTCGACCGACAGGCGCATAACGCGCTCGGCGACGGGAGCGGGCGCGCGGACGGACATGACGGCGGCCACCTTGTCCAGCGCCTTTTCCAAACGCTTAGTCTCCACCGGCTTGAGCACGTAGTCGACTGCGTCCAGCTCAAAGGCCGTGGCGGCATACTCCGCAAAAGCGGTCACAAAGACCACGACGGGCGGCGTCTTGAGGTTCGACAGGGTCTCGGCGAGCTTGATGCCACTGGTGCCCGGCATCTGGATGTCCAAGAACAGCACGTCCGGACGGCTTGCCAGAATCTTCTCGACCGCCTGCGTGGCGCCGCCGGCCTCGTCGACCGACCCCACGCGCTCGTCTTGCTCAAGCAGATAGCGAAGCTCTGCGCGTATGGGCGGTTCATCATCGACCACCAAAACGCTCCATTGTTCACTCATGTCTATCACCTCTCGAACACATTAGTTGCTTGCGGGCAGCAAGCTTGGCGCGGGCGCGGGCTCGTGCGGCTCGCCAATGAGCGCAACCGTGATCGCGGTGCCCTGGCCCTCCTTTGACTCGACTTTGATGCCCGAATCCTCCCCAAAGAAGAAATGGATGCGCATCAAGACGTTGCACAGCGCGATACCGCAGCCGCGTTTGATGGAACCGTCCGCCGTCACGGTTTCCGGCTCATCCGGACGAGAAGCCTCCGGCGCGTCGAACAGGTGCTGTTGCACCTTCTCGCTCATACCTATGCCGTCGTCTGCGACCACGATCTCCAGGCCCCGGGCGGTTGTGCGCGACAGCACAAAGATCGACAGCGGCTCGACCTCGCGCATGGCGTGCTTGACGCAGTTCTCTAGCAGCGGCTGCAAGATGAAGGGCGGCACCTTGCACTCCACCGTATCCGGATCGATGCGCGTCTCCACCTTAAGGCGCCCCTCGCCATAGCGCGCCTGCATAAGGTTGATGTAGCGAATGCCCTGCTCCACCTCGCGCTCAAGCGTGGTGAGGCTTTCGGAATCAGACAGCGTTTGGCGGTAGTAGTTGGAAAAGTCGATAAGCAGCGAGCGCGCTTTCTCGGGCTCGGTGCGCACCAGCGACACGATGGTGCCGATGGTGTTGAAGAGGAAATGCGGGTCCACCTGCGACTGCAGCGCTCGCAGCTCCACGCGGGCCGAGACCTCGGACTGGCGCTCGAGCTCAAAGCTTGCCAACTGCGTGGAGATAAGGTCCGCAAAGCCCGTTGCCAGCGCGGTCTGGCGCATGTCGATGTTGCTGAAGCGCGGGTAGTAGAGCTCCAGCGTGCCCACGCAGCGGTCGCGCACCGTAAGCGGCGCCACGATGCCCGCGCGCAGACGGGGGAAGAACTCGCGCTCCCGCGTGTCGTTAGCGTCGCGCGAGAACACGCTCATCACCTTGGACGAGACCACGTTGAGCGTGGTATCCAGCACCACGGGCTGGCCGGTGGGATAGCGCTCGCACCCCTCGCCCCAGCTTGCCAGCACCTGCTTGCCGTCGGTGATGCACATGGCGGACGCCAACGTCTCCGGCAAGATGATCTGGCAGGCGCCCATGGCGGCGTCCGGCGTCATGCCCTTGCGCGTATGGACAAAGATCTTGGACGCGATGCTAAGGGTGCGGTCCGTTGCGCTAGAGGTAAGGTCATCGGGAACCACGAACACGTAGCTAAAGAAGAAGCACAGCATAACCAGGCCGGCGATGGTAACAACCGCGGGTACCGGGCTAGGGTTTGCCATAAGATCCCAAACAAGGAGAATCAATAAAAAGGGGACGCACAGTCCCAAGAGAATGGTTGCGACGCGCTGGGCATTTCGCAATGTCCTGGTCATGTTGCGCGACGCCGATTTATGGAACACGCGAGGCTGGTTATCCACTCGGCCCTGCTTTCTCTCTCTTCTCCTTTATGCTTGCTCCCCCATTGTACAAAAGGGTGCTTGATGACCGGGCACCCATCCGACAGGCGATGCCACATCTTCGATGGGCGGGGCAAGGTTTACCGATTTTGCATGCATAAAATGAACGGTATAGCCCGTGGGCTCAGCATAAACGAAGCGGCCCGAGAATAAGCCCGAGCCGCTTGCGCAAACCAATGACAGAAGCATTCAGCCAGAAGTCCAAAAAGCTTATTCCTCGCGGTCGAACTCCTCGTCCACGCCCAAGGGACGGCCGGAGTAGTTGACGTGGCCGGTGACATCGTCCATGGCGACGCCCTCGATAAAGCGGGCGGCGGCGATGGAGTAGTCATCGAGCGCGCGATCGAAGATATCCGGGAAGGACTCGTCCGACTGCGCCTTGCTGAAGGGATTGGTCCACACGAGGTGGTCCAGGTTGCCGGCGCGACGCGGGAGCTCCGCCGTGACGGGGTGCGCCAGGCTGGTAAACATGGCGTGCACCTGCGAGATGGGCGAGCCCGCGGGCTCGATGGCACGGTAGGCAAGCTTCATGTCCGCCACGGCACCGCCGTACTCGTTAGCCCCTATCTCCAGGCCGTAGACGGTGCGGGCCATATGACTCATCAGAACGCCGGCGACCTTGTTGATGCGCTCGGTGGTGACGATCTCGCTCTCTGGAGGATAATCCAGCACCGTGGCGTGGTCGCGCTTGAGCTGCAGCATGAGGATGTCAAGATCGCTCTCGATAACCGCGTGGACGTGGCTACCCTGGTCAGCCAAGGTGGGATCGGCCTCCATGATGCCCCACTGCTGGTCGTAGACAAAGGGGTGCGCGTTGCGGTCGAGCGCGTAGTGGGACAGCAGGCCCAGCACGAAGGCGCGGCCCAGAGCGGCGTCATGCTTGTTGAGACGGCTTACGCCGTCGCGAAGCGCGGTGAACTGACGGGACATGCGGCAACGGTGCATGCGCTGGGCCAAGCCCATGCAGTCGCGCATCTTAAGGGTGCGGACGCGGAAGAAGAACGGATCCGGGCCCTGGTTGGCCAGCAGGAACGCACAGCGCTCCTCGTCCGTGTTGATAATGCCGGCGGGCAGGCGATCGATGCTCTCTTCGCCGAAGAGGTGGTGGGTAATCAAAGCGGGCATAGAGAACCTTTCTAGAAGGTGACAGCTGTCTTTGATTATGCCCCTCCCCGCTGGAGGCTAACACGTGAAATGAGACGGCTTCCGCCGCCCGGCGGCTCCACCTGGAAAGGTTGCCGGACCGCGCGCCTACTCATCGGTGAACCGTGCGGCAACGCGACCCCCGGGAGCCAACCGCGAGCCCCCTTGGGCTCCATCAAAAAGGACCCCGGCGGGCTGGAGATCCGCCGGGGCCCCAATTGAGGGAGTTGGTATGGTTAGCGTAGCTTGGAGGAGGTGCTACTCGGAGTACTTGTTGCCCTCGCCGAAGGTGCCGGCATCGACGATCCAGCCGTCCTTCATGATGACGTCCATGTTGTCGACGTTGAGGGTGTGGATGTCGGCAGCGACGTCGCCGTTGACAACCAGCAGGTCGGCGCACTTGCCAGCCTCGATGGAGCCGGTCTCGTCCTCGATGTGGCACATCTTGGCGCCGTTGAGGGTGGCGCAGGTGATGGTCTCGACCGGGGTGAAGCCGATCTTGTCGACGAACTCGTACATCTCCTCGATGGAGCAGGTGCCGTACGGGGTGACGAAGGAGAAGGAGTCGGAACCGATAGTCATCACGACGCCGCGCTTCTTAGCCTCGCGCAGGCAGTCGTAGTTGCGCTGCAGCTCCTTCTCGACCAGGGTGCCCTCGTACTTGTCATGCAGCTCGGGCACGTAGACCGGCGGATAGGTGGAGTACCAGGTGGGCAGGAAGGCGATCGTCGGGGTGAAGAAGGTGCCCTGCTCGGCCATGAGGTCCATGGTGCGCTCGTCGATGTCGAAGCCGTGGATCAGCTGCTCGCAGCCAAAGCGGACGGAATCGTAAGCGGCGGCGTGGTTGTTGTAGCAGTGGCTCCACACGGGGATGCCGACCATCTTGGCCTCATCGACCACGGCCTTGATCTCCTCGGAGCAGTAGTGCTGGTCGCGACCGGAGTCCCAGCGCCAGATGCCGCCGCCGGTAGCCCAGATCTTGATGGCGTCGGGGTTCTCGCGAAGGCGACGACGAACGGCCTTGCGCAGATCCCACGGACCATCGACCTGATCGCCCCAGGGATGGGACTCTTTGTTCTCGAGCTGGCTGCAGTGGTGGGAGTCACCGTGGCCGGCAGTGCGGCAGAAGCCCAGACCGGTAGCGAGAACACGGGGGCCCTTGAAGACGCCCTTCTCAATGCAGTCGCGGACCTGGATGCCGAAACGGCCGATCTCGCAGACGGTGGTCAGGCCATGGGTGAGGCAGTCATAGGCCTGCTTGACGGCGACGGCCTGCTTCTCGAGCAGCGGCTGCATGACCCAGTCGGTGTCATCGTCGGTGAGGTTGCCGGAGAAGTGCAGGTGGGTATCGATCAGGCCGGGCATAACGGTCTTGCCGGCGGCGTCGATGACCTCGGCGCCCTCGGGCACGTCCTGCATAGCGCCGGCGTACTCGATCTTGCCGTTCTCGTCCACGAGGACAAGGGAGTTCTCGACCGGCTCGGCACCGGTGCCGTCGATGAGCTTACCGCCGACGATTGCGTACTTAGTGGACATGGTTCCTCCTTATGGATCCAAATCACAGAGCAGGGACCGCGGTGTGACTGGTATGAGCGGTCCCTGCCAGATTGCCTACGGATGCGCTTGGACTTCTCGTCCAAAGACGCGGGCAGGGGTGCGGCGCTTGGGCTATAAGCCGGCGTCCGCGGGGAGCAAAGCTACCAGGAGAGCCCGGCGGCTATGCCTTTGCCTTGGCACGGGCGTTGGTGACAAACATCAGCACCAAGCCAAGGGCGAGCCAACCGAGAACGATGATCCAACCGGTGAGGTCGAGGGACTCGGCGGTGATGGGAAGGACGATCAGGGCGATGATGATCAGACCAGCGGCGATTGCCAGGGCGATACCGAACTTGCCACCGGGAACCTTGTAGGGGCGAGGCAGGTCGGGCTCGGAGAAGCGCATCTTGAAGCACGCAAGGGCGACCATGGTGCAGGAGAAGATGAACGCCAGAGCGGAGACCTTGGTCAGCGGGATGAGCATGTTCTTGCCCATGAAGGGACCAACCAGGGTGATGGCAGCCAGGACGATGCAGGCGAGCTTGGGAGCGCCGGACTTGGAATCGACCTCGGCGAACTTCTCGGGCAGCTGGCCCTTGCGACCCATGGCGAGCATGATGCGGCTGGTAGCTCCGTAGAAGGAGTTCATGGGGCCCATGGGGCCAAGCGTCGCGATGCAGAGCATGATCAGGTAGAAGATGAAGTTGATGTCCTTGAGGCATGCCAGCGCGGGCACGGGGGACTCAACAAAGGTCTGCCAGGGCAGGATGGTGCCGAAGGAGTAGATGCACACCATGTAGAAACCGCCGGAGGCAAGCAGAGCGAGGGAGATGATCTTGCCGAACTTGTTCCAGTTGAGGCCCTCGGCTGCCTCCTCTGCCTGCTGGGGAATGGTATCGAAGCCAGCATAGAAGAAGGGGGTCAGCAACAGGACGGAGAGGATACCGCCAAAGATGTTGTCGGCACCCGTCGCCGCGACGCCGCCGCCAGCACCAGAGACCTGGGAGAAGACCTGGCCGTCGGCAAGGGCGTTCGCCGGGGAACCGGTGAAGATGGAGATGCCCATGGCCAGCAGCATGCCGCAGAGCAGGGCCTTGGTGAGGAAGGCCTGCAGCTTAGCCGCAGAAGATGCGCCGCGGAAGTTCAGGAAGATAACGTAGGCGGCAAATCCCAGGGAAATCAGCGTGGGGAACAGGTAGACCTTGGCGCCCAGGATCTCGTAGAGCTCGAAAGCGCGGAGCCACTCGAGGCCGGGGATGGTGCCGAACATATCGGACAGCAGAGTAGAGATGGCGATAGCCTCCCACGGGCACAGGATGCCGTTGCCCAGAGCCAGGAACCAACCGGTGATATAGGAAGGAACGCGGCCAAAGGTGCGGTCAACGTACTCGACGATGCCGCCCGAGATGGGGATAGCAGCCGTAAGCTCGCCGAACACTGCTCCGATGGGAACCAGGAAGATGGCTCCGATGAGGAACGCGATCATTGCGGGAACGGGGCCGCCACCGACGACCATCCAGTCGCCGACCTGAAGCACCCAACCGGTGCCGATGATCGCACCGAAGCCGATGGTGAAGAAGTTCCAGAGCGACAGTGTTTTCTTCATTCCGCCCTGGTCTGCAGTCGTATCCGCCATATCACTCCTCCTTTCGTAGTTTTGGGACGTGTACCTTTGTCCCTAGCCTTTGGGGCCGCCATGTGGCCTCCCCCTTTACGGGGAGCGCGCCGTACCAGCTTGCCCCTCCCCTCTTGCACGCTTGTACGTGCTTGTTGAGTTGAACAATAGGGGAAGCCGGACGGGCCGCGCGCCGCAAACCGATTGGAGGAAACGCCGTTAAAATGAACGGATGCATTTTACCGACTAACGGCGGTGTATTTAAATAAAGCTCCTGCATAAGTGCCATTTTTATCTGCAATTATGCTCCAATCGCCGCACGCATCCCCCGTCAGCAGTTTTGGACGAGGAGCCTCTGCCGCGCGCGCAAGCGACTTAAAAACAAATCCACCCGTATGCCCTTTCGCATACGGGTGGATCTATCTAGCAAAACACAATGACGCCCAATAATAAAGGGGCTAAACTACTCTAGCCCCTTTGAATTTACCGAGACCCACTATTCTCCGGAACATTTCACGTTCACCGAATATATCGAATCGTAGGATACTTGCCTTCAAACATAAAAGCCCCAACGGGGCCAAAACAAGGACGCCCCCGCAGGAGGAGCGGGGGCGTCGAGGAGAGAGGTTAGCTTGCAGGTCACCCTGCTGAAGGGAGACGGGGCTAGCCGCAGATGCGGGTGCCGGAGAGGCCGGCCATGGTCTCGGCGGCCTTGTCGAGGGCGCCGATGATGCAGGTGCGGCCCTTGCGGGAGCGCGCGAACTTGATGGCGGCGCGGACCTTGGGCTCCATGGAGCCCTTGCCGAACTGGCCCTCGTCGGCGAGGCGCTCGGCCTCGTCAGCGGTGAGCTCCTCGAGCTCCTGCTGGTCGGGCTTGCCGAAGTTGATGGCGACGTGCTCGACGGCGGTCAGCAGGAACAAGACGTCGGCGCCGCAGTCCTCGGCGAGCAGCTCGCCGCCCATGTCCTTGTCGATGACGGCGGCCACGCCCTTGTAGCAGCCCTTGTTGTTATAGTCGCGGACGACGGGGATTCCGCCGCCGCCGCAGGCGATGACGATGAACTCGTTGTCGAGCAGGTTCAGGATGGAGTCGGCCTCGACGATCTTCTTGGGCTCGGGAGAGGCGACGACGCGACGCCAGCCGCGGCCGGAGTCCTCGACGAAGACCATCTCGGGGTTCTCGGCCATGATCTCGCGGGCCTGCTCCTCGGTGTAGAACGGGCCGATGGGCTTGGTGGGGTTGGCGAACGCGGGGTCGTCCGGGTCGCACTCGATCTGGGTGACGACGGTGGCGGCGTGCCAGCGCTTGTAGCGGCGGTGCATCTCGCGGCCGATGCCCTGCTGCAGGTGGTAGCCGATGTAGCCCTGGCTCATGGCGCCGCACTCTGGCAGGTCCATGGCGGGGGTGCCGATGGCGTCGTGGGCGGCGGCGAAGGCGTTCTGGATCATGCCGACCTGCGGGCCGTTGCCGTGGGTGATGATGATCTCGTTGCCCTGCTCGATGAGGCCCAGGAGGGCGTGGGCGGCGTGGCCGACCTTCTCGATCTGCTCCTCGGGGGTGTTGCCGAGCGCGTTGCCGCCGAGGGCGACGACGATGCGATCGGGTTTGCCGAGCGGCTTAGACATGATGGTTTCCTTTCTCACAGAGGAACATTGCTTCTCGTGCCTCTTACCACAAACGCCTAAGCGACGCCTGTGCGCTTGTCTAGGAGTATATTCTCAATATGCTTGTTTTTATTCATTTCTAGCAATAAGGACGGGTGAACGGTACTCTTTTGCCCCTCAGCGTAATCTTGGACGATTTTTTTGAAAGATACCTGTTAATCCTACATATTTCATCGTGCATACCCATGCATATCTTCCCTGTTGGGCACTCCATATAGCTATAGCGCTTGCTGCACTTTATACATCCTATGCATATTCAGCCCTCTGAGCGCTTGCGAAATGAGTAAACGGCGCTCGGCATACGATACGGGTTGTGCCTGCATTTATTCATTGGTTTGCCGGACGGCCCCCGCAACGCGCCGGCCGGCTGCCCACGATGCCCCCCTATACAACCGAACGCCCACGCATGGCATAGCGAGCCGAAGCAACATGGCTGCATACATAAAGAGAGGCACCCTCAGGCACCTCTCCCCCATCATCGTTATACAGACGGCTCGGCGCGCATCATGCACGCAGATGCCGTCGACGCGCGATTCCTACCCGCGCAGGCGCTCCGCCACGCGGGCGCGAAACGCATCGGCCTGCTCGCCGTTAAAGATGTCGTACGCGCAGAATACTCCATCGATACCGTCCAGCTCGACCATATCCGCTGCCTCCTGCTCGGTCTCAGCCAGATAGATGTTGTCTCGATCGATACCCGCCATCAGCAAACGCAGCAGCAAATCGTCCGAATTCGCACCCTGGACAATAACCTGCTTGATGGCTGGGTCCGCCAGATACTCGAAATCGGCCTGATAATACCAACCGGTATACTCGGTCTTCTTGGGATTGGTGGCAAGGTAGTAATCCGCCAGCATCAAAACCACGGCCTTGCTGCCCGGCTCGCGGCAAATAGTTGCCAGGGCGGTCGAGGTAGCGGTGCTGTTCTCGCCCTTGGAAGCGGTGTTGACCAGGCGCGTGCCCTTCACCGTCTCCTCGCTAAAGCGCGCCGCGGTCACGTTGACTTTGCCGTCCGCCAATGTGCGCTGCAGGTCCTTGGCAGAGACGCCAAGCTCGCGAGCCGTCACCAACGCGGAAACCAAGTTATACAGATTGGTGATCGAGTACGTGCCGATGTGATAGGTATGCTCCGGCGCCACGCCGTCTTTCGCATGGCACAGCTCGCGCACCGTAAACTCATGCGCCTCTTTATCCACGCGGGTCACAAGATAGTCGGGCTCGGGGTTCTTGAAACCGCACGACGTGCAGTGCGCGCGGCCCAGATGGCGCAGGTGGCACCAGTCATACTCAAGCGCGCCGCCGCACTCCGGGCACGCGGTAAGATCGCAGACAATACCCTCCGGCCCCTCAAGATCGTCCTCAAGGTGGTCGATGGAAAAGTAGGTGCGATTGGTCGCCTGCGGCGCCAGGCGGCAAGAGATCAAGTCATCCGCGTTGAGCACCAGATGCGTCGAGGCCGGGATGTTCGCATCGATCACGCTAAAGATATAGTCAGGGTTGGCGTTGCGAGTAAAGTTGTCGCGATACAGGTTAGCAACCAGCATCACCTCGGGAACCATATGGGGCAGAACGCGACGCGAGGACAACTCGTCCAGCTCCATGCAGGCTACCTGGCAACGCGGGGAGCCGCTCATACGCGCGTTCTTTATAAGAGAGCTCTCGATACCCGTGATGATGTTGCCGCCGGCGCGGTTGGTCACCAGATCGAACCCGCACGCAAGCAGAATATCGTCCAGCAAATTGGACGTGGTTGTTTTGCCGTTAGTGCCCGTTACAAATACAACGCGGCGCGGCTTGGGGCAGCGGGCGAGAAAATCGGGGCAGATGGCCTCGGCAACGGAACCGGGAAGCTGGCCGCCGTTTCTGCGGGCAAGCTTGAGCGCGGCGGCCGTTGCCTTACCCGCAGCGAGCGCGAGGTAGAAGCGAGGCGTTTTGCTGGTGGAAGTACTCACTATTATGAACTCCTTGGCTAGGAGGGCGTGTAGTGCATGTTTGTGGACGAGGACAGGTCGCGGGCCTAAACCCAGCCTAGCGCCTAGACGTCCATTCCCGGGGTCGCGAAATCCTTGACGCGCTGGCTATAGGACCTCATCGCAACGTCTTCGAACGCCAGGGGCGCATCCGCCTCGCCCATGGTATCGAGCAGCCAGCGGGTGAAAGGCGGATTGATGGTGAGAAGCGGGCCCAAAAACCAAGTGCCGATGAGGTTCTTGCGACGCACGCCCTCGTAAGCACTTTTCTTGTTGATGCCAAAACCCTGTTTGAGCACGCAGAAGGGACATTTTTCATTTTTGCCCTCGGCCTGCGTGAATTGCATTTTGAAACCGACGATATCGATGGGGTCCGCCCCCGGCGCGGGCTCAAAGGTGCCCAGGCCAACGCCGGTGAATCGCCGGGGCGTCAGTTGGTGCGTCACGATATCAAACAGTCCCAGGCCGGTGATGCCGCGGCCCTCCGGCGTAATGATCATGTTGCCCAGAAGCTCGACCGCGTTACCGGTAAAGAGCATGGGGACGCCGGCGTCTGCGAGTTCCGCCAGGCGGTCGCGATACGGCATGAGCGCCTCGAGCACACGCTCCTGCTGGCGCTCGGTCATGCCGCACAGCAGGACCAACGACAGGTCATCGCGCGTGGCAAACGCGGGGACCTCGCCAAACGCGGTTTCTATAAAGGTGGCATGAGGCAGGCAGGCGCGAAGGTACATCGCGTTGCCGTTGTCCCCCGCCTGGTTGCCAAATTCGGGATAGAGTATCTCAACTGTTGTTTGCGCCATTCAATTCCTCCCGTTCAATCCATCCGCATGCAATTATCCAACATGCGCACGCATGAGGACGGCGCAACCATATAAAGAGCAGAGCGTGCAGGAAGGCGACGCGAGAACGCCAGCTTGCACACGGGACGGAAATCAGAGGATAGACGGACGAGAATTGGCCGAAGCCGGGGCGACGCTTCGCGCATGGCTATCGTCCAAAAACAAAAGGGACCAACCCGCCCGCGAAGACGAGTTGGTCCCTTGTTCTACCGGTCAAGCGCTAAACGCATGCCCTAAAAAAGCAGTCTGAAAAAGCTTTAGGCCTCGTTATAGAGGGTCTTGAGCTTCAGCAGGTGCTGGTAGCGCTCCATAGCCGCATTCTCATTAGCAGCGAAGAGCTTCTCGGCACGCTCCGGGAAGGAACGGGTGAGGGAGGCGTAGCGGGCCTCGTTCATCAGGAAGTCCTGATAACCGCCTGCAGGCTCCTTGGAGTCGAGCGAGAACTTCTTGCCCTCGTCGGCAGCCGGGTTGAAGCGGAAGAGGTTCCAGTAGCCGCATTCGACAGCCTTCTTCATCTCGGCCTGGCAGTTCTGCATGCCGCCCTTCTTGATGGAGTGCATCTCGCAGGGGCTGTAGCCGATGATGATGGACGGACCGTCGTAGGCCTCGGCCTCCTGGATGGCCTTGAGGGTCTGAGCGGGGTTGGCGCCCATGGCGACCTGCGCCACGTAGACGTAGCCGTAGCTCATAGCGATCTCGGCGAGGCTCTTCTTCTTGACGGCCTTACCGGAAGCGGCGAACTGGGCAACCTGACCCAGGTTGGAAGCCTTGGAGGCCTGGCCGCCGGTGTTGGAGTAGACCTCGGTGTCGAAGACGAAGACGTTGACGTCGTTGCCGGAAGCCAGGACGTGGTCCAGGCCGCCGAAGCCGATGTCGTAGGCCCAGCCGTCGCCGCCGAAGATCCAGAAGGACTTCTTGGTGAGGTATGCCTTATCGGCGAGGATGGCCTTGGCCTTGTCGCAACCGCAGGCCTCGAGCTGCTCAATGTAGGCGGCAGCGGTGGTCTTGGAGGCCTCGGCGTCGTTGCGGGCGTCCAGCCATGCCTGAGCAGCGGCCTTCAGCTCGTCGGTAGCGCAATCGCTGGCCATGAGCTCCTCGGTCTCGGCGACGAGCTTGCCCTGGACGGCCTTGTAGCCAAGCTCCATACCCAGGCCGTGCTCGGCGTTGTCCTCGAACAGGGAGTTGTTCCAAGCCGGGCCGTGACCGTTCTTGTCGGTGCAGAACGGGGCGGTTGCGGCCGGGTTGCCCCAAATGGAGGAGCAGCCGGTGGCGTTGGAGATGAACATGCGGTCGCCGCAGACCTGGGTGACCAGGCGAGCGTAAGCGGTCTCGGCGCAGCCTGCGCAGGAGCCGGAGAACTCAAGCAGCGGCTGCTTGAACTGGCTGCCCTTGAGGTTCTTGTTGATGAGAACGGGCTTCTCGGAGACGTTGGCGACGCAGTAGTCGAAGGTCTTCTGCTCGACGAGCTCGCCCTCGGCGGGAACCATGGTGAGAGCGTCCTTGGGGCAGACCTTGGCGCAGTTGGTGCAGCCCATGCAGTCGAGCGGGCTGATGGCCATGGTGAACTTGAGACCGGTGTCCTTGGGGATCTTGACGTCGAGGGTGCGCATGGTATCGGGGCCGGCAGCGACCTCGTCCTCGGTCAGGCCGAACGGACGGATGGTGGCATGCGGGCAGACATACGCGCACTGGTTGCACTGGATGCACTTGGTCTCGTCCCAATGCGGAACCATAACGGCGACGCCGCGCTTCTCATAGGCAGAGGCGCCCAGCTCGAACTGGCCGTCGGCGCAATCCTTGAAGGCGGAAACGGGCAGGGAGTCGCCGTCCATGCGGGCGATGGGCTCCATGAGCTCCTTGACCTGCTTGGCGATGGCGCTCTTCTGATCGTCGGTGAGGATCTCAGCGGGAGCCTCGTCCGTGGCGTCAGCCCAGTCAGCGGGGACGTCGAACTTCTTGAAGGCGGTAGCGCCGGCGTCGATGGCCTTGTGGTTGGCGTCGACGATGGCCTGGCCCTTCTTCATGTAGGACTTGGTAGCGGCGTCCTTCATGTACTGCAGCGCCTCCTCGGCGGGCAGAACCTTTGCCAGCGCGAAGAACGCGGACTGCAGAACGGTGTTGGTACGCTTGCCCATGCCGACCTGCTCGGCCAGGTCGATAGCGTCGATCAGGTAAACCTGGATGTCGTTCTTGGCGATGTAGCGCTTAGCGGTCGCCGGCATGTGGGAGGCGAACTCCTCGGGCGTCCACTGGCAGTTGACCAGGAAGGTGCCGCCGGGCTTGACGTCGCGGACCATCTTGAAGCCCTTGACGATGTAGCTGGGGTTGTGGCACGCAACGAAGTCGGCCTTGGTGACGTAGTAGGGGCTGCGGATGGGCGAATCGCCAAAGCGCAGGTGGGACACGGTAACGCCGCCGGTCTTCTTGGAGTCGTACTGGAAGTAGGCCTGGACGTACTTGTCCGTGTGGTCGCCGATGATCTTGATGGAGTTCTTGTTGGCGCCAACGGTGCCGTCGCCACCGAGACCCCAGAACTTGCACTCGATGGTGCCGGGGGCAGCGGTGTTGGGAGCGTCCGGGTCCTCAGCCAGGGACAGGTTGGTGACATCGTCCACGATGCCCACGGTGAACTCGCGCTTGGGAGCGTCAGACTTGAGCTCCTCGTAGATCGCGAACGCGGAAGCAGGGGTGGTGTCCTTGGAACCCAAGCCATAGCGGCCGCCGATAACGGTGATGTCGCTCTTGCCGGCCTCGTAGAGAGCGGAAACGACGTCCTGATACAGAGGCTCGCCGATGGAACCCGGCTCCTTGGTGCGGTCCATGACGGCGATCTTCTTGACGGTCTCGGGGAGAACGTCAACGAAGTGCTTGATGGAGAACGGACGGAACAGGCGAACCTTCACCAGACCGACCTTCTCGCCCTTGGCGTTGAGGTAGTCGATGACTTCCTCGAGGACGTCGCAGAAGGAACCCATGCAGACGACGACGCGGTCGGCGTCTTCGGCGCCATAGTAGTTGAACAGGCCGTAATCGGTGCCCAGCTTGGCGTTGATCTTGCCCATGTACTTCTCGACGACAGCGGGGAGCGCGTCGTAGGCGGAGTTGCAGGCCTCGCGGTGCTGGAAGAAGATGTCGCCGTTCTCATGGCTGCCGCGGGTGTGCGGATGCTCGGGGTTGAGAGCGTGATCGCGGAACGCCTGGACAGCGTCCATGTCGCACATCTCGGCCAGATCGTCGTAATCCCAAACGGCGACCTTCTGGATCTCATGGGAGGTGCGGAAACCGTCGAAGAAGTTAAGGAACGGAACCTTGCCCTCGATGGCTGCAAGGTGAGCAACCGGGGAAAGATCCATGACTTCCTGGACGTTGCCCTCAGCGAGCATGGCGAAGCCGGTCTGACGGCAAGCCATGACGTCGGAGTGGTCGCCGAAGATGTTGAGCGCATGGGAAGCGACGCAGCGCGCGGAGACGTGGAACACGCCCGGCAGGCCCTCGCCAGCGATCTTGTACATGTTCGGGATCATGAGCAGCAGGCCCTGAGACGCCGTGTAGGTGGTGGTCAGAGCACCAGCGCCAAGGGAACCGTGAACGGTACCGGCAGCGCCTGCCTCGGACTCCATCTCGACGACGTTAACGGGCGTTCCGAAGATGTTCTTCTTGCCCTGGGCTGCCCACTGGTCGACGTGATCGGCCATAGGGCTGGACGGCGTGATGGGATAGATACCCGCCACCTCGGTGAACGCATACGAAACGTATGCGGCGGCCTCATTGCCGTCCATAGACTTGAACTTACGCGCCATATACCCCTCTCCTCTCGTGTGGGTGTACATGTGCGGGGGCGCGTCACCCCCGTTCGGACTCCCGCGGCGAACGCGGAACTCCGGTGTTGCCGTTCGCATGTAGACGTGCCCAGGCGATGTCGGGAAACGCCCTCAGATCAAAATCTGCATGCAGGTTCATTGTACCCCCATACTTCGGTTAGCCTTATCTAATTGCGAACGTACTCACCTCAGATGTCGAGACTCAGGATTTAACGAGGTGGCACGGTATATTGAGGCCTTGCGGGTCCAGATATCAGCAGGTATTACAAGTAACTATTTTTTCGCGTTAAAATTGTTCTTTGTAATACCTGGAAGGATGCCGGCCTTTTCCAGAAATGGCCCGCTGTAATACCGGTATTGAAATAAACCACTTTGACGCCTCAAAATGGTCATCCTTAATACCAATTTTGGAATAGGTATTAAGGATGACCATTATTTCGAAGAGAAACGGTAAATGGCAATACCCAGATTATCTGAGTATTGCCATTTACCGTTTTTGCCGCTAAAAGTGGCAAGAAGTAATACAAGTATCACTTCTTGCCAAAACGGAATCGCGTCGCTACAGCGTGCGGCGCGCCTCGATGGCACGCCCCAAGGTCAACTCGTCCGCATACTCAAGATCGCCGCCCACGGGCAGCCCGCTCGCCAGACGGCTAACCGCCACGCCCAAGGGTTTAATGGTGCGGGCGAGATAGCTCGCGGTGGTCTCCCCCTCGATATTGGGGTTGGTCGCGATGATGACCTCTTGGATGTCCTCTGCACCCAAGCGCCCTATGAGTTCGCGGATGCGCAGCTGGTCCGGCCCGATCTTGTCCATGGGGCTGATGACGCCGCCCAGCACGTGGTACAGGCCGTGGTAGCTGCCCGTGCGCTCGATGGCGGACACGTCGCGCGGCTCGCCCACCACGCAGATGCGGGTGGTGTCGCGCGTGGAGTCCGTGCAGATATCGCACTCGTCCGCCGTAGCGTAGTTAAAGCATCGACTGCAAAAATGAACCTGCTCCTTCACCTGCAAAATCGCATGGGCCAGCCGGCGCGCCTCCTCGGCGTCCGCCTCCAGCAGGTGATATGCGATGCGCTGGGCGGACTTAGGGCCAATGCCCGGGAGCCGCCCCAGCTCATCGAGGAGTATTTGCAAGCTGCGGTCTGCTGACATCTCCGTCTACTCGTCCAATCGCGCGAAAACTAGAAGGGCATGCCCGGGATGTTGAGTCCGCCGGTGATGGAGCTCATCTGCTTGCTGGCGACCTCGCTGACGCCGCGGATGGCCTCGTTGACGGCAGCGACGATCATGTCCTGCAGCAGGTCGACGTCCTCCGGATCGAGCGCATCCGGGTCGATCTGGATGGAGACCAGCTCGAGATCGCCGTTGACGGTCGCCTTGACCATGCCGCCGCCAGCGGAAGCATCGATGGTGACGTCCTTCATGCTCTCCTGCGCCTGGGCAAGCTGCTCCTGCATCTTGCGGGCCTGCTTCATCATTTCCTGCATGTTCATTCCGGCCATGGAGACTCCTGTCTGGTCGTGGGGCGCAGCGGCCCCGGTGTTCGCTTCTTTTACGTCTGGCATGGTACCACGCGCGCGATGGCGCCGTAGCACCACATCCCCCGTAGGCGCGTTCGCGACGGAAACCGCCGGACCGCGGCAAGCGGCTTGCGATGGAAGGCGGCAGCCGGAGACAAGGCGGGGCTACTCGCCAGGTTTGAACACGATGCCGGGACCAAAGATGTCGCCCAGCATGGACTTGGCCTCTTCCTCGTTCTTTGGAATCTGGTCCTCGGCGCCGGGATGGGTCGCCCACGGCAGGGCTCCGGGCGCAGCCGCGGGGGCAGACGGGGCGGCGGGGGCAGATGCGGACAGCGCGGGATTTGGAGCCGCGGGCGCGACCGCTGTCGGCGCGGGCGCGGGCGGCGTCGCGGGCGCGTCTGCGGGCAGGTCCATGGGCGGAACGTCCGCGTCGCCCTCATAGGCGGCAATCGCGGCGTCGTCATAGGGAACCTGCTCATCCTCCCATGCCTTGCGATCCGCCTCGATATCGCGCTCGGCAACAACGGTGGGGCCGCTTGTATGGTCAGCCTGGGGAACCTCGACCGACGCGGGAGCACCAGTCGATACGCTCGAGGAAGTGGACGCGGCCGACGCGGCAGAGCCCGCGGGTGCCGCCGCGGGCCTCGATTGGACCGACGCGATAACCGATGCCGGGGCCGGCTGCGGCACGGGCACAGCAGCCGGAGAGGCCACCGGCACAGCGGGGGCCGTGGCGGCGGCAGGCTGCGGCGCGGCGGCAGGCGCGGGAGCGGAGGCCGGTGCGGCAGGCGCGGGCGCGCCAGCCATGGTGAACTCGACTTCGCGCTGCCCGAAGACCTGCACCGCAACGGGGATGATGACCGACTGGGAGTCCTTGCGAGCAAGCATCTTCATCGCAAAGCCGGATCCCGCGGGAAGCTCGACCACCAGCTTGGAGCCGTCGTCCGAAGCCGCGTGAGCGCTCTGCAGCAGTGCGCCATGCGAAGGATGGGCGGCAACCACGCGCTTCACGACGTCCGCCCACTTTCGCTGCAGCTCGCCCGCATCGGTGACGGGCGCCGACGGCGAAGCCGCGGGCGCAGAGGCGGGCGCCGGCGGTGGCGCAACGGGCATCGGCGCGCTTACAGGCGCGGCGGCGGTACGAGGCGCAGGGGCGGCTGCCGGCTGCTTGGACTGGGTCGGCTGCCGGGGCTGCACCGGGGCGGGCGCCGGCGCGGCCTTGGGGGCGGCGGGCTGCGACTGTACCGGCGCGGCCGCCGGAGCAGCGGAGGCCGCGGGGCGCTGAGCGTTTTTCATCCAAGGCAGATCGCCAGAGCTTGATGCAGCCGGCTGGGGCGCAGGGCGCGACGGCGCAGCGGCGGGAGCGGCGGCAGACGCGCCGACGGGGGCGGCAGCAGAAGTCGCGGGCGCCGAGGTAGCGGGGCGGCTGGCGCCGGTGGACGAAGCGGAGGCGACGGCACCGCCCAGCGCGGCGAGCGCCGCGGCGTCCATGGGCGCGCTGGGCACGCCGGAGGCGATCCTTGCCTCCAGGCGATCCAGGCGCTCGGCCAAAGCCTCGAGCGTCAAATCAGATTCCGGACGGGCCAACCTGGTGAGGGCGATCTCCAACACCAGGCGCATGTCGCTGGCGTTGCGCATCTCAAGCGCGGCGTCGTCCAAAACCGTCAAGACGCGCGCCAGGCGGTCGGCGTTCTCAAAGTGGGACGCCTCCTCCTTAAGCGCCGTCGCCTCCTCGGGCGTGCAGTCCAGCAGCTCGGGCTTGGCACCCGCGACAAAGGCGGTGTAAACGTCGCGCACGTGCCCCACCAGGTCGCGCGTAAGCTCCATAAGGTCGTTGCCCTCGTCCACCTGCGTGCGCACCAAGCCAAAGAGCTCCACCACGTCGCGCGACGCGATGCCGCGGGCGAACTGGGCGAGAATGGTCGAGGACACCTCGCCCAAAAGCGAGCGGGCGTCTGCCAGGCGCACGGAGCCCCCGCCAAAGACGGAGAGCTGCTCCAGGGTGGAAAGCGCATCGCGCATGCCGCCGCGCGCGTGCTTGGCCACGATCTCCAGCGCTTCCTCGTCATATGAGAAGCCCTCCTGCTCGCACACGTAGCGCATGCGGGCCAGAATGTCCTCGTTTGAGATGCGGTGGAAGTCGAAGCGCTGGCAGCGCGACAGGATGGTGTCCAGCAGCTTTTGCGGATCGGTGGTGCACAGGACAAAGACCACATGGCTAGGAGGCTCCTCCAGAGTCTTGAGCAGGGCGTTGAACGCCTGCGTGGTCAGCATGTGGACCTCGTCGATGATGTAGACCTTATAGGTGCCGCGCACCGGGGCGAAGTTGACGGAGTTGATAATCTCCTCGCGGACGCTATCGACGCCCGTGCGGCTCGCGGCGTCCAGCTCGTAGACATCCGGGTGCGCGCCCTCGGCGATGGCCTCGCACTCCGGGCAGGTGCCATCTGGCATGCAGCCATGGTCGCCATGGGCCTTCTGGCACAGCAGCGCCTTGGCCAGGATGCGCGCCATGGTGGTCTTGCCCGTTCCGCGCGGACCGCAGAACAGGTATGCATGAGATAGGCGCCCCTCTGTGACGGCGTGCTGCAGCGTGGACACAATATGCTGCTGGCCCACTACGCTCTCAAACGTCAGCGGACGATATTTTCTGTAGAGCGACTCCATGGGAGCTCTCCTCCTTATAACATGCTGAAACAACGGCGCGTATGCGCGCGAGGATAAACGGGAAACGCAAAGGCCTGGGGCTACAGCCCGCGCTCCGCAAGCCTGCGGTCGATGTCTCGCAGGGTGGAGCGGATAGCAAAGAGCTGCCGATAGGTGGCGCTCTTGACCTTGCCCTGGGACCTCAGCCGCTCCATCCGCTCGCCCGTCTGGGCAAGCTCGCTGCGAACATCGCGCGCAAAGGCGTCGTATGCCGCCAGGCGCGTCGCCGCCTCTGCCGAGTCAGCGCTCATATTCGTCCACCTCCCAGGGTATATACTCGCTTACCGCACCGCCGACGCCCACCTGCGCCGGACGCGTGCCTACCTATGATACCTTTTGGCGGGCGCGGCCATGCGCACGGCCGTACGGAGAGGAAGCCCTATGAGCGATCTTTTGACCAGTCCCCCAACCGCCCCCGTCGACGCCGCCCCGCGCGCCGAGAGCGCCGACGACGCCCTTGCTGACGAGTCCGCCGAGCGCCGCCGCCCGCGCTTTATCTGCGAATACGAATATACCGACGACCTCCTCACCCGCTTCGCGCGCATGCAGGTGAGCGCAAAGCGCCGCGGGGCCCTGCTTTTGATGGGCTGCATCGAGATCGCGATCGGCCTGCTGTGGATCTTCTCGCCGCAGTCGCTGCATTGGGCCGGCATTTTCTTTGTCGCCGTGGGCGCCTACAGTCTGTGGTACCGCTCCAACATGTACCAGAACCTCGCCCAGCGCTACATTCGCTCCATGGAAAGGGACGAGAACGAGATGGGCGGACGCCACCGCCGCATCGTGGTGACCGATGAGGCGGCGATCGTCTTTGCTTCCGACGATCGCTCGCAGCGCTACGAGTTCTCCGAATTTACCGATTTCCAGCACGACGACGCCATGTTCGTCGCCATCTTTGGCGTGAACGGCGTGGCGTTCCCCGTCGACTCCTTCACCCTGGGAACCGCCGCGGAGTTTGGCGATTTCCTCGCTTCCAAGCGCTACCCCGCCGGCTCCATGGGACCGGATACGCCCAACCGATAGGCGGACCACCCCCGCTGGCTCGTCCAGAGCTATCCAATGTTGACAACAATGTTGATGAAACGCACAATAGGACGCTTTTCCAGCCAGTCATCATGCGAAGAAGCGTTCCTTTTGTGCGTTTTGTCGCTTGCGGAACCCCCGACAGCGCGGAGACGCCGCCACCGTAGCTCGTAAAAGCAGATTGGCCGCCCATGGAGCGCGCATATTAGGACGATATGCGGAAGATTCGCCGCTGCGGCATCCTCCATCCTTTGTTGCGCCGCGCTTCCCATACCGTCCCCGCATGGGAAGCGCGGGACCCCGCAACACATGCATATGGGCATGCATATGGAAGAGTGAGGACGATCCATGAGTAAAGCCTATGATCGGACGCTCGATGCGCTACTCGCGGAAGCCGATGCGAAAGGGATGTGCCTCGCCCCGCGCGATTGCCACCTGAAAAGGCTGCTGCGCGCCCGCGTCAGCTCCGGCAGCGTGAAGGAGCCCGCAAAAGGGCTGTTCGTCAGTGCCGCCCGATGGGAATCTGCGGGCATGACCAAGCGGGCGCAAGCATGGCGCATTATCCGCGGGCTGCAACATCTGCATCCAGCATGGGTCTTCTGCAGTTTCAGCGCCGCCCTGATTCACGGCCTCGAGTTCTCCAACCGCCTTCTAAAACCCGTCCACGTAATCTCGCACCGAAGCCGGATCACCAACGATATCGTCCACCACGCCGTCGACTCGTTCGAAATCAGAACCGTCATGGGGCTGCGCGCCACCGACATGACCAGAACGCTATTCGATTGCCTAAAAAGCTGCACGTTCCCCCAAGGACTTGCCATAGCGGACTCCGCCCTTCGAACCACTCGGACCTCGCGCGAGGGCTACCTCTGCGCGATCGAACGGCGCTATCACGACCAGAAGGGGGTCCAGAAAGCACTCAGGACGATGTCGCATGCAAACGGGCTCAGCGAAAACGGAGCGGAATCGTACGCGCGCGGCGTCATGATCGAGCTGGGTTTCAAGACGCCTGACCTGCAAGTGCGCCTCGCAGACCCGCTCAACCCCTCAATCGAGTACAGGATAGATTACGGATGGGACGTAGGCGACCACCTAATCCTGGGGGAACTTGACGGCAAGGGTAAGTATGCCGACAAGGGCGGGGCCCCGCTCGACCTTGGCACCGTAATGGCCGAGCGGGAGCGAGAGGCCCGCATTACGACGTATCGCCCCGTCATCTTCCGCTTCGCGTTCCCCCTTGTATACAGACCCGATGAATTCGCAGCGCTGCTCGACGCGCATGGCGTTCCCCGCCTCAACTCTTGATCGCAAATCAGCATCTCCCCGGCTCCCGGCCGGCGCCGTCCCCGCCCCCGGCCGGCGCCGTTCAGGCCCGTCCGTCGCACATTTTTCATGAGAACCACAAATGGACGCTTTTTCCTCTGTCTCCAAGCCAGAAAAACGACCGTTTGTGGTTCTCATCGCAAGCGAAGCCGGGCCCGCCCCGTACGGGCAGGGACACGAGCGGGATACGGGCAGACGCCGCGCGGAGCCTCGCGGTTCCACACCTCCACGGTTCCGCCATCTGCAGCGTGATAAAATGCGGCAATGCATGCCTTAAACACACCAAAAACGCACCAGGAAAGGCATCTTCATGCCACTCTTCTCGTCACAGCGATCGCCGCAACGGGTGCAGCAACGGCCCCAACAGGAATCTCAGCAACCTCGGCGCGCCAACTTCGCACAGGCAGACGCCCCCATGCCCCAGCCCGCGGGCACGGCGGCGTCTGCCCTGCTCAAGCGCTATCGTCCGCTAGAAACCCGGGCCGCCGGCGGCTTTGGCAGCGTAGAGATATGCCTGGACGGGCGCCTTCAGCGCCGCGTCGCCATCAAGCGCATGCCCTTGGCGTCGCCCTACACGCGCGCCGCAGCGGAGACCACGCGCACCGCGCTTGCGGAGGCGCGCACGGCAAGCATGCTTCAACACCCCAACATCGTCTCCGTCATCGACTTCACCTATGACGCCGGGTACGCCTATCTGGTTATGGAATACGTCGACGGCATGTCGCTCGAAGAGTTCCTCTCGCAGGTAGAGGGCAATTCGCTCACCTACGATGAAGCCGCCTGCATCGCAGACGCCCTGGTGCAGGCCGTCGCCTACGCCCACGAGAACGGCGTGCTCCACCTGGACATCAAGCCCGCCAACGTGCTGATCGACCGCAGCGGGCACGTCAAGATAACCGACTTTGGCATGGCGACCCTCACCAGCGCGGCGGGCTTTGGCGGGGCGCGCGGCGGCACCATCGGCTACATGCCGCCCGAGCAGCTGCGCGGCGACTATGTGGACGAGCGCAGCGACATCTTCTCGCTCGCCTGCGTCCTCTACGAATCGCTCTGCGGCGACGCGCCCTTCCGCGCGGGCTCGCCCATCGATTCCATGACCCGCATCAACGAGGGCGTGATCCTGCCCGGCACCCTTTTACCGGACTTGCCGGAGCTCGCCGAGCAAGCGCTCTTGAGCGCCCTGGACCCAGACCCCGCCATGCGCATCTCCTCGGTCATGGACTTTGGCGACCGCTTTCTGTACAACCTGGGCAATCCGCGTGAGGGCCGCAAGAGCCTTGCGCGCATGATCGACCAACTCACGTCGGACGAGGAGGAATCGCAGGACGAGGACTCCTTGGCGCCCAGGCGCACCTGGGAGCTCGACCCGGCAGAAGGCCACCTGGGCAGCCGCGACCCGCGCGCCCGGCGCATCGCCATGGGCCTTGTCGCCGGAGCCTCCGTCGCCGCCGTCACGTTCTCCTTCATGCAGACCGCAGGCGTTGCAAACCCGCTGGTATGCCTGCTGTCCGCCGTCGCCGTTGGAGCCGCCGCGGGGGCGGCGCCGCAAATGGGCTCCGCGCTGGCGCTCGCCGGCCTGGTCTTCACGGTCGCCAGCGCCACCGCGTCCCTCGCGGGGATCCCCACCATCGTCCTCATCTTCGCCCTCGCCGCCGCCTGGTGGCTGGTGTGGGGCCGCACCGTCCCCGCCGCCTCGATGGCCTTGGCCGCGTGCATGGCCCTCTCCGTCGTCGCGAGCAGCCCCTCCGCGCTGGCGCCGGTCGCGGCTGCGGCGGGCTACTTCCTCTCGCCGGTCACCGCCGCGGTCTCGATCGCTCTTGGCACCGCGCTCTCCGCCCTCATGCTCGCCGCGTCCCAAGGCGCGGGCCAACTTCCTATAGACGTCGCCTTTGCGGCCCTAGCCGCGCCGGACACGCTGATGGCCATCGCGGGCGCCGCAGCCCTATCAGCGGGCATCTCGCTTGCGCACCGCCTCGCCTGGAGTCGATACCAAGATTCCCGCGGAACCGGCGCATTTGCGCTGGCATACGCGCTGCCGCTGGTCGTTTCCCCCGTGCTGCTGTGTCTTGCGCACCCTATGGAAATTGCCAGCTTGTCAACGGCGCAGGTCCTAACAGCGGGGGCGAGCGGAGGGCTTTCCTCTATAATCGTTTGGATATGTGCATACACACTTGGCTATAAGCATGTTCCGGAAGGTGATCGTTCGTGAACTTCCTTAATATCTTCGAAGACCGCGTCGCTGGCATCTTTGGCGCCACGCGCGCGCCGTTCTCGTTCAAAAAGCTCGCCCGGCAGGCCGCGCGCGAGATGGAAGATCAGACGCTGGTTATAAACGGCGTCAACACCGCGCCGGCGCTCTACACCATCCTTATCGCCAATGAGGACGATCCCCTCATGGCGCCCTATTACCCGCAGCTCTCCGCAGAGGTGAGCGAGCTGGTCAAGGCGCAGGCTGATAAAAAGCGCTATGTCTTTGTGGGCGAGCCCCTGGTTCGCTTTATGATCGACCCTTCGCTTAAGAGCGGCCGCTTCTCCGTCTTTGCCGAGAACGTGGACGCCCCCACCCTGGGTCGCCTGTACGAGGAAGAGCGCGCCTACCAAAAGGGCCTCACCGGCGCGCAGAAGCCCCAGCGCGTCCCCGCTCCCGTCGAGACCCGTCCGGCGACGCAGCCCGCCGCTGCCTTCGCAGGCGCGGGCTCTCAGCAGGGAGACCTTGCTTCTTCCGTGCCCTCGCCCGCGGCAGACCCGTTTGCCCCCGCAGACCCCTTCGCACCGACAGCCGACCCGTTTGCGCCCAACCCCATCGACCCCGCAGCCCCCATCCCCGTGCCGCAGACCATGACGCGCGACGCGATGGCCGGCCTGGGCGGAGCCGCCGCCGCAGGCGCTGCCGCCGGGGCCGCCGCCGGCCTTGCGGCATCCGTACCCAGCGTTACGTCCCCCCGCCCCCAGCAAGCGGCGCAGCCGCGCGCCCAGCTGGTCGATGTGGTGACCGGCGAGGCGCTGGACATCAACGGCGCCCGCTGCATCGTGGGCCGCGAGCGCGCCGCCGCCGACGTGGTCCTGCGCGACCCCAACGTGAGTCGCCGACACGCGCAGCTCACCTACACGGGCAGCGACTGGTCCATCGAGGACCTCAACTCCACCAACGGCACCCTGGTCAACAACCGCCGCATCTCGCGCTGTCCGCTGCGCGACGGCGACCTTCTCACCTTTGGCCTGAGCACGTTCGAGTTTAGGGGCTGAGCCGCCATATGATCGACCTGATCCTGTTTGCGGGACGCATCGTCCTGGTCATCCTGCTCTACATCTTCCTGTTCGCCGTCATGAAGACGGGCGTGGGCCTGGTCCGCGGCCAGCGCCGCGACTCCGCGATCTGGACCATCGACGTCGACAAGGGCCCGCGCGGTATCCGCGGCATCCACGTGGACATGCTGGGCCCGGTCATCGTCGGCCGCTCCCCCAGCTCCGACATCTGCATCAACGAGCCGTTTGTCTCGGCATCGCACGCTCGTTTCTCGCTGCAGGGGCCCGCGCTGGTCATCGAAGACCTCAACTCGCTCAACGGCACCCTGGTCAACGGTCGCCAGCTGGTCGAGCCCGCCACCCTCCGCGAGGGTGACGAGGTCCAGATCGGCGACGTCGTCATGAAGGTGAACCGCCGATGACGGACGAGGAAAACAACCTCACGCAGCGCCCTGCAGACGCTTTCGACCTCGAGCCCGCAGACGAGCTCGAGGCGCTCGCCGCCGCCCACGTTGCCTCCACGCTTGCCGGCGGCCCTCACGCGGACGCGCCCCAAGAGGATGCCCCTCGCGCAGAGCGATCCCATGCGGACCGCTCCCACACCGAGCACTCGCACAGCGAGGACCTCTTTGAGGCGTCGGCCGAGTACGTGGGCGAGGCCCGCTCGATACCCGGCTTTCTCGAAGCGAGCGCCGGGCCCGTGGGCAAGCACGCCGCCCCCGCAGAGGACGCCGCGCCATCCAGCGCCGCAGGCTCCACCGATGCCGTCGCCGGCGCCGCAAGTTCCGTCGACGCCGCGGACGCCGCAGACGCTGCGCGCGCAGCCGCCCCCGCAGCCCATACGCCCCAGCGCGCCGATGAAGACGAGGACGACGCACAGGCGGAAACCTCGCCCGCGGACACCGCGGAGATAGACGTCGCCGCCGTCGAGGCAAAGCTCAAGGACCCCGGTTCCACCCAGAGCTTCGCCCCCATCACGGACGACCTCATCGATGCCGACTCAACCTATGACGCCGGCACCACCACGCAGCTTATGTGGGGCGCGCGCTCCGATGTGGGCTGCGTTCGCTCGCATAACGAGGATTCCTACCTGGTCCAGTCGCCGCTCTTCTGCGTGTGCGACGGCATGGGCGGCCACGCCGCGGGCGAGGTGGCGAGCTCCATCGCCGTGGAGACCATCGCCAAAACAGCCCCGCATACCGCCGATCCCGCCCTGTTGGGCGCAGCAATCGAAGCCGCCAACGCCGCGGTAATAGAAGCCGCGCTCAACGGCCTGGGCAAGCCGGGCATGGGCTGTACCGCCACCGCGGCCTATATAGAAGGCAACACCATCGCTATCGCCCACGTAGGCGACTCGCGCGCATACCTGCTGCACGAGGGCACGCTTATCCGCGTCACCCGCGACCACTCCTATGTGGAGGAGCTGGTAGACGCCGGTGAGATCACCGCAGACGAGGCACGCGTCCACCCCAACCGCTCCGTTATCACGCGCGCACTGGGCTCGGACCCCGCCATGTACGCGGACCATTTCTCCCTCAATATCGAAGAGGGCGATCGCCTTATCCTGTGCTCAGATGGCCTGTCCAGCATGATTCCCGACGGCGAGATCGAAAACATCGCCGCCCAATCGTCCACCGCCCAAATCTGCACCGACAATCTAGTCGATGCGGCGCTGGCCGCCGGCGGCTCCGACAATTGCACCGTCGTGGTGGTAGACGTGGTAGACGATGGCAAGCTGCGCGAGATCTCCAAGCGTCGCCGCCGCAACGTTATCGCCGTCATCAGCGCCGTCGTCGCGCTGCTCGCCCTCATAGGCGTCATCGCGCTGGCATCCGTCGCCAACTCGGTGTACCTGGGCGTCAAGGACGACGCCGTCGCCATCTACAGGGGCGTCCCCAACAAGGTTATGGACTTTGAGCTGCACTGGCTTGAGGATGAGACGTCCGTCATGCTAAGCGACCTGCCCGAGGATACCCAAAACCGCTTGCGCGAGGGCATTCCCCAGAATAGCGTCGAGGCCGCGGCCAAGACGGTTTCCAAATACCGCGAGCAGATTGACGAAGACCAAAGCAAGCAGATACAGGACGCCAATGTTGTGCGCTCTGGCGTTGAGGCCGATAGCGGCAGCGCCATCCCCGGCACCGCCTCTTCAGGCGATGTCGCCAACTCGGTTTCCTCGTCCGCTGAAAACCCGACCTCTGGAGGCGATGCCCAGTGAGCAGCCGCCGCAATACCGAGCTCTTCTTGCTGATTTCGGCCGCGTTTCCCGTGGTGCTGCTGTACGCCATGTACGTGATCACCACCGGAACCGCCCTGACGTTCCAGACGCTCGCCGTGCCCATCGGCCTGTTCGCCGCCTTTGCCGCGGCCCATATCGCCGTGCGCATCCTGGCACCCGGAGCCGACCCCGCGATTCTACCCGTGGTCTTTTTGCTCTCGGGCGTCGGCATCACGTTTGTTACGCGCGTCAAGCCAGAGCTGGCGATGAACCAGCTCATCATCCTCTTTGCCTCCATTGTCCTTATGGTCATAACGCTTGCGCTGGTTAAAAACCTGGACGTGGTCAAAAAATACAAGTACTCGCTGGGTGCCATAGGCATCCTGCTGTTGCTGCTGCCCATCTTTATCGGTACGGAAATCTACGGCTCAAAGCTGTGGATCACCATTGGCGGCTTCTCCATCCAGCCAGGCGAGTTCGCAAAGGTCTTCATCGTCCTTTTCCTAGCAGGTTATCTGGCCGAGAACCGCGAGCTTCTCTCCATCTCCAACCACGAGGTGCTGGGCTTTAAGGTCCCCCGCCTCAAGCTGCTGCTGCCGCTCTTTGTGGTCTGGGGCATCTGCATGCTCATCGTTGCCTTTGAACGCGACCTGGGTAGCGCCGTGCTGTTCTACACCATCTTCTTGCTGATGCTCTACGTTGCTACGGGCCGCATCTCCTACGTCGTTATCGGCTTTGCGCTGCTGGCCGCGGGCGGTTTTGGGGCGTACAAGGTCATGAGCCACGTGCAGACCCGTTTCCAGATCTGGCTCGACCCGTTCGCCGACCCTTCCGGAGATGGCTACCAGCTGGTGCAGTCGCTGTTCTCCCTCGCAGATGGCGGCCTGGTGGGCACGGGTATTGGCAAGGGCATGCCCACGTTGATCCCCATCGTCGAGTCCGACTTCATCTTCTCCGCCATCGGTGAGGAGATGGGCCTTCTGGGCGGCGCCGCGGTCCTGTTCCTGTTCATGTTGTTCGCCGTGCGCGGCCTCACCACCGCCGCCCGCGCCAAGTCCGACCTCGCCGCATTTTGCGCCAGCGGCCTTACCGCGGCAATCTCCTTCCAGGCGTTCCTCATCGTCGGCGGCGTCACCCGCCTCATCCCGCTTACCGGCGTCACCCTGCCCTTCATGAGCCAGGGCGGCTCCTCGCTGCTGTCGAGCTTCATCATCGTTGCGCTGCTGCTGCGCGCCGGCGATGAGGCCACGGGCCGCGAAGCCGAACTCTCCGGCACCGGCATCATGGCCGCGCAGGACGTCCCCGTCCCCGACGGCGTCAGCGCGGCGGGCACCCGCGTCTATGGCGGCAACGCATCCGCCGCAGGCCTCACCGGCTCCGCTGGCGGATCGCACGCGCGCCCCGGCTCCCGTCTGCGCCGCCGTCTGCTCGATACGCCCGAATCCGGCGTTTTGGGACGAGTCGCACTCGCCAAGCGTCTTACCGTAGCGGTCTTCGCTTTCACGGCCCTGTTCGCGATCCTTGTCGGCAACCTCACCTACATCCAGGTATTCAAGGCCAAGGACTACCAGAACATGTCCATCAACAACCACAGCATCGCGCGCGCGGCCTACGTCAAACGCGGCTCCATCATCACGTCCGACGGCGTGACGCTGGCCGAATCCATTCAGAACGAAGACGGTACGTACAGCCGATCCCACCCCAACGGCAACCTCGCCGCCAACGTGGTGGGCTATTACTCCACCCGCTACGGCACCGCCGGCGTCGAGAACACCATGAACGAGACGCTCACCGGCTCCAAGGACTACTCCAGCTGGATGAATGCTGTGAACTCGCTCGCAGGCATCTCTCAGCCGGGCAATTCCGTCATGCTCACCATCGACTCGCGCATTCAGTCGGCCGCCGAGCAAGCGCTCTCCGGCATGAGCGGAGCCATCGTGGTCCTCGACCCGCGCACCGGCGCCGTGCTGGCTTCTGCCACCGCGCCCAGCTACGACAACAACGACGTCGATGCCTCGATCAGCGCAACCGAGGAATCCGGCGTCTCCATGTACGACCGCGCCACCCAGGCGCTCTATACGCCGGGCTCCACCTTCAAGGTGATCACGCTCGCCGCCGCGCTCGACACCGGCGCATCCAGCTTGCAGGAGACCTACAGCGCCCCCTCCAGCATGGAAATCGGCAACGCCGACGTCACCAACTATGAGAACGCCAACTTTGGCACCATTTCGCTGCGCCGCGCCTTCGCGGTCTCGTCCAACGTAGTCTTTGGCCAGGTTGCCAACCAGGTAGGCGCCACCTCCCTGGTGCAGTACGCCAGCGCCTTTGGCTACGGGCAGCCCCTTGGCCTGGACTTCTCGACCGCGGCCTCCATCATGCCCGACCCCTCGCTGATGACCGAGTGGGAGCTGGCATGGGCGGGCGCCGGCCAGCCCGTGGGCCAGGGGCACACCGCCGGCCCGCAGACCACGCCCATGCAAAACGCGGTCATGGCGGCAGCCATCGCCAACGGCGGCATCGCCATGAACCCCTACGTGGTCGCGCAGACCCTCTCGCCCGAGGGCACGGTCATTAAGAGCACGCAGCCGCGCTCCCTTGGCCAAGCCGTAAGCTCCAGCACCGCCCAGCAGGTAAAGGAAGCCATGCTCGACGTTGTTGAGGAGGGCTCGGGCGGCGCCGCGGCGGTCGCAGGCGTCAAGGTTGCCGGCAAGACCGGCACCGCAGAAACCGGTACCCACGTGAACTCCGTCTTTGTTGGGTTCGCGCCGTACGATACGCCCACCGTGGCGATTTCCGTTATGTTGGAAAACTACGATGTGCACGGCGTCAAAGCCACCTACGTAGCCAGTCAGGTACTTTCCGCCGCACTCTCCGCGCAAGGGTTGTGATAGGGTGCCTCACTAATACTTCGCACGCATCGCATCCCGTATAGTTTGGTTAAAACGCTCAGAAGTTTAAAGGAGCAGCTCACATGGAACAGCAGAGGGTTTTGGGAGGTCGATACCTTCTCAAAGACAAGGTAGGATCGGGCGGCATGGCCACCGTCTACCGTGCGCAGGATCAGGTTTTGGACCGTACCGTCGCGGTCAAGATCATGCTGCCGCAATACGCCGGCGACGCCACGTTCGCCGCGCGCTTCAAGCAAGAGGCCCAGGCGGCGGCCGGCCTGCAAAGCCCCTACATTGTCGGCGTCTACGACTGGGGCAAAGATGGCGACACCTATTACATCGTCATGGAATACCTGCGCGGCACGGACCTTAAGAGCGGCATCCGCAGCCACGGCGCGCTGGACCCCAAGAAGGTCGCCCAGATTGGCTCGCAGATCTGCGCCGCCCTCTCTGTTGCCCACAAGCATGAAATCGTCCACCGCGACATCAAGCCGCAAAACATCATGGTCCAGCCCGATGGCAACATCAAGGTCATGGACTTTGGCATCGCCCGCGCCAAGAACAGCCACCTCACCCAGGACAACAACGTGCTGGGCACCGCCCATTACGTAAGCCCGGAGCAGACGCGCGGCCAGGAGCTTGGCCCCACGAGCGACATCTACTCGCTTGGCGTCGTCATGTACGAGTGCGCCACCGGTCGCGTTCCCTTTGACGGCGACGACGCCATCTCCGTTGCCCTTAAGCAGGTCAACGAGATGCCCGTGCCGCCCAGCCAGATCAACTCCAGCGTAGACCCAAGCCTCGAGCGCATCATCCTGCGCTGCATGGAAAAGGACCCCGCAAATCGCTTCCAGTCTGCCGAAGAGCTGCGCGGCGTGCTGAACACCTACCTCTCCGGTCGCACCGTCGACGTCCCCGAGCCCACCCGCGTCATCGGCGCCGCAGCGGGCATGGGCGCTACGGAGACCCGCGTGATGAACGACTCCACCCAGATGATGGCCCGTCCCGCCGCAGCGCAGACCACCGCTCGCCCAGCAAGCCGCAACGCCGCCCACGGCGGAGCGCCCTCGAGTACAAACGGGTTTGAGCCGGTAGACAACGGTATGGGCAAAGGCAAGATCGCCGCTATCGTAGTGGGCGTTATCGCCGTTATCGCTTTCGCCGTCTTCGCTGCCAGCCAGTTCCTTGGCGGCGGCGAGACCGTCGACATGCCCAGCCTAATTGGCTGGGAGCAGGAGGCCGCTGTCGAAAACCTGCGTTCTTTGGGCATCACCAACGTGGAGATCACCCAGGAATTCAATGATGAGCAGGACGAGGGCAAGGTCTGCGACCAAACCCCCGACGGCGGTAGGTCCGTCCGCACCACCGATAAAGTGACCCTGGTCATTTCTAAGGGCGAGAAGCCCGCGGAGACCACCACGGTTCCCAAGCTCGTCGGTCGCACCCAAGAAGCCGCCGAAGCCGCGCTGAAGCAGGCGAACCTTAAGGGCAAGGCGGTCACCGAGGCCAACGACGCGGACAAGGGCGAAGTCTTTGAGCAGTCCATCGCCGAGGGCGAAGAGGTAGAAGTCGACACCGTTGTTGAGTACAAGGTTTCCGCCGGCCCCGACGAGCAGGCTGTCCCCGGCGTTCTGGGCATGACCAAGGCCAAGGCGTCCAACGAGCTGACCAACGCCGGCTTTAAGGTTGCCTACGCCGAGGATTACAGCGACGAGTACGATAAGGGAACGGTCATGGCTCAAAGCCACACCGGTACCGCCGCCCCTGATACCGAAATCACCATCACCATCTCTAAGGGCAAGAAGCCCGGCAGCGACGATGATGATTCGGGCGATAACACCGGCTCCGGCAGCCAGACCGGCGGCTCCGTTTCCGTCCCCAGCCTCTCCGGCATGACCAAGGCCCAGGCCGAGAGCGCGCTGAAGAATGCGGGCTTTGTCCCCAGCTTCTCTTACGCCGATGGCACCAACGAGGGCATCCACCCCGACTACGTCATCAGCTGGAGCCCCAACGGTTCCGCCAAGACGGGCGACACCATCAACGTAGTGGTCGCCTACGGAGAACCCTCCGAGTAAGCCAACACTTCGACAGCTTGCACAAGATAATCCCCCGGCCGGCTCACCGCCCGCCGGGGGTTTTATTTTGCCGAGAACAAATAACACGTTAGGGAGTGCGGCAGCCCTCCCAGTCCCAAGCGCCAGCCGGGACCAAATAGCACGTTAGCGCGGAATCGAGGTGTGCCAAATAATGGCTTAGTGCGGAGGTTAGGACAAATAGTTAGTTAGTGCGGTTCCAAAAGTGTCAAATAGTGCATTAGTGCGGTGAAAGAGGGTGAAAGGCGGGGTACCTTATGAATAAGAACCTAACATTACCCGAGCTAGATTACTTGGACGATATTACCTGCTGCATAGAGATCGATCGCCGGACCGCCTCCTGTCCGCACTAACGCACTATTTGTCCTAACCTCCGCACTAAAGCACTTTTTGACACTCACCCCTCTCCGCACTAACGTGCTATTTGGTCCCGCCACCCCACCATCCCACCATCCCGCCGGACGAGCACCGCGAGCTCGATCAGCGCAGCAAGAGGCCTTCAATCGCTCGCCCCACACCCACCCCACCGCAAGCGAAGCGTGCGCACGCGTGAGCACTGCGAAAAAGAAGCCCGCCTTAACGCCATTCTTGAAAAGGCGTTAAGGCGGGCCGTATCAGGCATATGTCGAAAACAATAGTCGCGGGACGAGTCGAGCTAACGCGCGAACGCACGAGGCGCAAAGCGAATGCCCTACTTGGTATTGAAGCCGTAAGACTTCCCCATCTCGCCCACAAACTGAGAGACCTCTTTGGCATCGCAACCTGGCAGGCGAATGGGACGCTCGATATCCTTGATCCTAAAAGTCACAACCGGGTTGCCATGATCTTTGGCAACGCGCGCGGCGTCGACTTTGGACCAAGCGTATCGCACGCCGTCGATGTACACGCCCGTACGGCCGACGCCGTTGCGCACCGCCGCCATAAAGATGGCGAAAGCAAACAACACGAAACCCGTCGCGACCTCTTTAAGGCTCTGGCCCGCAAAGAAGTAGTAACCGACAGCGAACGCGATAAGGCCGACAGATACCACATAGGTCCACGGACCGCGCGAAACCTCGAACACCAGCGAGCGGCGCTGCTCGACCAGCAGATACAACGTGTAGACAAGCATAACGGCGCCGATGGCGAATAGGGCGTAGACCAGCCAGGAATCCTTTTGAGCCAACAGATCCATACGTTTCTTCTCCTTGATTTCGCTATCCGCAGACGCTGCAGATTTAGGCGGTCGATGGGCAAAAGCCAATAGAAACTTGATACCCAAACGCTAGACGCCCATGTACTTGATCATGTTAAACACGCAGATACCCATGATAACAACCATCAAGCCAATAAAAAGCTTGTCCACCGCCCGGTCATCGATTCTGCTGTTCACTTTACGGCCCGCAAAGCCGCCCAAGATACCGCAGCATGCCATGACCACCAGCATCAGCATGTCCACGCCTGCCGCACCGCCCGTTGCAAGCGACGCCACGGTGCTGGCCGCCTGCGAGAACAAGATGATGTAAAGCGAGCTTTGCGCGGCGCGCTTGGTAGGCATACTAAAGAAATAGAACAGCACCACCAAGTTAATCGGGCCGCGTCAATAGCCAGCGGCGTATCGATGGCAAACTCGATCTGAGAATCGCCGGCGCGTTTGGCTTTAATAACCGAGTAGCATGTCATGGACAAGACGGTGCAGCCAGACAAGAAGTTGATGACCGAGACGTCCATGACGCCGAACGCATCCATGACCGGCTTGATGATGACACCGCCGCCGATGCCGCAGATGGCTCCGATGGTGGACGCGAAAAACGCGATCGCTGCGATAAGAAAGATCATAACGTAGTGCTAACCCTGTTCCTTTATGCGCTATTTCTGCAGCGCGTCGAGCGCGTCGACGGCCTTTTTGTAATAGGCATCCGCAGAAGCGCTGTCGTTTCTGTTTTCATACTGGACGGCGATGAGCTGGTACAGGCGCAGGCGCTCGCCCTCGCCCGCCTCGTCGAGCCTGGCGAGCATCTGGTCGAGGTACTTGTCCGAATGGTTCAAGAAGATCTCGAAGGTCTCGCGGCTCACCTGCGCCAGCCCCTCGTCACCCATCTTCTCAATGCTCTCCAGCACCTTTTCGGCACGGCTCTTATCTTCGTTCTCAACAAAGAATGCAAACGCCTTGCTGTACAACGCCAGCTGCTGTTCGCGGTTCATCTTAAGGACCATCATCTCGTCGATGATGCGAGTGGCCTCGCCTACGTTCTCAAGGCCCATCTGGCAGTTGAGTCTCATAAAAAGCTGGTTATAGCGGGGGTAGACCATCTGGGTCAGAGTCTTGTCCAAAAGCTCAAGGCAGCTTGCGTAATCCTGCTCGCTAAAGTAATGCTCGATCTTGGCAAAGATGGTGCGCTTCTTAACTTCCATAAAGATGGTTCCCGCAATAGCGAGGCCCAAAATCGCAAAGCCAATGACCTTCATATCCATGTCTATCCCCCGTCTCACATCAAGATGTCCGCGCACGCAACCGCGCATGCGGGCGCCTTGGCGGCACTTACTGGTACAGCATGGTAGCAGGCTTTTGGCCAACCACCAGTTTGCCGTCTGCCACATAGCCCTCGGGGCGGCCCTTAAGCTCGCTCACAAGCGCGGCGCGCAGCTGGGCGATGCGATCCGCATGCGCCTCGTCGGCGATAAGGTCATGTTCCTCGCGCGGGTCGGCGTCCAGGTCAAAATACTGCTCGCGACCGGTCTGGGTAAACCAGATGTACTTGTCATGCGGCGTCACAATGTACTGGTTTGACTGCTCCACATCACGACTATGCTCGCCATGCACGTATGGACGAGAAATCGCCTCGCCGGCGGTCAACTCGCCCACCAGCGAAACGCCGTCCACGTCTTCTGGAACATCGATGCCGCACAGTTCCAGCATGGTGGGCATGATATCCATCAACTCCACGGCGCTGTCGCTGGTGCGAACCACGCGCGACGCCACGTTCTTGCCCACGTGGATGATAAGGGGAATGCGCGCGCTGCCCTCGTACGGAAGCACCTTGCGGAACAAGCTGTGGTCAAAGAGCATCTCGCCGTGGTCCGCCGTGAAGATGATGACGGTGTCGTGGTAGGTCTCGTCGTTCTCCAATGCGGTGATCAAGCGGCCAATCTGATGATCCAGATGTGTGATGCAGGCATAATAGCCGGCCATTGCCTCGCGGCGCAGTTCCGCGTCGCGGCAACCGTGCACGCTGTCCAACACCATGCCGTCGCGTTGCGTCGCGGCCTCGTCGTCCCAATCACCGCGGGCGGGTTCGCGCAGGTCCATATCGCGGTACAGGTCAAAATAGGACGCCGGCGCGTCAAAGGGCGGATGAGGGCGAACAAAACTGGTCATGAGGAAGAACGGGCGCGTGCGGTCGCGTGTCTCCAAAAAGCGGATGGACTCGTCCACAACCCAATTGGTGGGATGCAGGCGCTCCTCATAGATCCAGGGATGCGTGATCCAGGAGTTGTTCTCGACGCCGGAACCGTTGACGTCGGCGAACTCGCCCAGCTCGTTTTTAAGGAAGCGCACGTAATCATCGCTCACCGTCTGGTGCATCCAATGCGGCAGGTTCGCCTTGCGGTAGTGCCCAATGTAGCCGTCGTGCAAGCGCATGTGCTCAAAACCGCAACCCAAACGAGGCGGATGCACGTGCATCTTGCCCACCACCGCGGTCTGGTATCCGCCATCGCGCATCTCCTGGGCCAGCATATGGTCGTAATTCCAATCGATACCGTCTTGGTATCCCACGCGGCCATGGTGCCGGGGCGTCTTGCCCGTAAACAGCCCGGCGCGCGCCGGGATGCAGCTGGGGCAGGCGGAATACGCGTTTTCAAACAGCACGCCGTCGGCCGCCAGCGTATCCAAATAGGGCGTCTTCACATCCGGATGCCCATCAATCCCCAGGCAGTCGCCACGGAATTGGTCGCACATCACCAACAGCACATTAGGACGATTAGAGGACGGCACAGCATTGCTCTTCCCCATCGCACATCTCCATCCTTATCTGGCATCTCCCAAGATACCGCAATGAGAAAGCCGGCAAAACGCTTGCGCGCCCACCGGCTTGATATCTAATCAGCTAAAGGGCTATAGACCCAGGCGCTCGCGCTGCTCGACGGGAGACTCGTGCTCCTCAAGGCCGCGCAGCAGCAAGTCGATCATCTTGCGCTCTTCAGGCAAGCCCTTGCCGGCCAGGTTGTTCTTCTGACCATAGTCGCTCTCAAGGTCAAAAAGCATGGTCTGGGCAACCTCTGCCAGCGGCGCGGCGCTCTCGATCTGCGCCGGGCGCTTGCAGGGGATCTTGAACAGCGGATAGGCCGTGCGGGCAAAGAAGCGGCCGCATTCGATCTCCTCCGGGCAGTCTGACCCCATCTTCTTGCGAATGGTATGGGGCAGCGCCGCATACTCAAAGCAGGGCTGGTTGCCCTCAACCGGCGCGCGGAAGTACGTGTAGCGGCCGTCCGTGACGTTCACCGTCATGCCGTGCACGCCGTACAGGGCGTAGTCGCGCGCGGGGGCGTCCGGATCCGTCATCAGCGGAACCAACGAGACGCCCGTGACCTCGCGGGGGATCTCGCAGCCATGCGCCTCGAGCACGGTTGGCATGATGTCGATCGCCTGGGTAAGCTGGTGCGCGTGCTCGCCGGCGCGCGCGCCGCCCGGGAAGTGGACGATAAACGGCAGATGCGCCAGCTCGTTATACAGGTGCATGTAGTTCTTGCCCATGTAGTCGCGCTCGCCCAAGAAGTACCCGTGGTCGGTGGTGACCATGATCATGGTGTCCTCGAACATGCCGTTCTCGTCCAGTTTATCGATCAGCTTGCCAAACCAGTGATCGGTCATGGTGACCAGGGCCTGGTAGCGGCGCTGGACGTAATCGACCGCGCCGTCGTTGAGGTCCGTGTCAGAGACGCGCTTGTACTGCGGGATCTCAAAGTAGTCGCGGTCAAGCTCGCCCTTGCCGCCGTACATCTCCATGTATTTGTCCGGCACGTCAAAGGGCTCATGAGGGTCAAAAGCCTCGACCATCAAGAAGAAATCGTCCTTGCCCTTGTTGTCCTCCACCCAGTCGCATGCGGACTGGAAGGTCTTGGGACTGGGCATGTCTTCCTCGCGCGGCCACTTCTGGCGATTCTTCTGATACTGCTCGCGCACGCGGCCGTAAAAGGTCTCCGGCATGTTATCGGGCTCGTCGATGCGGCTCACCCAAGGGTCGCCCTCCTGCCCGCGATAGTAATCCCACGTGTTGAACTCCTGCAGGTAGCCCTCGCCACCGGTGCGCAGATAGTGGCAGTGGTCGGTAGTGATGTGGCAAAAAGCACCGGCCGCGCGCAGGCATTGGGGCAGCGTCACGTCAAAGGGCTCGATGGGGCCCCAGGGGCGCTCGAGAAAGTTGTATCGGCCGCACATGATGTCGCGACGAGCCGGCATGCAGGGGGCGGAGCCAATCCAGTGGTTGTCGAACACGCACGAGCGCTCCGCAAACCTGTCCAGGTTGGGCGTCTTCACCTCAGTCTGGGGGTTGTAGCACGAGAGCACGTCGCGACGCAGCGTGTCCATCAGCACCAATACCGTTCTCATGACTCTCCCTTTCAACATATACGTTGGTCTACGCGATTGTTTTTGGACGAGGACCTCGTCCAGATAGAGCGCCTTGGCACACGGCTCGGCACCAGGGCAAAAAGGTTTCGGCTCAGGACAACACGACCTGCCTGGGGGCTCGCAGGACGCGCTGTCCTGAGCCGAAAAAGGCGCGCCCCCAGGGAGGGAAGCGCGCCTTGAAGGTTGGGCGCTTTGGAATAGTCGCTGAAAAAGGAATTAAGCGAAGATCTTAAACGCGGGGAAGTAGAAGCCGATGGCGGCGAACACCAGCGCGAACACGATCAGGCCGATGATGATCTGGGCGGAGTTCTTGCCCTGGCCGCGCTTGAGCAGGCGATAGCAAATGAAGGTCAGCAGGACGGGCAGCGCGTAGGGCAGCACCTTGTCCAGCTGGTCCTGGAGAACCAGCGGGTCGCCCTCGCCAAAGGCGAACTGCACGGCGAGCTTGAGCTTGACGGTGGTGGCGATCAGGCCGCCGGTGACCATGACGCCCAAGACGTTGGCGAGGTTGCCAAGACGGTCGAAGATGGCCACGCCGGCCTTCTCGACCAGATCCATGCCCATCTCATAGCCCTTGTGCAGGCCAAAGTACTTCAGCGGCCAGTACAGCAGGTTGATGAGCAGGAACATGACCAGCGGGCCCACGATGGAACCGTTGTCGACGCACATGGAGGCGCCGATGGAGCCGGCGATGGGGAACCAGGTGAGGTTCAGCAGGGAGTCGCCCAGGCCTGCGAAGGGACCCATCAGAGAGGTCTTGATGGCGACGACGGTGTCCTTCTGGTCCTCGTCCGTGGACTCCTCGATGGCCGCGGTGATGCCCAGAATGAAGGGAATCGCCAGCGGGTGGGTGTTGAAGTACTCGAGGTGACGCTGCATGGCGTGAACGCGCTCCTCCTTGGGAGCGTCCTTGTAGAGCTCCTCGAGGACGGGGGCGAAGCAATAGGTCAGGGACAGGGACTGCATGCGCTCGTAGTTGTGGGCGAACTGGCAGCCCTGGGTCCTGAGCAGAACCCTATTCAGGGTGGACTTTGAAATCTTTCCCATTAGAGATCATACTCCTCTTCCGTCTCGGAGCCGTCAGCAGGCGCTGCGGCCACAGGGGCGGGCTGGTTCTTCTGGCCCTCGGTGATGACGTCCCAGATGCCGGCGGCTGCGCAGGCTGCGAGAGCGATGCCGACGGTGGGAACGTTGAGGAAAGCCGCCATGACAAAGCCGATGAGCAGGAAGATCCACATGTTCTTCTTCATCATCATGGTGAGGAGCATCGCCAGACCAACAGCGGGCATCATGCCGCCGGCGGTGGAGAAGCCGGAGAGGACCCAGGGCACCTGGTTCTGCAGGAAGGACATGATGTCCTCGATCACAAAGGAGCCGATGCCGGTCGCGATGAAGACGGGGACGGCGCGGGTGAGGAAGAAGCAGAAGGCGCCTGCCCAGAAGTACTTGTTGACGGCGTTGAACTTACCGGAGAGGACGGCCTTGTCCGCGGCGTGAACCAGCGAGACGTTGGTGGTCATGACCAGGATGTTGAGCTGCTGGACCAAGGTGGCGGTGGGGATGCCGACCGCGACTGCCAGGGCGATGGCGCTGGCGGTGTCGGTGGAGCCCATGATGCCCAGAGCAGCGCCCACGATGGTGCCGGAGATGACATCGGGCGGAACGTAGGCGCCGATGTTGTTAACGCCAAGCCACATGAGCTCCATGGTCGCGCCAATCATGATGGCGGTCGTCATATCGCCCAGGATGATGCCGACGCCCACGGACGCCAACAGGGGCTTGCGGAAGCCCAGGTGGGGACCAAACTGGTCCCAGGTGCACAGACCCGCCCAAATGGCGAGCAAGAGTGCCTGAAGCATAAGCCTCTCCTTCCATATCTTCCCGGCACCCCAGCGCCGGGAACACCCCGAATCCCCGCGGACTCGAAGCTGATTACCAACTTAGTAGTTCTTGAGCAGCTCGCTCACCGGCTCCTTGGAATCACGCGTGGTGGTCTGCATCCAGCACTCAACGCCCAGCGCCATGAGTTCCTCGAAGGCGGCCTTCTCCTCGGCGGTGACGGACATATTCTTGTGCAGGCGGTGGCGCTGATCGTTAAAGCGCATGCCGGAGACGTTGAGGTAATCGAAAGGCAGGCCGTTCTCATGCAGCTTCAACGCGTCCATGGGATTGGTGAACAGCACCATGGTCGCCTTCTTGAGGGTGGTCTTCTTGAGAACGTCGATGAACTTGTCCACGCCAAAGACGCTAACTTTGATCTCCGGAACAGCCAGGCCCGCGACGGACTTCTGCACGGGGTCGTTAGCGACCTTGTCGGAAACGATGATCGCGGACTCGATGCCGTAATCCGGGATCCATGTGGTTGCCACTTGGCCGTGAATCAGACGGTCGTCGATGTCTACAAGCTTGAGTGCCATGGTGCGTGCCCTTTCTTATCGGTGCCCTTTTTGCGGGCGTCTTTCCTTTATTGGTAACGGGCCAAAGCGTTTTTGGACGAGCTTCCCTTGGCCCCGCCCGCTGTTAGAGATCCAGCTCGTCCTCACCCTCGTCCGCTACAACCGGAGCCTTGATCTCTGCCTGGGCCTGGGCGTGCGCAGCTACAAGCTGGGCGCGGATGTCTTCTGCAGACTCCAGGCCATCGCGAGTGAGCAAAAGCTCCACCACCACGGGCATGGACAGGCCGGTATAGGCGATCATGTCCATACCGCTGGCCAGGCAGCGGGTGATGACGTTGAACGGGGTTCCACCGTAGATATCGCACAGGGTGACAACCTGATCGCACTCGGAGATCAGCTGAGCATAGGCGTCTTTCATCTCGGCCTCAAAGGTCTCCAGGCTCTTCTCGGCGGTCAGCGACAGGGTCGCCACGTCGGCCTGCTTGCCCGCGATCATCTCGACGGCACCCAGGGCGGCCTTCGCAAACTCTCCGTGACTAGCAAGAATCACACCAATCCTCATGAACTATCCAATCCCCTCTTCTAGTTTCAAACGCGATCTCGTCTTGTTTTGACCTTGTTAGCTATTCGAAATCCCTCAATCGCACAGGAATTTTGCGCTTTTAAGTTCGAATTTGTTCTTTTTTATAATCGTTGCGTGTTCAATCTTTGTCAACGGCTAATCTTGCTGTTCCGTGTATATATGCAGGTAGATTGCCATTTTTAGCTTATTCATCCATCTGTGAACGGTATCTTTTGGACGATAAACGGCTCATTTTCAACCTAATCCGAACATTTTATTGTTCGTTTTTATAATTTACTTGATTGAACGAACATTCTAGCTATCATCATATATAACATTTATAGTCTTTAGTCGTTCCCGGAGTTCGCATGCTCAAAGTTGAACGTCACCAGGCCCTGCTCGAGCTATGCGCGGAGCACGGCTCCGCCAGCGTAAAAGAGATCTCGGACGCTCTAGGCGTCTCAGAGATGACCGTGCGGCGCGACCTTTCAGAGCTCGCCAACATGGGCAAACTTGTCCGCGTCCACGGCGGCGCGCGCATGCCAAGCAGCGCCCATGGCACCAAGCTTACGCATGCCCTCACCCACGTTGAAAAGATGCAGGAGCATATTGATGAGAAGCGCGCCGCCGCACGGCAGGCCGCCCTCATTATCCAGCCGGGCGACACCATCTTTTTAGGCGGCGGCACCTCGGTTGAGTTTATGGTTGATTTTCTACCGGACGGCCCCATACGCGTTATCACCTGCAGCATGCCCGTCTTTACCGCCCTGGCGGATCGCGACAACATAGAGCTCTACCTCTCCGGCGGCATCTACCGCAGGCGCACCAGCATTCTTCGCGGCCTGCCCGGCGAGCGCGCTTTGCAATCCATTGCGTGCGACAAGGCCTTTATTGGTACCACGGGCGTCTTTCATAACGAGGTCTTTGGCACGGACACCGAAGTTGGCAGCTTTTTGCAAACCGCGTTCAACCGCTCAACAGAGCGCTACCTGGTTGCAGACTCCAGCAAGATCGGCCGGCGTGATTTCTTCTCGTTCTACTCCATCGATGACGTCGACGCCATCTTTATCGATTCAAACATCACGGACGAGCAATACCGCCAGCTCTCCGAGCACACCCGCGTTATCTGCGGTTAAGGAGCCGCCATGCTAAAGAACGAACGCCAGGCAGCCCTGCTTGACCTCTGTGTAGAAAACGGATCGGTCTCCGTGCGCCAGGCCGTCTCCGCCCTGGGGGTCTCGGAGATGACGGTGCGTCGCGATTTTGACGAGCTGGCCGGCACCGGCAAAGTCGCGCGCGTGCACGGCGGCATACGCTCCATTTCGCATGCGTCCGCACCCGCCTACTCAGAGCGCTCCTATTCCGACAAGCTCGCCCTGCACGTGCCGCAAAAACGCGCCATTGGACATGCCGCCGCGCACCTTATCGAAGAGCACGACACCATCTTTATAGGATCCGGCAGCACCTGCAACGCCATCGCGGCGAGCCTGCCCTCCACCACCCTGCGCGTAGTCACCAACAGCCTGTTGGTCTTCAACACGCTCGCTCCGCAAGAAAACGTCGAGCTCTGCATGGTCAGCGGCTGTCATCGACAGCGCTCTGCATCCATTGTGGGACCCATTGCAGAAGAGATGGTCGCCACGTTGGGCATAGACAAATGCTTCATCGGAGCCAACGGGGTCATGGGATCCGTCGCTTCGACCTCCAACATTGAAGAAGGTCGCCTGCAGTCGCTGGCCTATTCTCGATCCGCTGCGCGCTACCTGGTGGCGGACTCCAGCAAGCTGGGCCAGATGGATTTCTACAACTTCTATAACCTCGACCGCCTGGATGCTCTTATCACCGACGACGCGGCAACTCCCGAGCAGCTTGCAGCCATACGCGAGCACACCCACGTCATCCTCGCCCGCTAGCGACCGGCGCGCCGCCGTTCCAAAATGGGCGCTCAACAGGTGCGCTTTAGTGGGATAGAATAGACAGCGCTCCTATACGCACTGGTAGAGAGTTTACGTCATGCAGCATAACCACGCCCCCCTCTCCCACGCGCCCGCGGCCTCCCTGCGCAGGCTCGCGCACAAGACGCTTCGCGCCGCGCTAGCTGCCACCCTAATCGCCGCCGTGGCCACCCCTATCGCATCGCCCATCGCCCTCTTTGCGCCCTCCGTCGCCCTGGCAGAAGACACCGGATACAACGCCGACACCCCGCCGGAGCTGCAGGCGCAGTCCGCCTACCTCAAGGACCGCACCACGGGTACGGTGCTGCTCAACATAAACTCCGGCGATCGCCGATACCCCGCCAGCACCACCAAGGTCATGACGGCGCTTCTGGTTTTAGAGAACGCCAAGCTGGATGACACCGTCACCATTGCGGAAGAGGATTTTGCCGCACTGGACGAGAACAGCATGACCGCCGGTCTCGAGGTTGGCGAAACCCTCACCGTGCAAGACATGCTCGCCTGCCTGCTTCTGCCCTCCGCCAACGAGTGCGCCTACGCGCTGGCGCGCCACGTCTCCGGCAGCGTCGACTCCTTTGTGGAGCTCATGAACGCGCGGGCCAAAGAGCTGGGCTGCAAAAATACCAACTTCGTCAACCCCTGCGGCCTGCATGACGACAACCACTACACCACCGCCTACGACCTCTCGCTCATCTTTGACGCCGCCCTTCAGCTGCCCGACTTTGTAGAGATCGCCGGCTCCACCACCTGGGAGCTGCCCGCCACCAACATGCAAGAGGCGCGCACCATCGAGTCCACCGATGAGCTGACCAACGCCAACGGCCCCGTCTACGTCGAGGGCGTGCAGGCCGCCAAAACCGGATACACCGAAGCCGCAGGTCGCTGCCTGGTGGCCGCCGCAGCCCAGGGCGACATGAACCTCATGGGCGTGGTGCTGGGCGCGCCAAACACAGATTCCGGCAGCGGGGTCACCGCCAACTTTGTCGACATGTACACCATGTTCATGTGGGGCTTCGAGGCCTGGCAGTCCGGCGCCGTCATCTCTGAGGGAGCCGATCTTGGCACCGCCCCCGTAGCGCAATCCAGCGATGGGGACGAGGTTGGACTGGTTGCGCTCGAGGCCTTCAACGCAACGGTGCCCATTGACACCAAAACGTCCGACCTCACCATCACCCCCACCTGGAAAGAAGAACTCACGGCCCCCATCTCCGCCACACAGGAGCTGGGCACCGTCACCGTCTCTCTTGACGGCCAGGAGCTGGGCACGGTCAAGGTAGGCGCCGCGACCACCATGCGCGCGTCGCTATTCGCCAAAATTGGCGCCTTCCTCTCCAGCCCGCTCAACATCATCATCAGCATCTTGGTCATAGCTCTTGCGGGCATCCTCGCCTACGTGGGCTTCTCCGTTGTTCGCGCGCGCCGCCACCAGGTTTTTGGTGGACGAGGATCGCGTCGCTACCGCCAACCCGCCAGCCGTAGCGGGCAAGGTAGCGGGCGCGGACCGGCCCACAGCCGCGTGGCCCAGGGCGGCCGCCCCATCCCCGATGCGCGTGCCGGCGCCGTGCGGCATCTTGATCCCGCAGGCCGCGATGGCCGTGGCGCCACCGCCCGTGGACCTGAACCACGTGGCGCCGCACCGCGCGACGGCTATACCGAGCGCGCCCCGTACGGCGATCGTACCCCTTACGGCGATCAGCCCCAGCCCGGAAACCGCGCCGTGCGCGGCGACGCCGGCCGCTACGGAGCGACCCGCTACCAGAGCGCGCAGCGACGCAGCGGATACGCGGGCGCTGACCGCTACGGCTCCGCCGGCAATCGCGGCGACCAGGATAGCTACGCCCCCGGTCGCAGCGCCTATGGACCACGCGAACGCAGCGTCTACCCCGTCGGCTACGACCCCGATAGCCAGCCCGGCTCTTCCGTAGCCGAGACCCATGGCTTCAGTGTGCGCTCGCAGCAGACCAACGGCATCCGTCGCACCGACGGCACCGTAAGGCTCGCGCGCTCCGGCGGCGGCAGCCGCCCGGGAGTCCAGCCCTCGTCCTATCGCGGCGCCGGCGCGGGACCCGATCAAGATGACGGACAGCAGCCCAGCTACTACCACACCAACCGCTCGCGCCGCGGCGGCAGCGATACCGGCGTGGGCATGCCCCATCCGCGCGGCCGCAACGACTGGTAGGGCGTCCGCTCTCGCCCACCGACCGCCTAGCGGCGGCGCCCTCATCGAACGAAGGCAAAACATCGAACACCATCTGAAGGGACGTTGGATTTTCCAGCGTCCCTTCGTTTTTTAGCTCGATAGCTACGCCTACCCAGCAGCAACCATCTCTTTGGGCTCTCCGTATTCGCGATACATAGCGTCTCGCGCCACAATCCACTGCTTTCCATACTTCCTTGTATCAATGCCCGGCTTAATCTTTCCGTACGAAACCGCCTTGCGAAGCGTCGATTCGCTGAGACCCCATAGCTCGCTCGCATCGGCGAAAGACATCAGGCCATCAAAAGATGTCGCTGTTTCCATGCCATGCTCCCAAAGCTCATCGCACGACACATCAAGCTCGTCATTCCATATGACCCCATATCCGCCCTCGTCAACTTGAACGTCTTCAAATAGGGGTCCGTTTTCCAAGACTTTAAACTGCGGAAATCGATCAACAAGCCGGCGGGCATCGTATATTTTTGTCGTACCGTCGGCAAAATAAACACTAAGCCTCATATCGTGCATGGCAAAAACTTCTTTTACTTTGTGAAACATCGATGCTCCTACTCCAACGACTCCAACTTCTTGAATTCCTGCGTTTCCCACATTGTGAGCAGCTCTTCCCTATAAGGCCCCATCCATTCTCTAACCAGCGATGCAGCACGTTTTGGAAGATGCCCGTCGATAATTTCGCCGGTGCGTATATCCAACGCTGCCGCGTCCTCTCCGTAAATGGCATGAATATGGGGCGGATTATGCTCCGACCCTAGGAAGTACATCCGAATAACGATCCCATAAAAGCGAGCCAATACCGGCATCGCGCACCTCCCCTTCTTCTTAGCCTGATAACAGTATATCACGATACCGTGATATTACCTCTAAGGCGGCCAGGTGGCCCAACAAACATCGAACACCATCTGAAGGGACGTTGGATTTTCCAGCGTCCCTTCTTTGTCGCTTTTTTGTCCGCGCGAAGTGGATAATACTAGAACAGACGTTCGTTGAGAACTGCAGTTCGCATACGGGCAAGCAGACAGGTCGAACTCAGGGGAGGCATGCATGGATTACAGGGTACCGGTCGCCGTACGCCTGCGCGTCGACACAGACGGAACGGTCCAACCCAAGACTATCGAATGGCCGGATGGACGAGAATTCGATATCGTCCGCGTGGGCGGTCGCACCCGCACGGTCGATCGCGAGAGCGGTGAGATCGGCTGGTGCTACGAGGTCACCCTCTCGCTCATGAAGCGCGACGAGGCGCGCCGACTCTATCGATTTGGGCCCATCTGGTACGTCTACTGCCACTCGCGCTATAGGTAAGTGGCCATGACCAGCTAATTTGCCATATTGCCAAATGAAATGGCGCATCTTCGCTAACCGGCGCGGCGATAATATCGACAACGGGCCCGCCCTCGAACCTGGCGTTGCGCCCACCAGCCCCGCGAGAAAAGGACCGACCATGATATCTGACAAGCTCTTCGCCCTGCGCCGCCGCGCCGGCATGAGCCAGCAAGAAGTCGCGGCAGCCATAGGGGTCAGCAGGCAGACCGTTTCCAACTGGGAACAAAACCAAGGCGCCCCCGCCCTCGACAAGGCTGCCGAGCTCGCCCGCCTCTACGGCGTGAGCCTCAACGACCTTGCCAGCAATGAGGTGGACGTGGTGAGCTCCGCCGGAACGCGTGCTCAATCCAACCTCCATGTACTCGAAGCATTCGTTGGAGCCAAAGACGCGACGATCAGCCTTTCGGGTGACGAGGCGACCATCCAGCACGCCGAGATTCTCGAAGCGGGCGGTGGCTGGCTGCGCATCGCCGTCGAACGCTCGACCGCGTTGTTCGGCAACCCCAAAGCCAAACGCGAGCATGTCATACGCCTTATCGATTTGGACGATGTCCTGAACATCACCATGGCGCTAGCTGCGGCGCCATCGGCAAAAACCAGCGAGACGGAAGGAGCCTAAATGATGGAAACCTTCGGTATGATCAGCTTCGCCCTTCTCATCTACCTCATCTGCACCGTGCCCACCAAGAAGGACCTTAAACGTTTTCTAGAAACCGCAAACGGCTCTAGGGCGAACAAGTACAGGGGAGCCCTCAGCGGTCGTATGGGAACGCGGTGCACCGTCACCCTAGCAGACGCGACCATCGCAACCGAGGGCACCACCCTTACCGGCACGCTGCGCGATGTAGACGATGAATGGGCGCTCTTTGAGGTCGAGCAAAAGAAGGGCGGCGCGCGTCTCACGGCGGTCCGCCTCGACTCAATAGAATCTTTTGAAGAGAAGTAGGGCTACCCTATTGCTTCGAGCGCATCCTGGGCGCGCTCCGTCATCGTCCGCTTTCTCGCTCCCCTCCTAAACCATGTGCGCAGGTCTTCCAACGTTGATTCGGCAGCATAGACCTTGTACTTGCGCCCGCTTTTCGCAGTCAGCATGCAGCGGTTGCCGCTATCGCTATCCTCTACGGCAGATATCTTCTTGATGTAGTCGCGACGAAACGCAACGATGCGGGCGTTGCTGATAGACACAAACCAGTCCTCGTCCTCAAGCTCCGTGCCCGTAGCTCCGTGGGCAGCCATCTCGCGTGCGAAACAGAAGCCCAGCTCCCGCTCCTGCCTACCAATCAGCAACACGCCGCGCAACGGCATACTGAGCATGCAAAGCGGCAAGACAGCCCCCAGCAAGATGAAGAGGAACGGAACTATGGCGAGCACGGCGATGTCCACGTTCGCGAAGACAACCATAAAGATAAGGACGAGCGAGAAGACGGCCGCCATGCCGAGAAAGACGATCGTCAACGGCTTGATAGCCGCCCAGCATAGGCTCGTCTTGGTCATGGGGACCTGAACGGCGTCAGCGACCTCTATCCCCTCTTCGGCCAAACGGATCAGCAAGTTGGAAGAACATACGCCCTCGAGGCTGATGGAGGCAAACTTGCCCTGTTCCGTGTAAAGCGCGATCGACATCATCTGCGTGTGCAGCGTCGCGGCGGTGATGTGGCCAAACGTGGCGCGCTTGCGCATGCCGACTATATTACGCGCCGAGATCTCCTCGCCATCGATATCGATGCGGGGCATACTGAAAAGCGCTAACACCGCAAGGGCCGCAAGCGCCAGGCCGTGCCCCAGCCAAACCAGCTGATGGTCCCAGATCCCCAGGGAGAGGCCCTGCCAGATATAAGGGACCAGCATGATGACCTCGAACGCGATAGCGCAACCAGCCATGAGGAGACGGGGAGCCCGAGGCAAGCGCACCGTGAAGCACTCGGTGCTTTCATTCGCATCGCCGCGCTCCTTTGCGCCCACGCGCGCGACCCAAGCCGTGACGGGCCCAACGATCAAGACGATCATGGCGACGCGTAGAAATGACTCGAAAAAACCGCCCATGCGAAACCGCCTCGCTGCCGTAGGAGAGTAATTGCAGCAGACTCTACCAGAGCAGCGGGCGAGCCGGCCATGGTTTAAGGGCGCTATTCCACAAACGGATGCGAACGCAGCGTGTTCGATTCGCTTGCGGGGAATATATTTGTACAGCAATGCGCTGTAGATGGAAGTGATTATGGCCCGTATCACCGCAGCAAGACAGAGCGAGCACCTATGCCTTCGCATGACTTGTGATCAATTAAAAGAATTGGAGCTCGCCGCCAATCTAAGCGGCGTTAACCTGTCCCAACGGGCCCTTGAGAACCTCTTATCCTACGCGCGAGAGACAATCACCCCAAACAACCGCACCATCATGGCTGCAGGGGACTTTGATGCCTTTGTCGAAGCACTCGATAAGCCAATGGACCCCTCGCTCCTCTCCTTTATTGAGCAAAAGACCATGTGGGAGTAATGCTGAAACTTGACACGCTACGCAGACTTACAGCATATGAATCCGCCCAGAAGCCATTATTCGCCCACACATGTAAGGGGCCTACATCCGAGGACTACTCCCGCTGCACTCGTGGGCTGTTTGGAACAGTCTTGCATGGAAATGGATGCCATACTCATTGAAGACGCCCGGACGGTATGTACTTTACCTTCCCCGGGCGTTATTCGTGTTTAGCCAAGAAGCTATGCTCGCGAGCATGAAATTTGCCACTTATGTCGGATGCGGGCTGAGGCACTCTCCAATCATCACTTCAAGTCCGAGCTGCTTAGGAAGGCGGAATCCTAATCATTCGACGATGGCCAAGGATCGGACTCGCTCATAACGGAGCGCGCTATCATTGAGGCATGCAGCATCTTGCACAGCTACCATGAGCTTTGAGGAGCATCGCAATGAAGTAAGCTTCCGCCACGCGTTATTACGATAATGAGCCGATGCGCACCGGGCAATGCCCTGACAAACAAGCAGCCTTGTCTTTCATGCGCAGTTTCGAACCCGTCGCAGCGGCGGCAGGATACGTGTACAACGAGGTAGCCGGCTCTTATGCAGACGGTATTACAGAACTTGCCCACCAGCATGAAGACTGGGAATGGTACCAGCGCGACATTTATCACTTCGAGAAATATGATCTTGAACTAGACCCCGGATTTATCGACTTCGCCCTTCGCAGCAGGCGAGGTCTCGAAACCAAGTAGCTCGCTTGGCCATCTGCCCACGGTCGCAATCCTATGTGCAACATGCAAGCGATGTCAACAAAAGGCCACCGTGCGATAAAGCACACGATGGCCTGCAGTTTTATGTGGTGCCCCCGGGCGGATTCGAACCGTCGACACCCGCTTTAGGAGAGCGGTGCTCTATCCCCTGAGCTACGGAGGCACGTATCAGCTGATTTTAGCACACTCGTCCTCATCTGGAACCGCGATCTCCTTGATCATGGTCTCATCGCCTTGGATAAGGTAGGTGTCGCCGCTGCCGCAATGGGGACAGGTGCGGCCATGCTCCACGGTTGGATATTGGCGACCGCATGCCTCGCAGTAGGTGATGGCGGGGATCTCCTCGATGGTGAGTTCCGCCCCGCGCATAAGGTCGTTTTTGTCGCAGGCCCAGCGCCAGCAATCGGAAAGATAGTCGTGCAGGATGCCCGAGACCTCGCCCAGTTGCAACGTCACGCCGGAGACGCGATGGATGTTGTTTTGCGCCGCGACCTCCTCGACGCTCTCGATGATATGAAAGACGATGCCCAGCTCGTGCACGAGCGGCCTCCTTTTTGGCTGAGAGGCGGCCGCGGATGGATGACCGCAACCGCCCTGTGTACTATGCGGCGACCAGCTTTGGCTACTTGCTCTTCTTACCAAAGCGAATCTTGATCTCGCGCTTGAGCGCGTACTTGGCGAGAGTAGGCAGCTTCTTCTCGTACTTCACCATACGGCTTGCATCCGGGTGCTCGCGATGCAGGTGGATGGCATCGAACGCGCACTTGGTAGTGCACAGGCCGCAGCCGATGCACTTGTTCTCGTCCACGATACTTGCGCCGCAGCCAAGGCAGCGAGCGGTCTCCGCGCGCACCTGCTCCTCGGTAAAGGTCTCGAGGTACTCGCGGAAGGGCTCGGCCTTCTCGCGGGCGTAATTGTGCACGGCGTCGCCGCGGCTGGCGGTGTCGTAGCTGCCGAACTCGACATCGTCCTTATTGAGCTCACGGTAGGAACGCTGGTTGCGGCCGATGGTGAGGGTGGCGTTCTGCACAAAGCGGTGCAGGGAGACGGCGGCCTCATGGCCGGCAGCGATGGCGTCGATGGCGAACTTGGGACCGGTGTAGACGTCGCCACCCACGAAGATGTCGGGCTGGGCGGTCTGATAGGTCTTGGGGTCGGCGATGGCTCCCTGGCCGCGACCGAGCTCCACGGCGGAGCCGGCAAGCAGGTCGCCCCACACGATGGACTGGCCGATGGAGAAGACCACGCGGTCTGCGGAGACGGTGCGGGTCTCGCTCTCGTCATACTTCGGATCGAAGCGGCCCTCATCGTTGAAGACGCGCAGGCAGCGCTTGAAGGTAATCTCGCTCACGCGACCGTCCTCGCCGCAGCGGACCTCGACCGGGCCCCAACCGCAGGAGATGTGCACGCCGTCTTCGTTGGCCTCCATGACCTCCTCGGTGCTGGCGGGCATGTCCTCGGAGCTCTCCAGGCAGAACATCTCGACGTGCTCGGAGCCCAGGCGCGCGGCGGTACGGGCGACGTCGATAGCGACGTTGCCTCCGCCCACCACGATGGTGCGGCCATGCATGGGATCCGCGGTGCCGCCATTCTCCTGTTGCTCGGCGACGCGGCGCAGGAAGTCGACCGCCACGGACACGCCCTCGGCGTTCTCGCCGGGGATGCCGGGCAGGCGGCCGCCCTGGCAGCCGATGGCAACGTAGAAGGCCTTGAAGCCCTCCTCGCGCAGCTGGTCCAGCGTGATGTCGCGGCCGACCTCGACGCCGTAGCGGAACTCGGCGCCCATCTCGCGGATGATGTCGACCTCGGCCTCGATGACGTCCTTCTCGAGCTTGTAGCTGGGGATACCGTAGGTGAGCATGCCGCCGGGGCGGTTGTTCTTCTCGAACACCACGGGCTTGTAGCCCTTCTCGGCCAGGTAAAAAGCGCAGGACAGGCCGGCGGGACCGGCGCCGATGATCGCGATCTTCTCATCAAAGCCACCGCTGGTGGTGGGGGTCACCACGGGCGGAATATAGCGGGTGTCCGCATCCAGGTCGCGCTGGGCGATGAACTTCTTGACCTCGTCGATCGCGACCGCCTGGTCGATGCGGCCGCGGGTGCAGGCATCCTCGCAACGGCGGTTGCAGATGCGGCCGCAAATGGCGGGCAGCGGGTTCTCGCGCTTGATCAGGGCCAGAGCGTCGGTGTAGCGACCCTGGGCGGCGAGCTTGAGGTAGCCCTGGACGGCGATGTGCGCGGGGCAGGCCGTCTTGCAGGGCGCGGTGCCGGTGTCATAGGTCTCGATGCGGTTCTTGTTGCGGTAATCCGGGCTCCACTTCTCCGGGCCCCACTTGACCTCGTCCGGAAGCTCCTGCTTGGGATACTCCGGCACCTTGCCGGTGCTCGACGCGCAGAGCTTCTGGCCCAGCTTGACGGCGCCGGCGGGGCAAACCTCGACGCAGCGACCGCACGCGACGCACTTCTCGGTCTCGGTGCGGGCAACATAGGCGGAGCGGGAGAGGTTGGGCGTGTTGAACAGCTGCGAGGTGCGCAGCGCGTAGCACACGTTCACGTTGCAGTTGCAGATAGCGAAGATCTTGTCCTCGCCGTCGATGTTGGTGATCTGGTGCACAAAACCGTTGTCCTCGGCGCGCTGCAGGATCTCGTAAACTTCGTCGCGCGTGATGTAGCGGCCGCGATCGGTCTCTACGATGTAGTCCGCCATATCGCCCACCGCGATGCACCAATCGCTGGGATCATCGCCGCAGCCCTGGCCCAAGCGGGCACGGCTCATGCGGCAGGAGCAGGGGCTGGCGGCGTACTTGCCCTCGTACTTGTCGAGCCAATGCTCGATATGCTCAACGGACACGGACTGGTTCTCGGTCTCGATGGCCTTCTCGACGGGAATGACGTGCAGACCGACGCCGCCGCCTCCCAGCGGCACCATAGCGGATGCCTTGGCCAGCGCGTTCTTGGAAGACTGCTCGAAGAACTTGGCCATAACGGGATGCTCGTCCAGCTGGCTCTGGCGCATGTTCATGAACTCGGCGGAACCGGGCACCAGCATGGGCAAAACCCACTGCTTGGTGCGGGCGGGATTCTCCCAGTTGTACTCGAGCAGGCCGATGTAGCTCATCTCGTCCAAAAGCTTCTCAAGCGGCTCGGCATCCATGCCGGTCGCCTTGGTGGCCGCCTCAAGCGTATAGGGTTTGCGCATCTTCATCTTCAGCAGCACGTCGGCCATCTCATCGGTCGCGGCGGCGTCGAACGCCCAGTACTCATACGGCAGCAGCTCATCGCGCTTGAGCATGCGGTTGGTGCAGTGCTCGCACAGCGCGACGATCTTGGGACGAGGGTTTTTGGGCAGCGGCGGAACAAACTCCGCTCCGATATCGTCCTCGCGAAGCGAGATTCCGGGTCCGTTTACGATCATGTGGCTCCCTCTCTAGCGCACCGCATTCGACAGCATGCGATGCACGGTGTTGCACGGCGCGTGCAACGTACAATCCTCAACGCCGGCACGGGGCGCCAACCCCGCGGGGCCCATTACCCAAAGCCGGTCGGGCACAATGCCGCTGCGCCACACCACCCTTAGGCCCTGCCGTAACCGTTCATCGGCTGATATTGACGCTTCGTCAAAAATTAATATTGACGGTTTGTCAACAATAATCAAGACTATATCGGCGAGATACCAACAACTTGACGGAGGCGGTACGTGGACCAGCAAGTTTCCCTTGAGGAGTCAAGACGTCACGAGCGCCATGCCCACGACGACAGGCGCGAGGAGATCCTCGCGGCGGTTCGGGACGCATGCGCCGAGGAGGGCGTGAGCAGGTTCTCCGTCTCGTCCATCACCAAGCGCGTGGGATGCACCCGCTCGCTCTTCTACCACTACTTCCCCGATAAGGAGGCCGCGCTCAACGCCGCGCTGGACGGCATCATCGAGTCCTTTATCGAGCGTCTGCAGGCATGGAACTCCGATCGCGAGCAAGGCGATATCGAAGGCGCCCTGGACGATGCGGTCGCGCTCATGAAGCATATAGTGCTCGACGAGCGCGACCCGTCCAAGTCGCTGGCCACCGGCGGCAACGCGGCGCTCTACACCGCGTTTGTGCACCGCGTGGCGGACCGTACGGCGCGCTATATCTGCGACTCCACCGTGGTCGACTTCGCCCGTTACCACGAGGTGCGCATCGACCACGTCTACGAGACCTTTTACGTACTCATCACCGGCCTGGTCATGTACATCCGCACGCACCCGGACGCGCCGGACGACCTCATCAAGGACATAGTCGCCAGCACGCTCCACATCGAGGGATACACCGAGAAATACAAAGATCGTCGCCCCGAGCGCTAGGCGCATCGCCCACGCTCAAGGCTCGATATATGGACATCGTCTTTGGATCAAAGGGATCGCCTTTCCTCGTCCAAAGACAAAAAGAAGGGAGTTTGTCCATGTTGTTCCAGGTATATGGCGAGACCGCCATGTTCCAGTGGCTGGGTTGGATCGCAGTGTTCGCGTGCCTGATCCTGGCCAACGAGGTCGCGCGCCGCTCTAAGGCCGGAGGCATTTTCTGCTTCCTGGCGCTGCCCGCCGCACTGACCGTCTATTTCATCAGCATCTACGTGTGCGCCGGCATGGGCATGGAGTGGGCGCTTAACAACCCCACTTACGTGCATATGAACAGTTGGTTCCACTACGCCAAGCTCTACGCCGCAACAGCAGGCTGCATTGGCTTCATGATGCTCAAGTACCGCTGGGGCAAGCTGGGCAAGGCCGAGTGGTTTAAGGCATTCCCGTTCGCCATCGTCGCCATCAACATCCTGATCGCCGTGGTCTCCGACTTTGAGAGCGCCTTCCGCGCCTTCGGAACCACCTGGGTCTCCTCTGAAGGCGTCACCCTTATGGGCGGTTGGCACAACGTCTTCAACGGCATCGCCGGCTTGATCAACATCTTCTGCATGACCGGCTGGTGGGGCATCTACGTTTCCAAGAAGAAGGACGACATGCTTTGGCCGGATATGACCTGGGTCTTCATCATCGCTTACGACCTGTGGAACTTCTGCTACACCTACAACTGCCTGCCCACCCACGCCTGGTACTGCGGTCTGGCGCTGCTGCTGGCCCCCACCGTGGCCAACTTCTTCTGGAACAAGGGCGGCTGGATTCAGAACCGCGCGAACACCCTTGCCCTGTGGTGCATGTTCGCCCAGGTATTCCCCATGTTCCAGGACTACAGCGTGTTCTCCGTCGACTCCGTCAACAACCCGCAGATCAACCTGGTTGTCTCCGTCATCGCGCTGGTCGCCAACGTCCTCGCCCTGGGCTACATCATCTACCGCTCCAAGAAGCTGGGTGTGAACCCCTACAAGCACGAGGTCTTCCGCGGCACCCGCGACTTCGAGCAGGCGATGGCCCGCGCGGAGTAGCGCCCACGGCGATACCCAACCGCACGTTCGCCCGAGCGCTTGGCATGAGCTGGAGTTACGCCAGGCAAAACGGGTATAGTAACAGGCGGCTCGCAGATTTGCGGGTCGCCTTTTTGTATACCTCGCCTATGGGAGTCACGCATGTCGCAAAACAGAAAGCTGCTGAAGGTATTCAGCCTCATCCAAGTCCTTGTCGCCGTATTCGCCCTGGTACTGGGCTTTGTAACCATCGGCAGCTCTGAAGCTGCGGCGGGCACCACCGTCGACGTCTTTGGCATGCAGCTCGAAGGCGGCATGTGGACCATGCTCTGCGGCGGGCTCTCCATCGCCACCGGCGTTCTTACCTTTATCTCCGCCGCACTGGGCATCCGCGGCGCCAACCGCCCCAGCTCTTTGGGCGGTCATGCCCCGGTGAGCGTTTTTGCCGCGGTCTGCGGCATCGCATCCGTTGTTCTGGCGGTCTCTGGCGGCCTGCTTACCTGGATCGTTACGGCGGCCGCGGCAGTTCTGGCGGTTCTCGCCGCCGTTTTCGATAGCCGCGTTCGCAAGGAGCTCGACCGCTAACGCGGCGGAGCGCCCTGGTTGCCATAGAAACTGAAAACGGGAGGCAGTCCATAGGGGCCGCCTCCCGTTTTTATGCCTCGATTCGCAACGATCCGCCCGCGCGGCGCGCCCCGGAAACCCTCTGCCCGTGCAAAAGCGAAGGTTAATTGCGTCGATTCCGGAAAATGTCGCGTAGACCCCCTCTTCACGGCCTGAAAACCCAGAGCGGTTTAATTGCTACCATTTCGATATACAAAAGCTTTCTCGATTTCGATGCGATTATCCTTCGCTTTTGCGCAGGTGCCATCGCGATGACCGGAAGAATCCCGCGTGAAAAGCAGGAGCCTGGCCCCAAAGAAACCTCTTCTGAGAGCGATGACATCCTTTACGCCCACGGGTCGTGCTGAAACAGAGGCTCCTTGGCGGGACGACGGTCGGAATAGGGATCGTAGCCGTCGTCATCCTCGTTCTCCGCACGCACAAACGGATCGCGTGGACCCATCTTGCGTTCGCGGCGTAGCTTCTCCTCGAGCGCGCGTTTAATCTCTTCTTCAGAGCTCTTCTTCATGGCGATTCCTTCCGTTTCCTTCGCCACCATTATACGGATCAGGCATAGGCCCTCATCACGCGCGCAAGCTTTCTGAAGAAGTGTCCGCACCGGCAGAATTAAAAAAGGAGCCAGGACTCAATGCCCCGGCTCCCCTAGCGTCTCTACTTATCTGGCACCCTTATCGATGCCCTTCGGCAGCGCGCTACTCGACTTCGTACGTCACGTTCTCCGCGTCGGCGACAACAAAGTTGTTCTCCGCGTCCACGTCCACCGTGACCTCGTCACCCTCGCGCACGCGACCATCGATGATGGCACGCGCGATCGCGTCGACCACCTCGCGCTGGATCAGGCGCTTGAGCGGACGGGCACCGAACACCGGGTCCAGGCCGCCCACCGCGAGCATCTGCTTGGCCGTCGGGCTGATAACCAGCGTCATGCGCTCCTTAGCAAGGCGACGGCGAACGTCTGCCAGCTGGATGTCCACGATCTTCTCGATCTGGGCCATACCGAGCGGATGGAAGACCACGATGTCGTCGATACGGTTCAGGAACTCGGGCCTGAACGTATGGCTCATGGCCTCGTCCACCTGGCGGCGCATCTCCTCATCATCCCTGCCCGCGTACTCGGCGATCGCTGTCGAGCCCACGTTGCTGGTCATGATGATGATCGTGTTCTTGAAGCTCACCTGACGGCCCTGGCCATCGGTCAAGCGTCCGTCGTCGAGCACCTGCAACAGCACGTTGAACACGTCCGGATGCGCCTTCTCCATCTCGTCCAGCAAGATGACGGAGTAGGGCCTGCGGCGCACCGCCTCGGTAAGCTGGCCGCCCTCGTCGTAGCCCACGTATCCCGGAGGGGCGCCGATGAGGCGCTGCACGCTGAATTTCTCCATGTACTCGGACATATCGATGCGAACCAACGCGCGCTCATCGTCAAACAGGCACTCGGCCAGCGCCTTGGCGAGCTCGGTCTTGCCCACGCCGGTGGGGCCGAGGAAGAAGAAGCTGCCGATGGGGCGGTCGGGGTCGGAAAGGCCCGCGCGGCTACGGCGGACGGCTGCGGCGACGGCGGACACGGCCTCATCCTGGCCGATAACGCGCTTGTGCAGCTCGTCCTCAAGCGTCTTGAGCTTATCCAGCTCGCCCTGCATCATCTTGGACACGGGTACGCCGGTCCACGCGGACACGACCTCGGCGATCTCGTCAGAGGTCACCTGCTCGTTCAAGCCCTCGCCGGAAGCCTTTTGCGCCTCGAGCGCCGCCTCCGCATCGGCGATCTCGCGCTCGAGCGAGGGGATCACGGAGTAGCGCAGCTCACCGGCGCGCTCGAAGTTGCCGTCGCGCGTCGCTCGCTCAAGCTCGCCCTTGGCGTCATCGATGCGGCTCTTGAGATCCTGCACGTGGTCGATAGCGTTCTTCTGGTTCAGCCAGCCGGCCTTCTGCACGTTCAGCTTCTCTTGGACCTCGGCGATTTCCTGGCGCAGGGTCTCCAGGCGCTCCTTCGAAGCGTCGTCGGACTCCTTCATGAGGGCCTGCTCCTCGATCTGCATCTGGGTGAGCTGACGGGTGATGGCGTCAATCTCCACCGGCATGGAATCAAGCTCCATGCGCAGGCGGCTTGCGGCCTCGTCCACCAGGTCGATGGCCTTATCGGGCAGGAAGCGGTCGGCGATGTAGCGATCCGAAAGGTCCGCCGCCGCCACCAGGGCGCCGTCCGTGATGTGCACGCCGTGGAAGATCTCGTACTTCTCCTTAAGGCCGCGCAGAATCGAGATGGTGTCCTCCACGGTAGGCTCGCTGACCATAACCTGCTGGAAACGACGGGCCAGCGCCGCGTCCTTCTCGATGTACTTGCGATACTCGTCCAACGTGGTGGCACCAATGGCATGTAGGTCGCCGCGGGCAAGAGCAGGCTTCAAGATGTTGCCGGCGTCCATGGAACCTTCGGTCGCGCCCGCGCCCACAATAGTATGCAGCTCGTCGATGAACAGGATCACGCGGCCATCGGACTTCTGCACCTCCTTGAGCACGGCCTTGAGACGATCCTCGAACTCGCCACGGTACTTGGCGCCGGCCACCAGCGCGCTCATGTCGAGCTCGATGATGTCGCGATCGCGCAGCGTGCTGGGTACGTCGCCGGCGACGATGCGCTGGGCGATACCCTCCACGATGGCGGTCTTGCCCACGCCCGGCTCGCCGATGAGCACGGGGTTGTTCTTGGTACGGCGGCTGAGCACCTGGATGGTGCGACGGATTTCCTCGGTACGGCCAATGACTGGGTCGAGCTTGCCTGCGCGCGCCAAGTCGCAGACGTTGCGGCCGTACTGCTCCAGCGCCTCGAACTGCATCTTGTCATCTTCACTGGTCACGCGATCGTCGCCGCGCAGCTCCGTGTAGACCTCCTCGATGCGGGCGCGCGTCACACCGGCCTGCGACAAAATCTGCCCCGCCTGGCCCTTGTCCTCGGCCAGCGCCATAAGCAGGTGTTCGGTCACCACAAAGTTGTCCTCCATCTTGGAGGCAAACTTCTCGGCCTTGTTCAAAACGCGCGTCAGCTCGTTGGAAAGCCCGATCTGAGCCTCGCCGCTCACCTTGGGCGCGCTGTCAACAGCCTGCTGCGTCGCGTGAGCAAGCTGCTTGGGATCGGCGCCGATGCGCTCGATAATGACCGAGATGTTGCGCTCGCCGCTGGCCAGCAGCGCGCTCAGCAGGTGGATGGGCTCCACCGCGCCGGCGTTCGCGTCGCCCGCGATACCAATTGCCGTCTGCAGCGCTTCCTTGGAGGTCATCGCCAGCTTGTCGATCCTCATATCCATCACCTCTCCTGGGTTGCGCACGCCAGCGCCCCGGGCTTGCGGCCCTTAGCGCCGTTGCGCGCGAGCCACCCTACGGGGCGGCTCATCGTTTAATCGAGGCTATTGTTTCCGACCAAGCCGATTTCTAAACACAAATCTAAGTCTTCATATATAAGATTTCTTAAGCGCGAAGACTCTATGTCACAACGGCAGGAATTCCCCCTTAGCGTGGAGTAACAGAGGCGGTCTCCTGGATAATCCATCCCTCTTCTATGGTCTGTTCCTTGGAAGAGAAGTTAACGCCAACTTTTACCAATCTGCTATCCAGCGCTTCATAGGGGATAAGATAACCGCGCTCGTCAATCTGCCGCAGAGCTTCGCCCGCGGATCCATCGTATTTAAATTCCATTACATACGTGCTGCCCCGGTGTTGGACCACCGCGTCTACGCGACCCGTCTCCGTCTTAACTTCAGAATCAATTTGAATTCCAAGCAGACGGAAGATGAGATAGAACTTGAGCTGAAACCCTTTCTCATCACGTGAACCCAAATCATAGGGAATGCTCGCCAAAAACGATCGCATCGCTCTAAGCGCGCCGTCCATGTCGCCCTTGTCCAACCGGCCCACAATGGCATCCACTAAACCATACTGAGGAGAGAGCATGTTTACCCCCTCCTGCTCACCCAAGTAAAGAAGCAGATTCTCGCACAAGCCAATGCGTACTTCATCGTTGGGAATTCCAAGCGTATACGCGCAGCTCCGCGCGTCATACGCCTTAATGGTAAGGTAGCCAGACTGATACAGCAGCGGGATGGGCGAAGCCAGCCGCTCCGTCGGTGCATCGAACTCCGATGCGCGGGCTCGGCATGACTCAAGCTCTGGCAACGTCACGTGCGCGCGCTGCAACGTCCTAAGCAGGTACGTTGGAGTGCCAGAAGCAAACCATGATGATTGCAGAGCCTGATCATCAAAAGCGCTAAGCAAGCTAAACGGATTGTAGATATCGGGAGAGGGCTCGCAGAAGTGATAGCCGTCATAGCGGCGCTTGAGAGCCGCGAACGCCTCGTCATAACCCATGTCAAGCGCCCGACCCAGCTGACAAATGTCCTCGCCAAACTGATCCGAAAGCTCCTCTTCCGTAATGCCGCATAGAGAAGCGAACGCTGGATTCATGCTGATGTTTTTAAGATTGTTAAGCTCAGAGAAGATGGAGAGCTGGCTAAACTTGGTAATGCCCGTCAAGAACACAAAGCGAAGATGCCGTTCCAGCGATTTAAGCGGAGCATAAAAGCCCCACATAATCTCGCGAACCTCTTTGAGCGTCGCCTCGTCATCCATAACGGCAAGCATGGGGGCGTCATACTCGTCCACAAGCACAACGACCTCTTTACCCGTTTGCTCATGCGCGCGCGTGATCATCGCGCTAAGTCGAGATCCGGGTAGCCTATAAGTTGCCTCTTGTCCTAGCAGAGCCTCCTGATCTCGCAGGACGGCATCGAGCTGCTCCTCAAACTCTTGAACGTTTCGCGCCTTGATGCTGCTCAGGTCGATGTGAATGACGGAAAACGACTCCCAGCTGCGCTCAAGCCCCTCTATAGCAAGCCCCTCAAAGAGCTCTTTACGCCCCTGAAAATATGCTTCAAGCGTAGAGACAAGGAGCGTCTTTCCAAAGCGGCGTGGTCGGCTAAGGAACACAGACTTGCTGTTGCCATTGGCGAGCCGCCACACCAGATCAGTCTTGTCCACATATCGATAACCCTCGGCGCGAATGGTGTCGAACCGCTGGATACCTACAGGATATTTATGATTGATCTGCTGCATCTTGGCAAACCTCCTCTTTCCCAGTATACCAACGGTCTAACAAGCTTTTGACGCTTATGGCACGTCGCCGCGCCCCACTTCGAGTCCCGCTTTAAGCCGCATGAAGAGCGCCTTACTGCTCTCTATGCGCAGCGCGCTCCATATCAAGATCGCGCACGGCCTCCTTCACGCCGTTTTTGACCGCCGCTTTGATGAGGAAGTAACTCACCACAAACGCCAGCACTATGGGGACGATGAGCAGCAGCGCCCACGTCAGCGCCAACACGGTCTCCGTTACGCCAAAGCCGGATATAAGCTCTCCAATCTTTTGCAGTAGACATACCAGCGGTGTACCCAGAAGAGCGCGCAAGATGTAGCAAAGGGCGCACGGCATCCGCCACGCGCCAAAATACAGCGCTCAAAACTATGAGCTACAGCTCCTCGCGAAGATAGCTGTCAAACCCGGGAATGTCGAACCACACGCGACCTCGCCCGCGCTCTCCAATCACGCCCTGGTCAATAAGGCGCAAGCGGTATTGAGATGCGTAGCTCGAGCTCACGCCCATGCGCCGAGCCACGTCCGCCATTCTGCTTCCGCCTTCATCTTCCAGCATCGCCTGAAGAAAATCGATATCTTTTGCCGAAAGGTCTCGCAACGTGCTGCGATACACGCCGTCCCTCATGTCGTAGCCAGCAACCTCGATTCCACGCGCCACGGCGTCGGCATCGATAGCTCCGCCATCCTCGCTGGACTCCCAGGTATGAAAACCCACCAACTGCATCATGTAGGGAAAGCCGCTGGACGCTTTTACAGCAAGATCAAGCGCTTCCCGCTCGATGCTCCTGCCACCGCCTTCTGCCGTCTTCCGAATCGCAAACGCCATGTCGGCATCAGAGATGCGTCCCAAGCGATACTGCTTTGCCCTGCGCAAGAAGGAGGCAGATTTGTTAGACAGCAAGCTCGATACGTTGTTTGGCAACCCAGCCATCAGTAGGGCGACGCTGCGTCCCTCCCTCACAAAGTGCTGGTATACAGCTGCAAACTGAATCATCTCATCAAGATCGGACGTGACCTCGTCCACGGTAATCAACAAGCCCGTGCCCTGCGACTCCAAGGTATCCAAAACACGATACATCCTTGTTCGCCAGTTGCCCTCGGGCTCGTCCGGCAGCTCCCATGTGGCCCCAACTGCGCTTCCTATTGTCAGCCCGGTCAGCCTAGCGCCTTTGCCATCGTCTAGAATATCCGAGGCCTGCGCAACAGCGCGTTGGTATATATCTTCAAGCATTCCCGAAAGAGCCGTTACGCTAACGCACGCCCACCCGCGTTCCTGCGCAATACCTGGAATGATATTGAGCAGCGCGGTTTTACCCGTGCCTCGTGCACCGACAACAATTGAATTCAAGCGCGGATCGCCCGTTCCGTTTTCATAGCCGCGCCGCATGCCCTCGATGATGTCTCGGCGACCAGCAAGAACAAGCGGCTTGCTGCCAAAACTTGGAGTAAAGGGGTTCTTCAACGCAACCAGTCCCTTCTATCGCTCACCTTTGTTCGTTCGTTCTCGTCCTCGTCCCCTTGGATCCTTTTAGCAAGTTTTAGTTTCTTTTAGCAGGTTTTAGCAAACAGGTGCCTGCCAATCTGGCGCATGCATATGTGGACGAAGAAATCTGGATGAGAATCATCAAAACGCGAAAGGGCGCCCGGCGTGCAGCCAAGCGCCCTTTGTTGTTCAGTTGTCGCCACCCATAAAGGCAGCCATATTTGCGACAAGCAAGCCCCTACAGCGAGCCGCCACCCAGAAGGCCGCGCAGCACCTGTTCCGGATTCGCGCTGCCGTCGCGCGGAGCCAAGGCCGTGATGCGCTTCTGCATCTTCAGCTCATGTAACTCGTCCTGCGCGCGGCGCAGCTGCTCGCGCAGTTTCTCGTTCTCGCGCTCGCGCTCTTCCGCCCGCTCCTTCATGTCGAGGATGCGAACCACGCCGGCAAGGTTGATGCCCTCGTCCGTAAGCTGGTTGATAAGCTCCAGGCGCTCGATATCGCTTTGCGAGTACAGGCGGGTGTTGCCGCCCGAGCGCTTGGGATTGACCAGGCCCTTGGACTCGTAGACGCGCAGGGTCTGCGGGTGCATGCCCGTGAGCTCAGCGGCCACACTGATCATATACAGCGGCTTGTCGCGTCCATCTTGGGACATTGTTAACTCCTCACCCTAGGCGTGCTGGCAACTCTTACATCTTAGCGCGGAAACGGTCGACCTTCTCGCGATAGTCGCGCTGGTCGGATTCCAACAGGGACTCAAGGCTTTCGCGCTCTTGGTCGGAAAGACGCGAAGGCGTCTGCACCACGATCTTGACCAGCAGCGCGCCGTTGCGACCGCGATGCTTTACGTCCGGCGCGCCCATATCCTTGAAACGGAAGGTCTTGCCCGTCTGCGTACCCGCCGGAACCTTAAGGCGAACCGTGGCGCCGCCCGGGGTGGGAACGTCCACCTGACAGCCCAGCGCCGCCTCGTAGATGGAGATGGGCAGATCCATATTCACGTCTGCGCCCTTGCGCTTGAACAGCGGGTGCTCCTCGACGTGCGTGGTAACCACCAGGTCGCCGCGCTCGCCGCCGCCGGCGCCGTACTCGCCGCGCCTCTTGTAGCGCAGCTTGCCGCCATCCACCGCGCCGGCGGGCACGGAGACCGTTATGGTCTGCTGTTCGCCGGTGGAAGGAATGCGGTAGGTCACCTTATGCGTCACGCCGCGAAACGCGTCCTCCGCCGTAACGTCCACGGTCAGGGACAGATCGCTGCCCTTGCGGCTGCGCGCGCGAGCCCCCGCGGCACCGCCCATGCCGCCGCCAAACCCCTGGCCCCAATCAGAGCCGAAGGCGCCCTCGCCGCGCAGGATGCTGTCGAAGATATCGCCCCAGCCCGCACCGGCGCCTCCCGTGTAGGTATAGCCACCGGCCCCGCCGGCACCGGGCATGCCGCCAAACATCAGCAGCTGGTCGTATTCTTTGCGCTTCTTCGCGTCGGACAGGGTCTCGTACGCCTCGCTGATCTCTTTGAACTTCGCCTCATCGCCGCCCGCATCCGGGTGGTATTTCTGGGCGAGCTTGCGAAACGCCGTCTTAATGTCCTTGTCGGAGGCGTCGCGTGATACGCCGAGGACGTCGTAGAAGTTCTTACCCTGTGGCATCGTCTGCCTCCTTTCTTCAAAACGAAACCAGAGCGCGTCGCCAAGAACCCCAAGTGGGTCCACGACAACGGCTCTGGTCCCGCAAAGGGCTCCGGTCGCGATCAGCTTCCGAAGCCCTGTCTACTTACTCGTTGGCGTCCTGGGCCTCATCGGCCTCGGGCTCCGGCGCGGGGCGCTTCTCGCCACCGTAGGTAACCGTCACCATCGCGGGACGCAGGACCTTGCCGCCCATGCGATAGCCCTTCTGGTATACGTCGTTCACCGTCTCGTCGTACTGGCTGGCGTCCTCAACGCGGCCCACCGCCTGGTGGACGTTGGGATCGAACGCCTCGCCAACGGGATCGATGACCTCAGCGCCCTCATGTTCCAGCACGCCCATGATCTTGACGCGGACGGCGTCCACGCCATCGACGAACTGGCTAAAGCTCTCAGAAAGCTCCTGGGCGCGAGCGTGGTCAAGCGCGCGCTCCATGTCATCGATCGCGGGCAGTAGCGCCATCACAAGCTTCTCGGTCGCGCGATCGCGCTCCTCATTGCGCTCGCGAGCGGTGCGGCGACGATAGTTCTCCCAGTCCGCCTGCAAGCGGGCGTGACGCTCGACGGCGTCCTTCGCCTTTTCTTCAGCGGACGAGGCGGCCTCGGCAGCTTCCTCCAACTCGTGGCGAACCTGCTCCAGCTCTTTGACGGCCTTTTCGTACTTGAACTTAAAGTCGTTCTCGGCAGCCTCTTCACCGGCGCGGATGGCGGCCTCGACCATTTCCTCCTCAGTCATGGCCGGAGCCTCCGCCTCGGCGTCGACAACTTCCTCGACAACCTCGGGCGCTACGGTCTCTTCTTCGGTCTCGGGCGCATCAACTTCCTCAACCGACTCAACAGGGATCTTCACGTCCTTCTCCTTACGCGGGGACATCGTTAGTTGTTGGAATCGTCGTCAACGACCTCGTAGTCGGCATCGACCACGTCGTCGTCAGAGGAGGAACCATCGGCAGCGGAAGCCTGCTGAGCGTCGGCGTAAACCATCTGGGCGAGCTCGTAGGCAACGGACTGCAGGTTGTCGCCAGCGGACTTGATGGCGTCGATATCGGAGCCCTCGAGCGCCTTCTTGGCGTCGGCGATAGCGCTCTCGGCCTTGCTCTTGAGGTCGCCGGAAACCTTGTCGCCCAGCTCGTTCAGGGTCTGCTCGGTGGAGTAGCACAGGGAGTCGGTCTGGTTGCGGGCCTCGACCTCTTCCTTCTGCTTCTTGTCCTCCTCGGCATGGGACTCGGCGTCCTTGACCATGCGGTCGACTTCCTCGTCCGAAAGAGCGGTGGAACCGGAGATGGTGATGGACTGCTCCTTGCCGGTGCCCTTGTCCTTAGCGGAGACCTTCACGATGCCGTTGGCGTCGATGTCGAAGGTGACCTCGATCTGAGGCACGCCGCGGCGGGCAGCCGGGATGCCGGAGAGCTGGAACTTGCCCAGGGACTTGTTGTCGCGCGCAAGCTCGCGCTCACCCTGCAGGACGTTGATCTCGACGCTGGTCTGGTTGTCGGCAGCGGTGGAGTAAACCTCGGTCTTGCTGGTGGGGATGGTGGTGTTGCGGTCGATCATCTTGGTCATGATGCCGCCCATGGTCTCAACGCCCAGGGACAGCGGGGTCACGTCGAGCAGCAGGATGCCCTCGACGTCGCCGGTGAGAACGCCGCCCTGAACGGCAGCGCCGTTGCAGACGACCTCGTCCGGGTTCACGGACATGTTGGGCTGCTTGCCGGTCATGTTCTTGACCAGATCCTGAACGGCGGGCATACGGGTGGAACCGCCGACCAGAATGACCTCGTCCACCTCGTTCAGCGAAACGCCGGCGTCGCGCAGGGCCTTGGTAACGGGCTGCTTGCAGCGCTCGAGCAGGTCGCGGGTGATGCGCTCGAACTCGGCGCGGGTCAGGGTGTAATCAAGGTGCTTGGGGCCGGTGGCGTCAGCGGTGATGAAGGGCAGGTTGATCTGGGCCTGCTGAGCGGAGGAGAGCTCCTTCTTGGCGTTCTCGGCCGCCTCCTTCAAGCGCTGCAGAGCCATGGCATCGCTGCGCAGGTCGATACCGTTGTCCTGCTTGAACTTGTCGGCCATCCAGTCGATGACGCGCTGATCCCAGTCGTCGCCGCCCAGGTGGTTATCGCCGTTGGTAGCGAGAACCTCGAAGACGCCGTCGGCGAGGTCGAGCAGGGACACATCGAAGGTGCCGCCGCCCAGGTCGAAGACCAAGACCTTCTGCTCCTGGGTCTTCTTGTCCAGGCCGTAGGCCAGAGCGGAGGCGGTGGGCTCGTTGACGATGCGCTTGACGTTGAGGCCAGCGATGCGGCCGGCATCCTTGGTGGCCTGGCGCTGGGCATCGTTGAAGTAGGCGGGGACGGTGATGACGGCGTCGGTGATGGTCTCGCCCAGATACTTCTCGGCGTCGGCCTTCATCTTGGACAGGATCATCGCGGAGACCTGCTCGGGGGTGTACTCCTTGCCCTCGATCATGACGACGCAACGGCCGTTGGCGCCCTCCTTGACCTCGTAGGGAACGGTCTTCAGCTCGTCCTGGACCTCGGAGAACTTGCGGCCCATGAAACGCTTGATGGAGAACACGGTGTTCTTGGGGTTGGTGACGGCCTGGTTCTTAGCGGCCTTGCCCACGATGCGGTCGCCGTCGGCGCGGAAGCCCACGACGGACGGGGTGGTGCGGTCGCCCTCTGCGTTCACGATGGTAGTGGGGGTGCCGCCCTCCAGGACCGCCATGGCGGAGTTGGTGGTACCGAGGTCGATGCCGAGAATCTTGCTCATAAAAATCATCCCTTCTTGGGGTTGGACCGCGCTCCCCGAGTCGCCGTGAAGCAGCGGTGCCTTTTTCGTTCGGTAGTACTATATCCCCTTAAGTATCGCGATATACAAAATCTAAGTCAATTCATATAAGATTTCTTATTTCGTCCGCCCTAAAGTTACCTTAGTGGGCAAAGCTGGTGTCCTGACCTCTGGTTTAGCCGTTTTCGGCTCTGCCCAATGCGTCGCGCGCTTTGCGCGGCATCTTCATATCCGGGTCATATCCGAGCGCGAATCCGCCTCCCAGATATGCGCCTCCCAGATATATATATAACGAAACAGACACCCGGGACGCTGGCGCCGCGCTGCATCGATGCGCGCACGAGCGGGAATCATTTTCATCAGCCAAAATCGACCTCCGGTGTCGATTGCCCGAAGCCAAAATCGACCTCCGATGGCAGCAAAAAACCAAAAACGACCTCCGATGGCAGAATTGAGCGCCAAAATCGGCCTTCAGTGGCATCTTTCCACGGCTCCACCGAAGGTCGATTTTGGTAAACCGCAGGTAGAGAGCTCATACGTCATCCCGACATATCAGACTTAGCAATGAAAAAATGCCATCGAAGGTCGAAAATGGCTTTTGCATGCCATCGGAGGCCGATTTTGGCTTCGCGAGAGCTGCCGCCGGAGGTCGATTTTGCCCAACGAGGCTTCGGCGCGATTTATTAACAACGGCCACGACCGTCAAGTCAACGCGCAGGCGAAAAGCACCGCTCCAGAAACATCCGCATGGGGCCTCGCCCGCATTCCCCGCAAGGGTCAAACTCTTCAAGCTGTCTACCTGCAGGTTTATCAAGATCACTGCTAAATTTGCCCAGTAAGCCTTAGCTGACTCGGTGAACGGTATGAAGAAGCTCACCGCGAGGACTTGCAAACCCCTTTACTCGCGGTATATTTGACCCGACCGACCGATGCCTATCGCCTAAGCGCATCGGACTATAGAGAGGAAACTACCATGGCTCATCCCGTAATTGATGCCGACGAGTGCATCGCTTGTGGCGTTTGCGTTGACGCTTGCCCCGCTGGTGTTCTGGAGCTCAAGGACGTCGCTACCGTCGCTGACGAGGATTCCTGCGTTGCCTGCGGCGCCTGCCAGGACGCTTGCCCCGCTGGCGCGATCACCGAGATCGTCGACGAGTAACATCGTCCGCGTACCCGCGCGCTAAAGAGAACCCGGCTCGAAGCGGATAATCCGCCGAGCCGGGTTCTTTTTTTGTTGCACCCCTAGACAACGAAGTCGCGGCGGGATGCTGCGGGCAGCCCTGGCGAAGCGGCCCCACGGGCGTACCCGCCGGATCCGTCCGCCATCGCATGAGGCCCCGCCGCGACAGCTCGACGCCGCGCCGCTACGCCAAATCATCCTCATAGGGCATGACCTCTGCCAGGTAGCCCTTCTCTGCCAGCGCCGCCTCTATCTCGTCCAACTCCTCTTCAGAATCCGCCACGATGCGGTGGAAATGATAGCCGCTGGTAACGGTCATAAGAGGAAAGCTCTTGCCCGTCTCGATACCCTTGATATAGCGGGCTACGTCGCGCCGGTTGCGCACGTCCAGATCCGCGGTGATCTTGCCGTAAACGCGGTGGTTGACCATCACGTTGGTGACCGCGCCGCCCAAGTCGACAATGGTATTGAGCTCGTCCTCCACATCGTCCACCGTGTGATGCACCTTCACCAGGCGCGTGGGCAGCTCGGCGACCGCGCCCTCGCGCAGAACGTAGCCGCGCGCCGTGGCGACCACGTCATGGCCGTTGGCGCGCAGCAAGGCGATGTCTTGGACGATGACCTGCCGGCTCACGCCCAGGGCCCGCGCCAGCGCGCTGCCGGAGACGGGCGAGGCGGCACGCTGCAGCTCGCCCATAAGCTCGAGCCTGCGTTCGCGACCCGTCATCACTTATCCTCACCCGCGTGCAGCGCGGTATCGGCAGCGCCCGCCGCCACGCCCTCGTCCCCGATCATGCGCAGGTGCTTGAGCGACAGATCCAAAATGCCGGCCGAATGCGTAAGCGCGCCGGAAGAGATCACGTCGACGCCCAGGTCCGCCAGCTCGCGGATGTTGTCCAGGTCCACGTTGCCGGACGCCTCCACCACGGCGCGCCCGTCGATAAGCGCGATCGCCCGGGCCATGTTGTCGCGATCCATGTTGTCCAGCATGATGATGTCCGCGCCGGCGTCCACGGCCTCGCGCACCATGTCGAGCGTCTCGCACTCCACCTCGATTGTGCACGTAAACGACGCATGGGCGCGCGCCGCCGCGACCGCCTGCGCAATGCCGCCCGCCGCGTCGATGTGGTTGTCCTTGAGCATGACCGCGCTCGAAAGGTTGTAGCGATGGTTGGCGCCACCGCCCAGGCGCACGGCCTCCTTCTCGAAGATGCGCATGCCGGGTGTGGTCTTGCGCGTGTCTGCCAGCACGGTCTTGGTGCCCGCCAGCGCATCCGCCATGCGACGCGTGTAGGTGGCGATGCCGCTCATGCGCTGCAGGTAGTTCAGCGCCACGCGCTCGCCGGACAGCAGCACGCGCGCGTCGCCATAGACCATGGCGAGCAGCTGGCCGTTCTCGACGCGCTCGCCGTCTTGCACGCGGGCATCCACGCGCGTCGAGGGGTCGAGCAGCGTAAACGCGCGCTCAAATACGCCCAGTCCGGCAATGACGCCGTCCGCCTTGGCAATCAGCTGCACTTGCGCCTCGCGACGGGCGGGGCACACGGACATGGTGCTGATGTCCTCGCTGGTAATGTCCTCTTGCAGGGCGCGGCGAATGTACTCGTCCGCCACAAGGTTCATGGTGATGGGGTTCATGGGTCCTCCTAGTGGGCCTTGGATTATTTGGACGAGGATTCGCCACGCGCCGGACTCACGGGCTCAGAAGCGCTGGGCACGGAAATCGCGGGCGCCGCGCACAGGCGGTCGATCGATGCGTCGAAGCCGGTTGCGCGGTGAGCCCCGTCCAGCGCGGGCTCCCCCGCAGCCTCGACTTCAAGCGAGCGGCCCGTGGCGATGTTGTACGCCGCGCGGCGCGCGAACACCAGAGCCTCCAGCAGGCTGTTGCTTGCAAGGCGATTGCGTCCATGGACGCCGTTGCAGCTGGTCTCGCCCGCGGCGTACAGGTGGGGCATAGAAGTTGCGGAATCGCGGTCCACCCGCACGCCGCCCATAAAGTAATGCTGCGTGGGCACCACGGGGATGGACTCGTCCAAAATATCGCGGTCCTCTTCCAAGCAGCGCTGGCGAATGTTCACAAAGTGCTCGCGCACCACCGCAGGGTCCACGGGGGCGAAGCTCAGCCACTCGTGCTCCGAGCCGTCTGCGCGCATCTGCTCACGAATGGCAGCGGCCACCACGTCGCGCGGCTGGAGCTCGTCGACAAAGCGCTCGCCGGCCTGGTTGAGCAGCACCGCGCCCTCGCCGCGGCAGCTCTCAGAGATAAGAAACGTGCGCCCCGGTCGCTGCGAATACAGGCCGGTGGGGTGAATCTGCACGTAGTCCAAATGCTCCGTCTCAAGGCCATACTTGGTCGCCAGATACACCGCGTCGCCCGTGAGCTGGGGAAAGTTGGTGGAATGCTGGTAGACGCCGCCAATGCCGCCCGTCGCCAGCAGCGTGGCGCCCGCATGGATCTCAAAGGCGGGGGCGGGGCGGTCGCCGGCCGCGGGGTCGCCGGCTGCGGGGTCGCCGGCCGCGGGGTCGCCGGCCGCGTCCTCTGGCATAAGCTCGTCGATGGTCCGGACGGACTGCTCCTCCGTCACCGGGCAGGCCACAACGCCGCGGCACTCTCCCTCCTCGACCAGCAGATCGATCATGGCCGTGTGGTCCAGAATCTCCACGTTGGGCAGTTGCTGCACGCGCTCCAGCAGCTTGGACGTAATCGCCTTGCCCGTAACGTCCCTGTAAAAGGCGATGCGCGGACGGGCATGCGCGCCCTCGCGGGTAAACGCCAGCGAACCATCCGCCTCGCGATTGAACTCCACGCCCAACGCCACCAGGTCGTTGATGACCGAACGGCTGGAGCGAATCATAATGTCCACGCTCTCGCGGCGGTTCTCGTAATGCCCCGCGCGCATGGTGTCCTCAAAAAAAGAATCGTAGTCGTCGCCCTCCGGCAGCACACAGATGCCGCCCTGGGCAAGCATGGAGTCGCACTCGTCCAGCTCTCCCTTTGAAAGCATGACCACGCGCGAGGTGGCGGGCAGGTTCAGCGCGGCATACAGGCCGGCCACGCCGCAGCCCACAATGACAACATCGCAGTCCATCTGCTCCCCTTTCTAGCGGGCCGCGTACTCAAGCATGCGGTCGAGCGTCAGCTTTGCCTGGGGCGCTGCGGCGGGGTCGACCGCGACCTCGCCCAAACCCGTCTCCAGGCACGCCGCCACCTTTTCCAGGGTGACCATGTCCATATCGCGGCAGGTGGGAGGCGTGTGAGTGAAATAGAAGCGCTTGGAGGGACAGCGTCGCTGCAGCTCATAAAGGACGCCGCGAACCGTGACCACGATGAACTCGTCCGCGTCGCTCGCCTCCGCGGCCGCGATGATGCCGGAGGTCGCGCCTATGTAGTCGGCCTCCGCCAGGACCTGCTCGGTACATTCGGGATGCGCCAGCACTCGCGCGGCGGGATGCTGGGCCTTGAGCTCTCGAAGCTCGTCCAAAGACACCTCTTCATGGCGAGGGCAGCAGCCCTGGTTGAGGATGATATGCTTGTCCGGAACCTGCTCGGCCACATAGCGGCCCAGGTTACGGTCGGGAATAAACAACACGTGATGCTGCGGCAGCTCGGAGACAATCTTGACGGCGTTGGACGAGGTCACGCAGACGTCGCTCCAAGATTTGACTTCTACCGTTGAGTTGACGTAGCAGGCGACCGCGAGGTCGTCGCCGTATCGCTCGCGCGCAGCCTCCACCGTTTCGCGCTTGACCATGTGAGCCATGGGACAGTCCGCCGCGGGTTCGGGCAGCAGCACGGTCTTGGACGGATTGAGCAGCTTGGCGCTCTCGCCCATAAACTCCACGCCGCACAGCACAATGGTCTGCTGCGGCAGGCTGACGGCGAGTTTGGCCAGGTAAAACGAGTCGCCCACGTAATCTGCCGCTGCCTGGACCTCCGGCGCCACGTAATAGTGCGCCAGGATCACGGCGTCGCGATCCTGCTTAAGCCGGGCGATGCGCTCAAGCAGATTCTGTGCATCGGCGTCCTTAGCGAGATCGCCATTCAATTGTCGATTCATTAGTGTCTCCCCCTGTTTGACGCGCCCGTGCGGACGCGCTCTCAATCGTTGGGGAAAGTATGGCACCAGACCATACACCTGACAAGACAGGTGTAAAGACTGTTAACGTTTCATACACATGGGGAGCCACCGACCCGCGGCGCGGACGGTCTCGCCCAGAACATAGCGCAAACTTGCCGCGAGGCGGCCGGGAGCGAATCTCTAGTACGGAGCGGCGGCGGGACGAATCTGCTTGAGGTACGCCCACATGCGCTGCTTGGCCGCGCGATCCGCAAGCGCCGCCTCGAATCCGTCGAGCGCCAGCACGCGGCGACCCAGCACGGGAGCCACCAGACCCGGCATAAGCATCGCCGTGTTAAAGTCCTCGATAGCGGCAAGGGCGTCCGCGTACGCCTCGCGCATAAGCGCCGTCGCGGCATCGTCCAGCAAAATCACGGCCTCCGGATCGAACGCCTCTACGGCCTCGCGGAAAAACTCAACCGAAAGCGGGCTGCCCAAGGCGCCGGCAGACGCGTCTGCACCCTCACCATACACGGCGGCCATACCGCAGAAATCCTCGGGCGCAAACCCCACCGCGGAAAGGGCGGAGCGCAACGCGTTGCCGTCCGCGCCCGCCAAGAGCTCGCCGCCCGCGATCTCCGCCGCGTTAAGATCGCCCTTTACCAGCAAAACGGGCGAAAACCCGTTGCCCACGGCGCGCAGGCCGCGCGACACCAGAGACTCAAGCTCCTGGTTCGCTTGATTATGCAGGGCGGATTTGCGATCGGCGGTAGAGATGTTCATGGGATTCCCTCTTTCTCTTATGCGCACCATTCTACCGCGCGGACGGCGTCTCGCAATGTCGGTAACCTTGTCACATAAACCGTTGCAAGCATTGGCGCAACTTGGGTATAACGCTTGTCGATGAGATAAACCACCGCGCGCCGTAGCGTCGCGGGCACGCCAATAGGAGGAACCATGGCAAACATCACCGAGGTCACCAAGGCCAATTTTAACGATCTGCTGAACGAGGACGCCCCCGTCCTGGTCGACTTCTGGGCACCGTGGTGCGGCCCCTGCCGTACGCTCTCCCCCATCGTCGACGAGATCGCCGACGATCTTGCCGGCCAGATCAAGGTCGCCAAGTGCAACGTGGACGAGAACCAGGACATCGCCATGAAGTACGGCGTCATGTCCATCCCCACCCTGGTTCTACTTAAGGGTGGTCAGGAAATCGCCCGCACCGTGGGCGCCATGCCCAAGGCCAAGCTCATGGCCGAGCTGCAGGCGCACCTGTAGACCCCGCCCCGCCCGCGTCCAACGCGCAGGCATGCAAAATAGCCCCTTCCGCCCCGGCGCCCTCCCCTTCAGGCGCCGGGGTTTCTTTTTAGCCCCGTTCATCCGACGGCAACACGCATGAAGACAGGTTACAGCCGTCCCGTCGCGCAATTCTCAAGGATAATTGCATCGATTTCAAAAAATGCCGAGTAGGCCCCCTGCCGTCCAGGGGTCAACGCGCCGTCTTTTATATGTTAGTAATTTTGTATACAAAGCAAACCTTAAAAGCTGTGCAATTATCCGTAAGAACTGCGCGGGCCCCGCCGTAGTACACTGAACCAACAGCGACACAACCGTCCGTTTTTGGACCTACCCCAGGAGGAAACCATGCATGACGTGGGAATGAACATGAGCCAGCTTGCCATGAGCGTCAAGCAGGTCGACGACACCATCCAACTTGCCCATGAGTGGAGCCACCAGCTGCTGCACGCCACCGAGAACTTCGACATGGAGTGCATCGGCGCCAAACTCGAGGCCGCCATGGCCGCCCTGCACGAAGCCCACGACGCGCTCGAGGGCTACGAGGACGCCATCGAGGCCGACCACAACTCCGTTGGCTCCGTAAAGCTGGTGTAGGCGGTGGCCACCGCCCCGGGCGCAGCCGCCGAGCTCGCCCGCTTCTCCATCGCCGTTCCGGAGGACCTGCTCCGCGCGTTCGACGAGCAGATCAAGCGCCGCGGCGACAACGCCAACCGCTCGGAGGCCATCCGCGACCTCATCCGCGCCTCGCTGGTCGAGGATGCGCAGCGCACGCCAGACGCGCAGGTCATAGGTTCGCTCACCATGATCTACGATCACCACGCCGGCGACCTCACCCGTCGTTTGGACGAGGTCCAGCACGATTACACGGACGAGATAGTCTCGACCATGCACGTGCACCTGGACCACCACAACTGCCTTGAGATTCTCGCCCTCAAGGGCCGCGGCGAGCGCGTCTACGAACTCGCCGACAAGCTACTGGGCCTGCGCGGCGTCTCCCATGGCAAGCTCACCTGCGCGGCAACCGACTCCAGCCTCGAGCTGTAGCGGCATCCGCCGCCCAGCGCCCGTCGTCGCGCAGCCCGCACCGCGCCGCGCGACGGCACCACAAAAGTTAGGAACATGTATGACCGACGCCCTCATCCATATCACCGGCATTGTCCAGGGCGTCGGCATGCGTCCCTTTGTCTTTCGCGAGGCCGTTGCCAACCGCATATCCGGCTGGGTGCTCAACGCCGGCGACGGCGTGCACATCGAGGCCCATGGCGCGGACGAGGATATGCGCAAGTTCGTGCGCGCGCTTTCCGCCCACGCGCCCGCCGCATCCCGCGTCGAGCGCGTCGCGGTCACCCCGCTCGAGAACCATCCGTCCCGCGACGGCGGCGCGGCTTCCGCCCCCGACGCGCCCGCGTTCATCATCCGCGCGTCAGAAGATGAGACGGCGCACACCACGCTGGTCTCGCCCGACATCGCCACCTGCCCGGACTGCGTCCGCGAGCTCTTCGACCCCGCAGACCGGCGCTACCACTACCCCTTCATCAACTGCACCAACTGCGGACCGCGCTTCACCATCATCCGCGACCTGCCCTATGACCGCGCCATGACCTCCATGGACCGCTTCCCCATGTGCCCCGCCTGCGCCGCCGAATACGCCGATCCGCTCGATCGGCGCTTCCACGCCCAACCGGATGCCTGCTTTGAGTGCGGCCCGCACATCACGTGGCGCGAGCGCGATCCGCAGCCCGGCGCCGCGCCCGACGCCGGGCCAGTCCCCGCCATCGGGCGCACCCGCCAAGAAAGCGACGCCATCATAGAGCGCTGCCGCGAACTCATCGCCGCAGGGAGCATCGTCGCCATCAAGGGCTTGGGCGGCTTCCACCTCGCCTGCGACGCCTCCAACCAGGCCGCGGTGCTCGAACTCCGCCGCCGCAAGCGCCGCTCCAACAAGCCGCTCGCCGTCATGGTGCGCGACCTCGACCGCGCCCGCGCCCTTTGCCGTGTGGACGAGGACGAGCAGCAGCTGCTCGCAGGATCGGTGCGGCCCATCGTCCTGCTGCGACGCCGCAAGCCCGCGCCCGGCGCCCGCCCGGCAACCGCGCCCGCGGTCGCGCCGGCAGTCGCGTTCGACCTGCCGGAGCTGGGCGTCATGCTGCCCTATACGCCCCTGCAGCACCTGCTGCTGGCCTCCTGCGAGAAGACCGGCGTCACCGCGCTAGTCATGACCAGCGGCAACGTCAGCGAAGAACCCATCGAAACAAACGACGAGCTTGCCTGGGAGCGCTTGGTCGCCACCGGCATCGCCGACGCCCTGCTGGGCAACGACCGCGACATCCTCTCGCGCTACGACGACTCCGTGGTACGCGTCGTCGACGGCGCCGCCATGCCCGTGCGCCGCGCCCGCGGGTATGCTCCGCAGCCCCTTCCGCTGCCCGTGCGCCCATTGCCGCCCGCCACCCAAAACGCCCCCAGCGCGCAGGACGCCTGCATCCTGGCGTGCGGAAGCGAGCAGAAGGCCACGCTCGCCCTCACGCGCGAGAACGCGGACGGCACGGCCAGCTGCTTCTTGTCCCAGCATATCGGCGACATAGAGAACGCCGAGACCCTCGACGCGTGGCACGCCGCGCGCGAGCGCCTCACCGGCCTCTTCGACCTGCGGCAAACCGCCATCGCGTGCGACCTGCACCCCACCTACCTTTCAAGTCAGTGGGCGCGCCAGCAGGCAGCGCAGCACCAAGCCCCGCCCATCGAAGTCCAGCACCACCACGCCCACATCGCCGCCGTCATGGCCGAACACTCCCGCCGCGACCGCGTCCTGGGCCTGGCGTTCGACGGTACCGGCGCGGGCACGGACGGCACCGTGTGGGGCGGCGAGCTGCTGCTCTGCGACCTTGGCGGCTACGCTCGGGCGGGATCGCTCGCGCCGTGGCGCCTGCCGGGCGCGGCGGCATCGGTGCGCGACGCCCGCAGAAACGCCCTGTCCCTCCTTTACGCCGCCGACCTGCTGGACCACCCCGGCGCGGCGACAGCGCTCGGCCAACTTGATCCAACGATGCGCGAGGTCACGCTGCAGATGGTCGAGCGCGGCATCAACAGCCCGCTCACCAGCAGCATGGGCCGCTTGCTCGACGCCGTCTCGGCCCTGCTGGGCATCTGCGGCGTCGCGACCTATGAGGGAGAGCCCGCGATCCTCTTGGAGGCCGCCGCATGGCGCGCCCGCGACCGCAACGCGCCCGCCATCGACCTGCCCTCCTTCGCGCTGTCCTGTCAAAGCCCCGCAAAACCAGACTCCCAGACCCGCTCGCATATGGCGCGTGTGGACGAGGAGCCCCCACAGCGCCGCTTGACGCTCGATCCCGCGCCTGCGCTGCAAGGCGTTCTCGATGGACTGCATACCGGCGCACCTACGGACGCGCTGGCCCTAGCGTTCCACCAATCCGTCGCCCGCTCTGCCTGCGCCGCCGCGGAAGACATCTGCCGCGATTCCGGCGTCCGCACCGTCGCCCTCTCCGGCGGCGTCTTCATGAACCGATTGCTGCTGCAGCTTATCCGCGATGGACTTGAAAGCGCAGGGCTTGAAGTGCTTATCCCGCGCAGCGTCCCCGTCAACGACGGATGCATCGCTTACGGGCAAGCAGCGGTCGCCCGGCAGCGCTTGAGCCTGGGCTAAACCAGCCGCTCGGCAGCTCCGTCTACGACGGACGAGTCCGCAACACCCTCGTCCGCAACACCGGCCCCGTCCGCAACAACCTCGTCCGCAGCGACGACCTCGTCCGCAGACGGAATCGAAGCGGCAGCGCCCGGGCGCGAGACAGCGATCGACGCCGCGCGTGCAGCCGTAGCCATGGCCGCAAGCGCGCTGTCGCCCAACGCGATTCCCGTCAAGAAATAACCCGTGAACGTGTCGCCCGCCGCCGTGGTGTCCACCGCCTTGCAGGGGCATGCCGGCACGCGCGTGCACGCGGCGCCGTCAATAAGATAGGCTCCCTGCGTCCCCAGCGTCATGACGATGCACGTGGAGCGGAAGCGCTCGCCCAGCGCGCGGGCCACCGCCGCCCAATCGCCCGCGGTCGCGCCAGCCCCCGTGGTCGCGGCGGCCTCTCCAGCCTCGATATCGGCACCGCCCACAGAAGCGGCGCCCAGCGCTTTGAGCAGCTGCATCGCTTCGATTTCATTCACCAGCAGGTAGTCGACCTTATCCAAAGGCAGGTCCATAATCGACGCATCGAAGGGCGAGGGATTGAGCGCGACCCGCATGCCGCGGTCCGCCGCCTGGTCGATAACCTCGTCCACCAAATTAACCTCGTTTTGCAGCACCACCATGTCACCGGGCCCATAAAACGCCAGCGCCCGACGAACCAGCTCCGGCGTCACGCGGCGATTTGCCCCGCCGTACAAGATGATGCAGTTGTCGCCCGCATCATCATTTTGGATAACGGCGAGCCCGGTTCGCTCGTCCTCAAGCACCTGCACGCGCGCGACGTCAACGCCCGCAGCCTCAAGCTCGTCCAGCAAAAACGCGCCGTCCGCCCCCACGCAGCCGGCGAACGCCACGTCCAGGCGCCCGGCAGCGGCGCGAGCCAAAGCTATCGCCTGGTTTAGACCCTTGCCGCCAGCGCGACGGACCACGCTGGTCGCCGCCAGCGTCTCGCCGCGCGCAACCATATGAGGCACGCGATACGTGTCGTCGATGTTTGCAGATCCAAAGCACAAGATGCTCATGATGCCTCCCGGGCGCCGCGGCCGGCGCGATCTATGGTCGCTTGGATGGCGTTTCTCTTTGGGATTATCGCACGGGCGGGGACGCCGCGGGCTGCATTTGCACGGCAGCGAAGCGCGGCACGGGGCCTGGAGCGGCGCCTTCTGTCCCAAGCCGGGCGCTGGACCCTACGCCCCAAGCCGCCGCGCGGGCATCCAAAAAGCCGCTAGCGAACCGCTTGGAGCAAGTTGCCCAGGACCTTTTGGAATCCGGGCGCGTCCACCAGGCTCAAAACCAACGCATTAGACGGTGTCGCATTCCCCGAGGCCTTCGCGGCGCCAGCATCCGCGCCGTCGCCCGCGGCGACAAGCCGCGTCTCGCCACGGTCGTTCTGGCCCAAGCCGATCTCAACAACGCCGCGCACTCCTTTAAACAGGTCGGGCGCAAGCACGTAGAGCAGCGGTACCGCATCGTGCACCACGCACACGCCTTGCGGCCACGCAGCGGGATCGCCCTTGTAAAAGGACAGCATACGAGCCAACGCGCAAAGGCGTTTGCTATCGCCGTCGCGCATCGCCGCCAGCTGCTCTGCGGACAGCCCGCTTCTGAGCGTGACGTCCAGCCCGCACATCACCACGGGCACGCCAGACGCAAAGACCATGTGCGCAGCCTCAGGATCAGCCCAAATGTTGTACTCCGCCCGCGGGGTCACATTGCCGCCGCAGGTAGACCCACCCATAATGGCCACGTCTTGAATGCGGGCAGCGTCATCTGGAAACGCGCGCAGCAGCAGGGCGATGTTGGTGAGCGGCCCCGTAGCCACCAGCCTCATCCGGCGCGCGGGCGCCAGCGAGCAAATGGCCTTGTGCATGGCCAGCACCGCAGAATCGTTGGCAAGAGCTCGGTCGCCCGCAGGAATCTCGACCTCGCCCAGGCCGTTCGCCCCGTGCACGTGGGCGGCATCGCACGCGTCGCGCACCAAGGGACGGTCCGCCCCGCGGGCAACCGGCACGTGCGGAAGCGCCAAATAAGAGGCTAGTGCCAGCAGGTTCGCCGTCGTCACGTCAAGCGGCATGTTGCCCGCAACGCTCGAAAGCCCATGCAGGCGCACGCGCCCCCGCCCAACCGCGCCGGAAAGGGCGGCCAGCATCACGGCGTCATCGATGCCGGGGTCGCAGTCAACCCACACGTCGCTTACGGCAAAATCTTCCCAGGTCATGGCACCCCTCTTCTTCTGCGGCTAGCCCCCTGCGCGCCCTTGCGTTCCGCACCCATCATACCCACGCCAACCGGCGGCGCGCGCCAGCCAGCGGCGCGTGTCAAAAAAGCCTTTAGTGTGGAGGTTAGGACAAATAGTGCGTTAGTGCGGTCTGGAGGGGTCTCGGAGCGAATTCTTTATACATCAAGCCCCACCGTCCAAGCCATCTACCTCGACCGATACAAATACCGTATTCATAAGGTACCCATCTATCACCCTTTTTCACCACACTAACGTACTATTTGACACAATCCAAACCGCACTAAGCGATTATTTGTCCTAACCTCCACACTAAGCGATTATTTGGCACACCGCCCATTTCGCAGTAAGGCGCTATTTGGCTCGGAGCCCGCTTGGGGCTTGGCCCCCCTCGCTCGGTCTTCACTCCCCAGGACCGCTCCCGCACCCCAGGTCCGCCGCTCCCCAATCCGCGCCCAAACCAACGCTTGTCATTGGCGATGCCGCTCCGGCGGGGTACCATCTAGCAAGAAAGCAAACTGCGCCGCCGCGGCGCCCAACAAAGGGCCCGCTGCGGCGCCAACCCGTAAAAGAGGTCTTATGTGCCTTGCAGTTCCCGGTAAGATCCTGCAGATAAGCCCCCTCGGCCGCGCGACGGTCGACATGCTGGGCGCCCGGCGCGAAGTGTCGCTGCGCCTGGTACCCACCGCGCAGGTGGACGATTACGTGCTGGTGCACGCCGGCTTTGGCATCCAGGTCATCGACCCCGCAGAAGCGGAGGAGACCCTGCGCCTGGTGCGCGAGCTCCCCGATCTTTTTGACGAGGACCTGGCGCAGGCCGAGGCAGTAGAAGAACGCGCCGCACAAGCGGAGCCCTCGCTCGACGACGGCGGCGCCGCATGAGCGATATCGACTTCGGCGCCTTCCGCGACGCCGCGCTTGCCCGCCGGCTCATCGACTCCATCCACGCCATGGCGGGCGATCGGCAGATCAACCTTATGGAAGTCTGCGGCACCCACACGGTGAGCATTGGGCGATACGGTTTTCGCTCCATCATGCCCGCCGGCGTGCATCTGCTCTCCGGCCCCGGCTGCCCGGTCTGCGTCACCTCCAACCGCGACATAGACCACGCCATCGCGCTCTCGCGCCTAGACGGCGTGGTCATCGCCACCTTTGGCGACATGATGCGCGTACCCGGATCGACCACGTCGCTATCGCGCCAAAAGGCCGCCGGCCGCGACGTGCGCATCGTCTACTCCCCCTTAGACGCCGTGGAGCTCGCCCAGGCAAATCCGCACCTGCAGGTCATCTTTATGGGCGTGGGCTTCGAGACCACCACCCCCGCGATCGCGGCGACCATCCTCGACGCGTACGACCGCGGCATAGAGAACTTCTCCGTCTTCTGCGCCCACAAGACCACGCCGCCGGCGCTTCGCGCCATCGCCAGCGATCCGCAGACGCGCATCGACGGCTTCATCCTGCCGGGCCATGTCTCCACCATCACAGGGCTGGAGCCCTACCGCTTTTTGGTGGACGAGTTCTCTACCCCGGGCGTTGTCACCGGCTTCGAGCCCGTCGACGTGCTGGAGGGCATCGCCATGCTGGTCCGCATGGTTGCCGAGGGCGCGCCGGACATCCAAAACGCCTACCGCCGCGGCGTGGACCAGGGCGGCAACGCCGTCGCGCGCCAGCTGGTGCAGCAGGTCTTCGAGCCCGTCGACGCCACATGGCGCGGCCTGGGCACCATCCCCGCCTCCGGCCTGCGTATTCGAGACGAGTTCGCACACCTGGATGCAAGCCGCCGCTTTGACGTCGACATCGAACCCACGCGCGAGGCCGCCGGCTGCCGCTGCGGCGACGTGCTGCGCGGCGTCATCACCCCCGGCGGCTGCCCGCTGTTTGGGCGCGCATGCACGCCGGAAAAGCCCGTGGGCCCCTGCATGGTCTCAAGCGAGGGCAGCTGCGCGGCCTACTATCGCTACCGCGAGGCATAGGCAAGCCGGCAAGGCGCAAAGATCCGGCAAAGCGCAAAGACCACGCCGGCGCCCATCCTCGTCCGCACCAACCCCGCCCCGGCGGCCCTGCCGCCCCGGCGTCATCGCAACCAAGAAAGGGTGACCTTCACCATGGATACCTCAACAGACGCAACCGTCCTTCTTGGCCACGGGTCGGGCGGGCAGATGATGAAGCGCATCATCGATGAGCTGTTTTTGGACGAATTCGGCTCACCGGAGCTCCTCGCCGGCAACGACGCCGGCGTCGCCCAGCTTGCCCCCACCGGTCGCATCGCCATGTCAACGGATAGCTTTGTAGTCACGCCGCAGTTCTTCCCCGGCGGCAACATCGGCAGGCTCGCCGTGTGCGGCACCGTCAACGACGTCGCCACCTCCGGCGCGCGCGTACGCTACCTCTCCTGCGGCTTCATCCTGGAAGAGGGGTACCCCATGGCGGACCTGCGAGCGATCGTCCACACCATGGCGCAGACCGCGCGCGAGGCGGGCGTCGCCATCATCACCGGCGACACCAAGGTGGTCGAGCGCGGCGGCGCGGACGGCGTCTACATCAACACCGCCGGCGTGGGCGAGGTGCCCGCGGGCGTGGAGCTCTCCGGAGCAGCCTGCCGCCCCGGTGACAAGGTGCTGGTCAGCGGCACGTTGGGAGATCACGGCATCGCCATCATGAGCCAGCGCGAGGGCCTGGCGTTCTCCACCGCCATCGAGTCCGACGCCGCGCCTTTGAATCATCTCATCTACAACGTGCTCGACGCCGCACCGCATGCGCGCTGCTTCCGCGACCCCACGCGCGGCGGCCTTGCCAGCACCCTCAACGAATTCGCCGCCGCATCGGGCGTGGATATCTATGTGGACGAGGACTCCATCCCCGTGCGCCCAGAAGTCCGCGGCGCCTGCGAGATGCTGGGATACGACGTGCTGCAGGTTGCCAACGAGGGAAAGATGGTCGCCGTTGTCCCCGCGGACGAGGCCGACGCCGCGCTTGCCGCCATGCGCTCCAGCCGCTACGGCGAGAGCGCTGCCATCATAGGCGAGGTTTGCGAGGCGGCCTCTACCAGGCGCGACGCACGCCCCACGATTCGCGTCCGCTGCGGTTGGGGCTCCACGCGCGTGCTCGATATGCTGGTTGGCGAGCAGCTCCCCCGCATCTGTTAGCGCAAGAGCACGCCGCGCGGCCGCACGTCATCACGTCCGTGCGCCCTCGCATCTGGCGGCCGCGGGCGCCCGGCACCCTAGTATCTGGCGGCCGCGGGCGCCCGGCGCCTCGAAACAAGCCTATACGGCGGTCTCGCCATCGGACGCAAGGCGGTTCATGCCGCGATTGAACGCCACCGAGAACGCCGCCACTACCGCCGCGGCGATCAGGCTGTCCGCAATGCGCCAAAACGCCGCCCCGCCCATGCCAAACATGGTCTGCGCCAATAGCATCGCCCCCATGGTGTTGAACGCCTGCGTCCAGTGGTATTTGCCGGATAACCCGCAGCACATGCCCACCACCATGCCAAACACGGCTTGAACCAGGGGCGGGGCTGCCGGGTAAACCAAGCAGAACAGCGCCACGCCCACCGCGCTGAACCCCACGCGCCACCAGATGCGGTCGCGCACGGCCGTCGCGTACGGGGTCAACAGGCTCGATCCCACCAGGCCCATCCACATAAGGCGCTCCACGCCCAACACGTCGCCCGCAAAGAATGCGAGGGAAATGCCCAGCGCCGCCCTGATATGGTAGCGGGTCTTGGGATTTTGCAGCGATGCCTCGTCCAGGGCCTGGACGATGGTTCTATACGGGTGCTCCTCGCCGCGCTCGCGCGCCGCCGCTGCCGCCTGGGCCTCGGCCGTGCGGTTGCGGCAGCGCCAATAGACCGCCGCGCACAGCGCAAAGCCCGCGGCCATGGTCGCCAGTCGAGCGGGAACCTGCCCGGCTGAAAGCGGGGCATCGTAGGAAGCGCCCACCAGCAGGGCGTAGCCAAAGCCGTATGTGCCGCCGTTTCCCATGCGCGGGTCGTCGACGCCCACCACCATAACCACCGCAAGGCCGGCGATGTTGAGCGCCAGGCGTGCAAGCGGCCCCGCCCCCTGCCCCAGCAGCGGCACCGCCGTGAGAACGGCGAACACAACCAGCAGGGCCAGCAGGTTCTGGCGCGGAGCGTAGTTGAAGCCCACAAAGCGCACGCACAGGATGAAGACAAAGACCGCGACGGCCGGGATGGAGCTCTGCGGTCCAAACGCGGCGCTAAAGGCGGTGATAAACAGCACCGCAGACGCCACAATAAGGGCGGCGCGCACCAGCAGGGCGGCGTTGACCGTGGCGCGACAAGCCCGACAGCCAGCGGACTCGCGCAGCCCCTTGAGGTCGCGCACGCTCAGCTGCAGCATGCCGTAGAATCCGGGAAGCCGATTGGCCCTATGGTCGCGATGGGGCTTGTTTGTGCGTGCGGTAGCAACCTGCTTGCCTTGGGGCATGCCGGACTCCTTCTCATCTGCTCTGATGTACTGGTCCCCCACGCCGCCATGACAGGTCCGCCCTGCCACCGGGTCGTCGGGCGGTCGGGTCGTCGGGTCGCCGGGGCGACGCGGCCGGGCGCGGTGCGCAAGCGGCCGTTCAAATTTGGGTGACACAGTATCGCGAAAACTCGCCTTGCTGCCCACCCCCGCGGCCGTAAACGCACGAGAAGCGCAAATATACCCACCCGCCCTATGGTATGGTTGCCAAAGCAATATCCATCATGCCGCGGCGGACCCGGCAAACGGCGCCGACCCGCCGTCCCCTGCACCGCCCCGCGCGATGCGCTTCAAATAACCCACGGGGGTACTATGGAATTCAAGCACGTAATCTTTGACCTGGACGGCACCATCCTCGACACGCTGGAGGATCTCGCCCTTGCCGGCAACCATACCTGCGAGCTGCACGGATGGCCCACCTTCGCCGTCGACCAATACCGCTACAAGGTCGGCAACGGCATGCCCAAGCTGGTCGAGCGCTTCATACCCGCAGAGTATGTCGGCGACGGAATGATGTTCCAAACCGCCCTGGCAGAGTTTCGCTCCTACTACGGCGAGCACAAAGAGGACCACACCGCGCCCTACCCCGGCATCATCGACATGCTCGACGCCATGCGCGAGGCGGGTATCGCGCTCGCCGTCCTCACCAACAAGGATCACGCCGCCGCCGTCCCGCTGATCGAGCGCTATTTTGGACCGGACCGCTTCGCCGTGGTCCAGGGGCGCATAGACGCCTATCCGCCCAAGCCTGCGGCGCCCGTCACCCTCCATGTCCTGGAGCAGCTTGGGGCCGGCCCCTCGTCCACGCTCTACGTGGGCGATTCCAACGTCGACATCCAGTGCGGGCACAACGCCGGCATGCGCGCCGCCGGCGTGGCATGGGGCTTCCGCGGAACGGAGGAGCTTGAGCGCGAGGGCGCGGACTTTATCGCCCATACGCCAGACGACCTGCTGCGCATCGTCCAAGGCTAGATGCAAAATGAAGGGCGCCCCGCGCATGCGAGACGCCCTTTCAAAATCATCTTCGGCAAAGCGCCCTACGCCATCATCGCGCCCATCAGCGCCGCCTCGGCGGAGTCGTCGACCTCCCACTCGCCGTCCTCGTTCTTGGTGTAGCCCATCTCGATTTCAGAGTCCTTGGGCTCGGCGGCATCCGTCACCTCAAGCAGGATCTTGCCGCCCTCCTTGTAGAACTCGGCCTCGGTCATCGATGCAAGATCCATGGATCCCAGGCGCTCCGTAAAGGCCGTCTGGAAGTTGGTCATGATATCGGCCATCGATTTGATGGTGATGGACACCTTCGCCACGGCCGTGCCGGTCTCCTCGTCCACCGTGATCTCGCCCACCTCATAGGCAAAACCGTCCAGGTACGACGCCATGAAATCTTTGGACGATATTCCCAGCTGCTCAATCTCCTCGCCAGCAACCTCGTCCAGGCTGTCCATCAATTCGCTATCGTCCGCATTCACGCGGTCAAACTGAGAGGTCAAATCCGTTTTGATCTGCTCTTCAACGGACGGACCGCCGCCACAGCCGTACAGGCCAAACAGCGAGGCGACCATAACGGCCATCAGAGCAAGCAGGGGGAGCCTCTTCTTCATAACAACCTCCAAGGGGCTCATGGGTCCAGCGCCACGCGCCGCCGCGCGCTTGAGATACGCCCGTGGGCGCGCCTTCCCGCACAGTGTACGCGAGACAAAAAGATGCCGCCCGGCCCATCGCCAAGCGGCACCCCTTATTCAACCAATGGCTCAAGCGAGCGGCAATTCGCTTGCTTTTTTGGACGATGCAAACGCCCGTCCCCGCAAGCGCCCCGTCTACTCGCGCGCGCCGTACTGCTCGTAGTAAGCGTCGATAGCCGCCTTGATCTGGTCGTCGATCACCACGCGACCCTGGACCTCGCGGTTGTAGAGGTACTCGGTGACCTCGGCCATGCTCACGATGGAGGCAACGGGGAAGCCGTATTTGGCCTCGACTTCCTTCTGGGCGGTGGTCACGCCGCCCTTGCCAACCTCCATGCGGTTGAGCGAGACGATAAGGCCCTTGACCTCGACGTCCGCCGCAGCCTTGAGCTTGGGATAGGTCTCATCGATCGACTTGCCAGAGGTGGTGACGTCCTCCACCATGATCACGCGGTCGCCATCCTTGAGCTCGTAGCCCAGCATGCCGCCCTTGTCGGCGCCGTGATCCTTGACCTCCTTGCGATCGGAGCAGTAGCGCACCTCCTTGCCGTACAGCTCGGACAGGGCGATGGCGGTCACCACGGACAGCGGGATGCCTTTATACGCAGGTCCAAAGACAACGTCGAAATCCAGGCCAAAGTTATCATGGATGGCGCGGGCGTAGTACTCGCCCAGGCGCTTGAGCTGCTCGCCCGTCACGTACGCGCCCGCATTCATGAAGAAGGGGGACTTGCGCCCGCTCTTCAAGGTGAAGTCGCCAAACTTCAACACGTCGGACTCGACCATGAACTCGATGAACTCGGACTTGTAAGCCTCCATGTGCATTCCTTTCGCTGGGGGCGCGCGGACGCGCGCGGTCGCGGTGCGACAGGGCCGCGCGCCGCCTCGACATAGATCGCTTTTTAGTGTAATGCAATCGCCGACCGCCTAGCCGCTAAAGCGCGACAGGAACTCTCGCGTGCGCTCGTGGGCCGGCGCGTCCATCACCTGCTCGGCGGGACCCTCTTCCACAATAACGCCGCCGTCCATAAAGACCACGCGGTCGGCGACGTCGCGGGCGAACGCCATCTCATGCGTCACCACGATCATGGTGGTGTCCTCGGCCGCCAGCTGCTTCAGCACCTTCAAGACCTCGCCGGTGAGCTCGGGGTCCAGCGCAGAGGTGGGCTCGTCAAAATACAGCACCTGCGGGTTCATGGCGAGCGCGCGGGCAATGCTCGCACGCTGCTGCTGGCCGCCGGAAAGCTGGCAGGGCACCTTGTCCTCGCAGCCAGCAAGACCCATTTTTTGGACGAGGCCCCGCGCCTGCCGCTCGACCTCCGCGCGATCGCGCTTTTGCACCACCAGCGGAGCGTCCATGATATTGCGCATCACGCTCATATGGGGAAACAGGTTGAAACTCTGAAACACCAGGCCAAAGCGCTGGCGCGCCTGGGCAAGCGTACCCTTGTCGCCGTATACCGAGCGGCCCCGCGGATCGCCGCCGGCAGGGCGCGCCACCGCGAGCTCGCCGTCCTCGCCCGCAGAAAAGCCGCCGTACCACAGGCCGCCACCGTCCAGGCGCTCCAGCAGCGTCATGCAGCGAAGCAGCGTGGACTTGCCCCCGCCCGAGGGCCCAATGATCGCCACGACCTCGCCCGGGGAAACGGAAAGCGAGATGTCATTCAACACCTGGTTGCCGCCAAACGCCTTGCGCGCGTGCTCCAGGCGCACCACCGGGCGCTGCGACGCGGACTGCGGTGCTGCCGCGCCCGCAGGCTGCGACGCCACCTTGGCCGCGGGCTGAACCCCTGTATTCATACGCTCCATGTTCGCCTCCTAATCGTGGTAGTAGTCCATCTTCTTCTCAATGCGGCCAAGGATGATCTCGACCAAGAAATTGAAACCCCAGTAGAACAGCGCGGAGATGGCGAAGGGCATCATGCTGCGCTGCGAGGCCACCAACGCCTTGGCGGTAGAGAACATCTCGGCCACGCCGATGGCAAAGGCAAGCGAGGTGTCCTTGACCAGGGTGATGATCTCGTTGCCCATAGCGGGCAAAATGCGTTTGGCAACCTGGGGCATCACGATGCGCGCAAACGTCTGCACGCGCGAGTAGCCCAGCACCTCTGCCGCCTCGTACTGGCCGCGCGGTATCGACTGAATACCAGAGCGGTAGATCTCTGCAAAGTACGCCGCGTAGTTGATGATGAACGCGATGATGCACGCCTGCCACTTGGACTGCGTGGTGAGCTGGATGCCAAACACGTAGTAGGGCGCAAAGTACACGGCGAACATCTGCAGCATCAACGGCGTGCCGCGCATAACGGAGATAAACGCGCGGGCCAGCAACTGCAACGGCTTGAAGCGCGACAAACGCGCCAGCGCCACGGGAATTCCCAACGGAATCGACCCTAGCAGGGTGAGCGCGAACACCTGGGCGCTTACGCCAAACCCCTCCAACAGCATGCCCGCCATGGTCGAGATATCCATGCCGCGCCTCCTTTCCAACCACCTTGCGCTCTCGCCCGCGCGGACACGCCGCCCGGTTTTTCGCCGGCGCGACCGCGGCCACACGGCACCGCGGGCAAGAGCGCAAAGCCCCCGGCCCGCAAACACGAACCGGGGGCACCTCATCTATCCTGTTCGGCGTCCTACTTGATCAGCCAGTTATCGTAGCTCACGCCGTCGTCCGCGTACTTGTCGCATAGCTCTTTAACAAAGCCGTCCTCGTCCATCTCTTTCAAGGTCTCGGTCACCTTCTCGGCAAGCGCGGTATCGCCCTTCTTAAAGCCGACGGCGTAGTGCTCGGTAGAGAGCTGCTCGTCCAACTGCTTATAGGTGTCCTTGCCGGCCATCTGGTACTGGGCGATGGAGAGGTCGCAGGCGACCGCATCGACGGCGCCGCTTTCAAGCTGCATAAACGCGGTGTTGTAGTCGCCAATGGTCTCCAGCGAGGCAAACGTGGCGGTAAGGTCGGCCATGTCACCGTTCAGCACTTCCTCCGCGGCGGAGTCGACCTGGGTGATCACGGTCTTGCCCGCCAGGTCCTCAAAGCTCTCGATGCCGCTATCGGCGCGGACCACCACAACCTGGGCGTTCAGCATGTAGGGGTCGGAGAACGCGTAATCGTCCTCGCGGCCCTCCATGGTGAAGCCGTTCCAAATGCAGGTGATGGCGCCAGAGTTGAGCAGCGTGTCCTTGGCGTCCCAGTCGATGGGCTCAAGCTTGAGCTCCCAGTCGTTGCGCTTGGCGACCTCGGCCGCAAGCTCCAGATCAAGACCGGTGAACTCGCCGTCATCGCCCACATAGCCATACGGCGGGTAGGCCTGGTCAAAACCAACCGTGAGCGTGGTGATCTCACCGCCGGCATCAGCGGACGAGGATCCGGCAGAGCCCTGGTCGCTGGCAGCGGGCGAGGCGCCGCACGCGGACAGGGCCAGCGCCGCTACCAGGGCGCCGACCGCCGCAATTGGCGCAAACATGCGTTTCTTCATCGTGATTCCCTCCCCTACGTGCTGCCTTCACTTGTCCGCGCGCCCCCGGCAGCGATCGGCGCGCATGTGCTGATGCAGCCGCAGACAGTTTTCTACAACCTACACGGAGCCAGTACTTTACTATGATGGAGCGTCCAGGGCAAGCATCGCATGCGAATAGACGAGGGCGAAACCGCTACGCAACAAAGAGCCCCACGCAAGCGCGCGGGGCTCTTGAAAGCAAGTTGTCGAAGAACGCGTCGAAACGTACCGGCGCGCACGATGCGAGATATTCTAGATATTCGCAAGATCGCAGAAACGCATCAGCATGGTCGCGAACTCGGCTCGAGTGGCATTTTCCTGCGGGGCAAGCTTCCCAGACTTGCCGGTGATGATGCCGTTGCCAACGGCCCAGGACATAGCCCGCACGCCCCAATCGCCCACCTGGTCCGCATCCGGATATCCAGATAGGTCGCCGGTCGGCACGGTGGAAAGACCCAGCTGCTGGGCGTAGCGCATCAAGAAAATTGCCACCTGCTCACGGGTGACGTCTTGGTCGGGGCGGAACGTGCCGTCGCCGTAGCCCTCGACCACGCCGCTTGCGACGCCCCAAGCCACGGCGTCGGCAAACCAATCGCCCTGCGAGACATCCGGAAACCTCAAGGACCCCGTGTCATCAGAGCCGGACCCGATGGCACCCAGGCGCGAAAGGACCGCGACCACCATGGCCCGCGAGGTGGTGGCATTGGGCGCCATCTGCGTGGTTCCACCAATGCCCGTCATAAAGCCGCGCTGGCTCACCCAGGCAGCAGGCGTGATGTACCAGTCGGAATAATCGATATCGCTGTACCGTGAGGCCAGGTACTGACGCTCGTCCTCGTCCACATAGCCCAAAACCACCTTTTGCTCTTTGCGGTAACGGTTGATGTAACCGGCTGCATAGGTGTGGTCTTTGCCGTCGCCGGTGGAGTAGTAGGCAACGATCGCGTTGGTAAGGCGCGTGGCGATCTCGCGGTCCGTCATGGCGTTGTTGATGTTGGCCGCCTTGATGAACTTCTGCATACCGCCCGAGCCGAACAGGTTGCACATGCCCCACGCCAGGCCGCGCACGGCGTCCGCGCGGTTGTCGATGGTGATGCCGTAGTAGTTGCGGAAGATGCGCTCGGCCTGCTTGTAGTAGTTCTCGTACGCATAAGAATCCTGGAGCGCGGAAAACTCCGCGGAGTCCGCCCTGTACGCGGCGTGCCATGCGTTGTTGACCAGCCTGCCAAGGTCGCTCAAGCCGTCTTGGGACGAGGAATCGCGAAACGGATTGACCTTCTTGGAGGGGTCGTCCGGATGGTCGGGGTCCTGGGCGCCGTTGATGATGGTGTCGCCCTGGGCGATGACCTCTTTGAACATGGCGTATTTGGTGGGATTGTAGTTGTAGACCGCAGTGATAAAGGGCACCAGCGCGTAGCGGCGGTCAAACTGGTAATAACCCATCGCATTGTAGCCGTCGCCGTAAGAGAGCCCCTGGTCATAGTTGTGACCGCTTTCATAGATGGCGAAATACAGCATCTCATCAGAGAGCTTCACGGGAGAGAGGCGAGCGGTCGAAAGCAACGAGACCGCATCGGTATCGGCCGCGTCGTCGGCGGCGAGCGCAGCGAGCTCGTCTGCTGAAAGCTCCTGGTAATCCGCCCCGCGATCGATCGCGATGACGTCGCTGGCGGCAGATGCAGAAGCGGAAACGGATGAAGAGATGGAAGCGGATGCTGACACGGGCGCCAGAACGGACCCGGCAGCCAACACGGAAACAAGCCCTATTGCCAGGGCACGGTGACGAGGCTTGGCCATTCGTCCTCCTTGGTTGTCGCCCCCTTACGGGGTGGTGCGTTTACATGTGCGTTTGCGATATAGCAAGGTACCTGCCCAGTATGGACGAGGACGGGCCGGCGCGCAACATCGCTGACCCGCCGCCCCATCCTCGTCCATAAAAAAGCACGCACCCCGCCGTGGAGATGCGTGCCGCATATGCAAGCTATCGCGTGATGTAAAACGATGCCGGCAACATTGGTGCTAGCAGATCTCGAAAACCCAGTTGTGCTTGTCCTCAACGGCGCCGTCCTGGATGCCGGTAAGGGTCTCGCGGAGCTTCTTCATGACGGGGCCGATCTCATCATGGCCCGCCGGGAAGGAGACCACGGTCTCATCCTCGTGAATCTCGCCCACGGGGCTGATAACGGCGGCAGTACCGCACAGGCCGCACTCTACAAAGGCGCCGGACTTGACCTCTGCCCACTCGACCGGACGCTGGACAACGGTGATACCCAGGTCCTCGGCCACCTGGACCAGCGAACGACGGGTGATGGAGGGCAGGATCGAATCGGTGTGGGACTGGGGAACAACCAGGGTGCCGTCCTTGGTGACAAACAGCACGTTGGCGCCGCCGGTCTCCTCAACGTAGGTGCGGCTCTGGGAATCCAGATAGAGGTTCTCGGCAAAGCCGGCGCGGTGGGCGTCCATGGTGGGCTTGAGGCTCATGGCGTAGTTAAGGCCGGCCTTGATGTTGCCGGTGCCGTGCGGCGCAGCGCGATCGTACTCGGAGATGCGCAGCTTGATGGGCTTGAGGCCGCCCTTGAAGTACGGGCCCACGGGGGTGACCAGAATGCGGAACTGATACTCATCCGCGGGAGCAACGCCAATGACGTCGCCGGTGGCGATCATAAGCGGGCGCACATACAGCGTGGCGCCAGAGCCAAAGGGCGGAACCCATGCGGCGTTGGCGGCAACAACTTGCTTGACCGCGTCGACAAAGCGATCGACCGGGAAGGGCGGCATCTCCAGGCGCTCGGCTGACTCGTACATGCGCTGGGCGTTGAGGTCCGGACGGAAGCAGACGATCCTGCCGTCTTCGGTGGTGTAGGCCTTGAGGCCCTCGAAGCACGCCTGGCAATAATGGAAAATGCCCGCGCACTCGGACAGGTTGAGGCTGTGGTCGGCGGTAAGGCCGCCCTCGTCCCACGCGCCGTCCTTCCAATTGGAGACGTAGCTAACGTCCGTCTTGCGGTAGCCAAAGTCCAGGCTGCCCCAGTCCAGGTCCTTTTTCTCAACTGCCATGGCATTACTCCCATCGACGCATGCGGGCAAGCGCTCGCCCTGATTGACTGGATGTGATTCTACTCCGCGCCCCGTGCGCGCGTAAAAGCTTTCTTTTGTTAAGTAAAGTAATTTGCCATCGCGTAACAATTAGATTCACAGTTGCGCTACGTTGCGCTGCGCTACGTTAAATCCTAGCGTTTCTCTAGACTTAACCGTGGACGATGACTACTATGACAGCATTACCGATTACGCCGGGCACCTGCAGCGCGCCGCGGCAACCTATCCGGCGGGAGAGCGGATGAGCTTCATCACCACCATACGCGAAGACATCAACACCGTGCAGACGCACGACCCCGCCGCACAAAACGGCCTGGTCATCTTTTTGTCCTACCCCGGCCTGCACGCCAAGTGGGCCCACACGCCGGAGCATTGGCTATGGAACCACGGCCTTCGCAGCATTGCGCGCGTGATGTCCCAGTTCACCCGCTTTATGACCGGCGTCGAGATTCATCCCGCGGCTCAGATCGGGCGCCGCCTGTTCATCGACCATGCCATGGGCGTGGTGATTGGCGAGACCACTATTGTGGGCGATGACTGCGTGCTGTACCAGGGCGTCACCCTGGGCGGCACCGGCAAGGAGTGCGGAAAGCGCCACCCCACGCTGGGCGACCGCGTGACCGTGGGCACCGGCGCCAAGGTACTGGGCAACATCCGCATTGGCGACGACGTCAAGATTGGCGGCAACTCCGTGGTGGTCAAGGACGTGCCGAGCGACTCCACCGTGGTGGGCGTGCCCGGCCGCGTGGTGCGCCGCGCCGGCTGCCGCGTGCTGAACGAGAACATGGACCGCCGCGAGCATCGCGAGAGCATGCCCGACCCCGTGCAGGAGCAGTCGCTGCTTAACCGCGAGGGCATTGTGGGCAACCAGCGCCGCATCGAGGAGCTTGAACAGCGCGTGGCAGAGCTGACCGCGCTGGTCGAGGCGCTCGCGATGCAGGGAGCCGACCAGAAGCGTGACTCGTCCATGCCCCCGAACGCTCCGTCCGCGGACAACGCCCGGCTCTAGCGGCGCCGCCGGCGCGGCGTCACGCTACAATAAACCGCGTTTTCGCGTCGCCCACCTGGCACGCGGCACGTTCTGGCGCCTTTACTTGGAGATTGCATGGCCATGACCGCGCGCCTTCTGCATCTGCAGCACCGCACGAAGACCACGGGGACCCCTGCCGCGCCGAACGAGCGGACCCGTAACGCGCTGCGCCGCGAATACGTCCAAGAGCTCGTCATGCTTGCACCCGCCGTCGCCGCGTACGCAGGCTGCGCGCTGCTCTATTTAGCCGGCGTTTCCTTTCTTGAAGACGAGACCGCGCTCAACCTCATCATCATGCTGGCGTTCGCGGGCGGCGCGGTTGCGCTGGCCGCCCTTGTGCACCGCAGGCGCAAGCGCAGGGGCGTGGCATACAAGCACCTTGGCAATGCGGGTCTCATCGCATTCTGCCTTGTGTTTGCCGTTGGCGGCGCGCTCATTGGCTGGGATATCGCATGGAGGACCGCGGTCGATGCGGCGAGCGGCCCCGCTACGGTGCGATGCTTCTATCGCGACTACGACATCGACAAGCCCTCCGGTCGCCACGCGGGGCTGCGCCCCACCAAGCTTGAACTCGCTTTTACCAACGTGAGCGGGGACGGCGCCATGCCCAACCCCGTGGTCTACATTGCCGCCGGCGACGTAGATGCAGTTCTTGACCAGGTGTTTCACAACAGCGCATTCGCCATCGATCTTACGTACTACCCCAACAGCAACATCTTTGTGTCTGCGAAGAAGGCGCGGTAGCGGCGGGAGCGGGCCGGTGACGTTTCGAGTGCTGGTCCCAACGCCCGACCCACCTTCAACAAAACGCAAACTGAATTAGCCCCGTTAGCGAAAACAGGACCTCGACGTATGGCCCCTATTGAATGCGCTCGTTCATAAACGCTCGCGATGCGCACGGTGCGCAACCAGATATGCAGCTTCATTGCGCGGGTTCTTGAGTCGTATCTCTAAAAGAACGCCCAGTCCCATTATTGAGGATTCTATCTGGACGATTATAAGCACAATCAAATATAGAACATTTGTTCGTATTTTTGCTATAATATTATTATCAATAGATTACGATAACGTTTATGTTATCATCGGAGGTGATCGCGATGTATCAGGTAACTGCTTACAAGAAAAGAGATGACCGAGTTCCCGTACAAGATTTTCTTGATGAGCTCCCCCTTAAGCTCCGAGAGAAAACACTGAGAAGCCTCCTTTTGTCCAAGAGTTTGGCCCCTCTTTATCCGTTGGCATGTCACGCTCCATGGGCGACGGCATCTTCGAGCTCCGAACAACATTCGGATCTGACATTACTCGTATCTTCTATTTCTTTGTTATTGGAAAGCAGGTCGTTCTTACCAACGGCTTCATCAAGAAAAGCCAGAAAACACCAAAGCGCGAACTCGAGAAAGCTCGAATCTACAAAAAGGACTGGGAGGAACGCTATGGCAACGTGGACCTTGAATAACTACATCGAGACCCAGCTCCAGGATCCCAACTTCAAGAACACTTGGGTCGAAGGCGAGGGCGAGTATCAGGCCCAGCGCGCACTCATTGAAGCGCGATCCCAAGCGGGGCTATCGCAGCGCGAGCTTTCGCGCCTCTCCGGTGTACCCCAGAAGACCATTAGCCTCATTGAGTCTGCGGACACCAATACAACTGTGGAAACGCTCAACAAGCTCGCAGGGAGCATGGGAAAGATTCTCACCATCCGGTTTGAAGACCCCGATGGCACTGCAGACCACCTAGCGGCGGAAGCGTAGAGCGCGGAGACCGCGCATACGCCCCGCAGCGACAAGCAGTCCTTTACAGCAAAAGGGCGGCGGGGTTCGTGGCGCGGTGTTCTGAGGCGCAACGCGCCGAACACACCGCGGCATGAACTCCCGCCGCCCTACTTTGCTACATGAACTGCGACCGATACAGCTCCGCATACGAGCCGCCGGCTTCCAGCAGTTCTTGATGCGCGCCCTGCTCGATGATGGCGCCGGCCTGCATTACCAAAATCAGGTCCGCATCCACAATGGTGGAGAGGCGATGCGCGATGACAAAGCTGGTCCTGCCCTGCATAAGCGTTTCCATCGCATGGACAATAGCCTGCTCCGTGCGGGTGTCAACGCTGGAGGTCGCCTCGTCCAAAATAAGGATCTTGGGATCGCAGAGGATCACGCGGGCGATGGTAAGCAGCTGGCGCTGGCCCTGGCTGATGTTCTCCGCGTCATTGGCCACGTGGGTGTCATAGCCCTGCGGCATGGTGCGTACAAAGAAGTCCACATGCGCCATGCGCGCCGCCTCGATGATCTGTTCGCGCGTGGCCCCCGGGCATCCGTAAGCGATGTTATCCGCGATGGTGCCGTCGAAGAGCCAGGCGTCTTGCAGCACCATGCCAAAGTTCCGGCGCAGCTCGCCGCGATCCATCGCGCGGGTGTCCACGCCGTCTAGCGTGATACGGCCGCCGTCGATCTCGTAGAAGCGCATCAGCAGGTTGATCAACGTGGTCTTGCCCGCGCCGGTCGCACCCACAATGGCGATTTTTTGGCCGGGGCGCGCCTCAAAGCTGACGTCGCGCATCAGCGGCTTATCCGGGCTATAGCCAAAACGCACGTGTTCAAAGGCTACGTGGCCTTGCGTGGGCTGGTCCACGCGAGCGGCAGCGGCGGGCTCGGGATCCGGCTCCACCTCGTCCTCATCCAAAATATCGAAGACGCGTTCAACGGAGGCAAGAGCGCTTTGCAGCGTGTTGATGGTGAAGCTCATCTGGGTCAGTGGCTCGGATGCATGGTAGATGTACTGGAAGAACGCCTGGAACACGCCCACGGTAAGCTGTCCGGCCACCAACATGCCGCCGGCGACCACCGCGATGATGACCTGCGCGATGCGAATGATCATGCGGATGGCGGGCGAGATGGCGTTGGTCATGAAGTCGGCGCGGCGGCTGGCCTCTGCCAACTTATCCGAGATGCGATGGATGTCGGCGGAGCTTGCCTGCTCGCGGTTGAAAGAGCGGATGATCACGCGCCCGCTGTACGCCTCCTCCACCGCACCGGTGAGATGGCCCACCCACTTTTGACGCTCCGCCGCCAGAGCGAGGTTGCGCTTAGCGACAAGCTTGGTCACCACGGTGGAGAGCACGGCGAAGCAGATGAAGATAGTCGCCAGCAGCGGGCTGTAGCGAAACATCATGATGACCGATCCGGCGATGGCACCCACCGCGGTGAGCAGGCGGAGCAAGCCGGTCTGCAGCACCTCCGACATCTTGTCCAGGTCGTTGGTGGCGCGGCTTACCACCTCGCCGGGCTTATGGCTATCGAAGAACGCCAGCGGCAGGCGGTTGAGTTTATGGGCGATGCGGTTGCGCAGCTCCAGGTTGAGCTTTTCCGCAAAGCCCGCCATGGTGAAGCTCTGCAGGCTATAGAAACCGCAGGCAGCCGTCCAAATACCCAGGTAGATAATGATATCGCGCCCAGCGTTATCCCACGTGACGGTAAAGTCGCCACCCCGGGCAAACGCCTCGCTGATGCCGTTCCACAGCACGTCGATCACGCGCGCGCTGTATGCTGGCGCGGCGAGGCTAAATCCCGTGTAGAAGATGATTGACACCATGACCAGGTAGAAACGCCAGTGCTGGCTGCGCGCGGCGTCCCATAGGCGGCGGATGGTCGCCCATGTATCGCGCGGGACCTCGAGCTCCTCCGTGGCGTTGTCCATGGTGTTATCTGCGGTGTTGTCCATGGCGTTGTCCTTATCGACCATTACCGTCACCTCCCTTCATCTGCGACTCCGCGATGGCGCGGTACACCTCGCAGGTCTCCATGAGTTCCTCGTGCGTGCCTATGCCGGCCATCTCGCCGTCTTTAAGAACGATGATTTGGTCCGCATGCAAAATGGTGCTGATTCTCTGGGCGATGATCAGCGTCGCGGCGTCTCGCGTCTCCGGCACCAGGGCGCGACGCAGGGCGGCGTCAGTCTTGAAGTCCAAGGCGGAGAAGCTGTCATCGAAGATGTAGAGGTCGGCGCGCTTCATGAGAGCGCGGGCGATGGAGAGACGCTGGCGCTGGCCGCCGGAAAAGTTGGTTCCACCCTGGGCCACGCGCGAATCGAGGCCATCCGGCAGGTCGTAGACAAACTGGCTTTGGGCGACGTCGAGCGCATGGCGCATCTGCTCCTCCGTGGCGGCCTCATTGCCAAAACGCAGGTTGTCCGCAATGGTGCCGCTGAACAACCACGCCTTTTGCGGCACGTAGGCGATCGCATCTCGGAGCGACTCCTGCGTCATGCCTCGCACGTCCGCGCCGTTGAACTGGATGGCGCCTCCCGTAACGTCATGGAAGCGCAGCAGCAGCTTGGCCACGGTGGACTTGCCCGAGCCCGTGGAGCCGATGATAGCCGTGGTCTGGCCGCGGCGGCAACGGAAATTGAGGTTGTGCAACGTGTCCTCGTCCGCATCTGAAAAACGGAAGGTCACGTGGCGGAAGGCGGCCACCACGTCGGCATCATCGTCCGGCTCCACCGCATCGGCGACCACGGCCGCATCGGCGACCACGGCGGCATCAAGCGCTGGGTCGCCCTTGGCATCAAGCGGGTCGTGAGCGGGTCGCACGCAATCGCGAATCTCAGGCACCAGGTTGATGACCTCGTCCGCGCGATCAAGGCACGCCTTGGCGCGCGGCAGGGTCAACGCCACGATCTGCGCCATCATGATGAAAAACAAGATGAGCATGGCGTATTCCAGCACCGCCGAGATGCTGCCGATCTCCATGGCGTGCGCGCCCACGCGATTGCCGCCAAACCACAGCACGGCGACCTCTGCGATGTTCATAAGGAAGAACGCCGAGCAGTCCAGGCCGGCGAACAGCCAGTTCACCTTGATGGCGGCCTTGGCGTAGCGAGAGAAGACGTCGTCCAGGCGCTCGTTTTCATGCTCTTCCTTGTTGAAGGCGCGGATCACGCGGACGCCGGTGATGCTTTCACGCAACACCACGTTCATGCGGTCGATGAAGCGCTGCAGTCGCGTGAAGATGGGCGCGGCGTTTGCCACCGTGGTCGCGGCGATGACCAGCACCACGGCGACCACGATCGCAAGCAGGATACCCATTTGATAGTCGATGGAAGTTGCCAGCGCGATTCCCATGACGCACATGATGGGTACGGGCAGCACCATCTGGATAGTCATGATGATGGACTGCTGAATGACATTGATGTCGTTGAGGGTGCGGGTGATCATGGAGCCGGTGCCGAAGCGCTCGAAGTCGCTGCCGGAGAACGCCAGCGAGCTATCGTACACGGCGTTGCGAATGTCACGGCCCACGTTGGCCGCCAACTTAGCGGACAGATAGCTGCCCAGCAGCGCGCCGCCGCTCGCCAGCGCCGTAGCGCCCAGCATGGCCAATCCGTTTTGCAAGATGTAGTTGAAGTTCTTGGTGGCCACACCGATGTTGACCATGTTCGCCAGCAGCGTCGGCACCAACAGCGTGCCGGCGATGTCGACCATCAGCACCAGCACGGTGATAATGGCAAGCCCCCGATAGGGCTTCATGTACTTTAGCAGCAGCTTCATGCAGTCCCCTCCCCTTCTGCGGCGCCCGCGGCGCTCGCCGCGCCCTTGGCGCCGTTCACGCACCGGCCGTCTTCCGCACGCGAGCCGTTCATGTTTTCGAATTCCCTTGTGAGAGCCTCCGCGTAGCGTCTCGCCAAGGCCATAAGCGTTTCGCGCTCTTCCTGATTAAGGCTGAAGAACGCCCGCTCCTCTGCGCGCATGGCGGGGACGATGTTCTTATCCACGAATGCGCGGCCCGCGTCCGTCAACGAAGCGCGCTTGCTTTTGCGACTCCCCTCTTCAAACGAGAGTTCGATAAGCCCGCGCGACTCCATGGTCTTGAGCGCCGAGCTCATAGTCTGCTTGCTATAGCCCCAGTCCACGTTGAGGGCGCGCAGAGATGCCTCGCCCCCGGCGCGTTCCAGCTCGTAGAGCATCCAGTAAGCGCAATTCGAGATGCCGCAGCTGCGCGCGAAGTCCACGTACAGCCGATCCGCCGCGTTATAGAGGTACTCGAGCTCTACCGGCAAGTTGCAGGTACCCGACATTGAAACCCCCTCTTCATGTCCTACCCGATTGCCCACGGACGCGCAAAATGCACCGTCCTCGGTGCTATTCAGTCCGATTTCGGACAAACTTAGAGGTTAACAATCCTTTAGTGGCCAAGTCAATCCCTCCTGCGGGCACTTCGCCTCACGTCGCTGCGCAGTTGTCGAGGATAATTGCATCGATTTTGAAAAAAGCCGAGTAGCCGCACCCGCTGCTCGTCCGTACACTAGAAAAGTGAATTGCTACCGTTTTTGTATACAGAGCACTATCCGATATTGATGCAATTATCCTCAAGAACTGCGCAGCGACTTGCAAAGCCGACGCTAACCGACTGGCAATGTGGTTGCAAAATGGATCGCAAGAATGCAAAGAGCCACCTAGCATCGCTGCAAATGTTGTACATTTGCAGGAGGTCACACTCGAACAGACATCTGAGTGAGATTATCTGCTTCCATAACCCAAATGAGGAAAACGGCTACCTAAGCAACTGGTATCCATCGCACTTCACGGTACGCGGGGTAGCGTTCTCTTCAATGGAGCAATACATGATGTACCGCAAGGCAAGGTGCTTTAACGACGAAGAGGTCGCCACGCGCATACTCGAGATTGACGATGTTGGGGAAATCAAGCGACTGGGACGGCTCGTCGCAAACTATAACGAGCACATATGGAGCGGTATGCGGCAGATTGAGGTGTACGAGGGGATGGTTGCCAAGTTCGAGCAGAACCCGGACCTTTGCGCGCAGCTTGACGAAACCGGCAACGCCATGCTGGCTGAGTGCGCGGTCAAAGACCGCATCTGGGGCATAGGGCTGTCCATGAAAGATCCCGCCCGACTCGACCCCGCGCTATGGCGTGGGCAAAACCTGCTGGGCTACGTATTGATGCTCGCAAGGAAAAAATCTGCCGCGCATAGTAAATGACGAAGGGACGCCCCATACGGAGCGCCCCAACCACAAAGCGTTCATTTGATTGCGTGCGAATGCCTTCGGGCGCCGCGCGCCCCGTTGGATTGCCTACTCGGGGCGAACCCAACCCTCCTGCACCGACTCGTAGAACGTGGCGTTTTCAAACAGGTCGTGCAGGCTCTTGCCATCCAACCAAGGGAGCTCGACGAGCTCGGACATGGTGGTAACAAGCTCGGAGCAGTCGGAGAAGCGACCCTTGGGGTTGAGCTTCTCGCAATCCTGCACGCGCCAGTAGCCGTCGGTGTGGGTGATGTAGTACTCGTGGTCGTCCACATCCATGAACACACGGGTCTTGGAGCGCAGGTAAGCCAGCAGCTCCTCAAACGAAAACGTGAGAGTGTCGTCTGCCTTCAGTCCCATGGCTGCCTCCTCGGCGTCGCGCGCCCCGCCGGGCGCTCGGATGTAATAGCTACCCTCAGTTAAACCCCCAAATACCGTTCGCCAAACGATTAAATAGGTAGACGGGCAACCTATTCGAGCAGCGGTAAAGATTGGGCAAGAAGCGTGACGATTGCGTGTTGATACGAGGTGCATGAACACATTGCCACTTTTTATTCTTGTGATGCTCTCATTTATGCAGGTGCCAAACTGTTTTGATACAGCTTGTCATGCGGCAAAGCAGCCTCCTCTGGCCCATGGGGCCTTGTTGCCGCGCACCGCCTCGAGCATCCGCCATCGGCGCCGCCGCCCAAGCGTCACGCAAAAGAGCAAAAGAAATAACAAGAGCAAAAGTTGTAAAAGCATCTTTGACGAAGCCAACAAAAAAGGCCGCTTTTCCCGCTGTGCAGAACGGGAAAAGCGGCCATTCTTTTGGTTTCGTCGATTGGAAAGGGACCCGGAGGCGCAAACGCCAGCGATCGGCAGCCTGCCGCCGGCCCATGCGCAGGGCGCTCGAGCGCCTTTGCTCGGTTTACTCGGCGCGGTCCTTCTTCATGGCGGGGATGATGCGCTTGACAACCCACCAGGCGATGACGGCGACGGCGATCACGATGATGACGATCTTCACGATGCCAGAGAAGCCCTCGACCTGCTGAGACACGGTCTCCCACGCGTTGCCGGCATAGAAGCCCAACGTGCACAGCACGGCATTCCACACCAGTGAGCCCACAAGGGTGTACAGCGTAAAGCGAATGATGCCCATCTTGGCGGTGCCCGCCGGAATAGAGATCAGGCTGCGGACCACGGGGATGCAACGGCAGATGAGCACGGTGATCTGGCCGCGCTTATCAAACCAACCGATCGCCTTAGCCACGTCGCCGGAGTGAAATCCCAGCATGCGCATGGGCTTGGTGTCGAAAAAGCCCTCCAGGCGCTCCTGCGACAGCAGGCGGCCAATGCCGTACAGGAAAAAGGCGCCGACGACGGAGCCGACGGTCGCGAACGCGATGACACCGGGCAACTGCATGTCGGTCTGGGTAACCAGGGCGCCGGAAAGCGGCAGGATGACCTCGCTGGGAATGGGCGGAAACACGTTCTCAAGCAAGATGAGCGCCGCGACGGCGAAATAGCCAAACTGGCTGATGAACGAGAAAAATGCCTCTTGCATAACCGAACCTTTCGTATTTGCTGCGCGCTACATCATATATGCAGGGGCGCCCGCCCACGAAATATGTACGGAATGCTAACGAAACGTGGATATAGAAAAAGGCGCCGGCACCCATCATCGTGCGCCGGCGCCAATAAGGTCAGCCTACCAAATGCCAAGCAGATGCTGCATGCCCAGGCTCACCAGAGCGATGCCGATCCAGCAGCACAGACCCATAAAGATGGGTTTGCCGCCCGTCTTGACCAGCTTGACTATATTGGTGTTGAAACCAATCGCCGCCATAGCCATAACAATGAAGAACTTGGAGAGCTCCTTTATGGGTGCGGTCACGCCCGCAGGCAGCGCGAAGACCGTGGTGATCACGCTGGCAAGCACAAAGAAGAGGATAAAGAAGGGGAAGATCTTCTTGATATCGAACGTGCCCGCAGCTTCGCCGCCCTCGCCGTTCGCGGCGGCGCGCTTGGCCTTGTGAACCTGCCAAAATGCCAGCGCCAGCGTGATGGGGATGATGGCGAGCGTGCGGGTGAGCTTCACAATGGTCGCCTCGTCCAACGTATTGGCGCCAGGGTGCATGCCGTCCCACGCGGCAGCAGCGGCGGTTACGGACGAGGTGTCATTGACGGCGGTGCCGGCAAACAGGCCAAAGCCCTCGTTTGAAAGACCAAGCATGCCGCCAAGAGCCGGGAAAATAAGCGCGGCGATGATGTTGAACAAGAAGATGACGCTGATGGCCTGCGCAATCTCCTCATCGTCCGCATCGATAACCGGAGCGGTCGCCGCGATTGCCGAGCCGCCGCAGATTGACGACCCCACGCCCACCAGAGTGGAAATCTTGGTGGGGATCTTGAGAGCGCGATGCAGGGCGAAAGAAATCACCAGCGACGTGGTGATAGTCGCCACGATAATGGGCAGCGAACGGGCGCCCACGCGCGCGATCTGGGAAAGGTTGAGGCCAAAGCCCAACAGGATAACCGCGTACTGCAAGATCTTCTTAGAGGTGAACTTGATACCGGACGCAAACGGCAGCGCCGCGTCGTCCTTAATAAACAGCGCCAGCACCATACCGATGAGGATGGCGAAGACCGGCCCGCCGATCACGTCGAAGCGCTTGCCCAAAAACCATGCCGGCAGAGCGATAAGCAGGCATAGCGCCACGCCCCTCCAGCTATCTTGAACCTTGTCCCACGTTCTTTCCGCCATATCTTCTTCCTCTCTATACGCGCCGTCCCTGCATGCGCGGAACCGCTCCACCGCCTACGACATAGACCCAGATCTCTCTCGGCAAACAGCAAAGATTGAATGCATAGCGATAGTACTACCTTGGCTTATAATTCTTTTCACCCTATTGGTTATCACTCCATAAGTATTTGTTATATATGGACGATGTTATAGATGATTCTTGAGCATAGGAGTCAACGTGCTGGATTACCGCACCCATACGTTCTTGACGGTCTGCAGGCTGGGCAGCTTCACGCAGGCGGCAGCGGAGCTCCATATCACCCAGCCCGCCGTATCGCAGCATATCCGGCAGCTCGAGGCGCATTACGGGTGCGCCCTCTTCCACAAGGGCGGCCGGCGCGGCGAGCTCACGCAAGCGGGGGCGATGCTGTTTCGAGCGCTCGAAACAATGGAGAACGATGAGGCGAGGCTCAAGGCGCAAGCGAAAGCCCTAACGCTGGAGCAGCCCGCCAAGGCTCCCCTGCGTTTTGGCTGCACGCGCACCATCTGCGACTATTGGATTCCCCGCGTACTCGCCCGCCATATGGCAAAACATCCCGACGAGATGGTGCAGATGAGCGTTGGCAACACGCAGGAGCTTGTGGAAGGTCTGGAGGCCGGTACTATTGATTTCGCCTTGGTAGAAGGATCCTTTGACAGGGTCCTCTTCGACTCCGCCCCGGTATCGCGCGAGCGCTATGTAGCGGTTGGGAGCGCAGATGAGTTCGACGCGTCCTATAAGCCGGTATCCATGGCCAGCCTACTCGACCGCAGGCTCATCCTACGCGAAGCCGGGTCGGGCACGCGCGAGATCCTAGAGAAGCACCTCGCCGCGCGCGACCTCGATCTTGACGACTTCGCAGGCACGCTCGAGGTCGCCAGCATCCCCGCCATCAAGTTGTGCGTCCAGGCGGGGACTGGCATTACGTTTATGTACCGCGCGGCGGTTGAGCGCGAGCTCGATCAGGGCGAGCTGCGCGACATCACCCCAAGCGACTTCTTTGTCGAGCACGACTTTCGCCTGATCTGGCAACGTGGCAGCCTCGCTGCGCGCCGCTACCAGGAAATCGCCCGCTCCTGGAGGCGATAAAGCCCGCAGTGCCCGCGCACGTACACAGGCAGAAGCCCGGCTCCGCGCCAAAAACGGCCTCCGATGGCAACACTCAGCTGCCAAAAACAGCCTCCGATGGCACCTAAAAACCAAAATCGACCTCCAGTGGCAAAAACCAACGCCAAAACAGGCCTCCGATGGCACTTTTACCATTGCCATCGGAGGTCGATTTTGGCAAGCTGCAGGTAAAGACGTCGCTCATTTTTATGGCAAGCGCTCGTATTTGCCACCGAAGGCCAAAAATGGCTTTCAGCTGCCACTGGAGGTCGATTTTGGCAGCAACCCGCAGTGCCCGCGCTATTCCACCGTCACGCTCTTGGCAAGGTTGCGCGGCTGGTCCACGTCGCATCCG
>SAMEA3387468__coassemble_1951_pt1 | contig 162893 bp, 182 predicted proteins | sample SAMEA3387468__metabat2_low_PE_032 | metagenome-assembled genome bin SAMEA3387468 (sample SAMEA3387468) | Felis catus | biome: Faeces | place: United Kingdom | collected 2012 | reverse complement strand
GCCAAACTCCTCAAGGAGTACGGCGCAATCTAGCACACAAGAACCACCACAAAGGTGCCTGCCCCTTTGTGGTGGTTTTCGACAAAAAGAAGCCGCCCCGATAATGAACTGCACCCCAAAACTTGGACGCGCTAAATCATAACCGCTAGGCGGCCTCCCGAAGGGCCTGCTCCCGGAACTCAACCGGGGTCAGGCCCTTCAGCCTCCTCTGGCGCCTCACGTGGTTCCAGTGGCGGATGTAGGCCTCGAGGTCCGCCTTGAGCTCCTCGAACGTGCCCCAGTCGCGGCCGCGGAAGAACTCGTCCTTCAGATGGCCGAAGACCTGCTCGGTGGCGCCGTTGTCCAGGCAGTCGCCCTTGCGCGACATGCTCTGGGTGAAGCCGTTCTCCGCGAGCCTCCTCACGTAGGCCGCGTGCTGGTACCGCCAGCCCATGTCCGAGTGCGGGATCGGGCTGACCCCCTCGGGCTTCGCCTCCATGGGCATCCCCAGCATCTCCTCCTGGTGCGCCAGGTCGGGATGCAGGGATATCGAGTGCGCCACGATCTCCTCGCTGCCGAAGTCGTAGACCGGCGCCAGGTGCGCCCTGCCGAAGGAGAGCTTGAACTCGGTGTCGTCGGTGCCCATCTTCCGCCAGGGGGCGTCGGCGGCGAAGTAGCGGCCGAGCACGTTCTCGAAGGTCTCGCCGACCCTCCCTCTGTAGGAGCTGTACCGGTGGCGGTCGGTCTCGCGGAGTATGCCGAACCGCAGCCCCATCTCACCCATCATCTTGAGCACCGCCTTGTCCGCGATGCGGACGCCGTCGACGGCGGCGGGGCGCTGCATCTTGGAGACGGCGCCCACCGCGCAGTCGAGGCCGAGGGCGCGCAGGGCGCGGCAGAGGTGGAAGCCGATGACGCCGGACTCGTAGACCGCCTTGGGCGACTCGAAGGAGAGCGCCCACTCGGCGACCGAGGCCGGGTCGTAGCCGAACGACGCGCGCTCGACCTCCCCGGTCATGGGGTTCAGGGCGCAGGCCTTGATGCTGCGGGCGTGGACGTCGAGACCGATTGCTGTGACATAATTGGACATGGAGCCCCTCCTCCGTCGCATGTGGCGCGCGGCCACGGTTGGCGCTACGACCATTGTCGCCCGACCCACGATAGAGCTGCAAGGGGAGGGGCTCCCAATGTTCAACTCACATCGTCTGTAGCGTTTACAATTATTGCCACTTGCAGACCATTAATTTAAGACTTATCTAGACCCGTGTATCGCAGATAGGCCATAAGGTAGCACCTTGAAGCAAACGCAATAGCCGCGCTCCTCACTAAAAGTGATTCACGTGTCACCAACTTAGCGGAATCTTCTGATGTCTCGAACGTTGAAGTGAAGGCGGCTGAAAGGGAATTAGTAACCTCTGTAACGGTGTAGTTATACGCAATATCATTGCGATAGGTAATGCGTTGAATTTTAAAGAGGTGCTCTATCGCAGACATAGATAGGACCTGTTTAAAGATGCAGATAGCGACAAGCAGCGCAAGCTGATCTTTACCATATAGCTTTTTCACCGGTGGGGGAACAAGACCAGCCTTTACATAGTTGTTGACCATAGACGGCGTTATCCAGGGACCTTCTACGCAACAAGACAGTGGTTCAAAAACCCCTTCTATATAAGAGATGACTTGTTCACGGTATAAAGGGATTTCTGGGAGATCGTCATAACGGGGCAATTTGAAGCGCTGCATATTAATAGCCGCTTCTGATCTGAGAAATGCGTCGGGAAGGAACGTGGGAATAAGATCATCTGGAGATATCTGCTCAGATGAATCTGCCATAGGAATAACCTGGGGCGATGACTTCATGAACAACCCTTCATCCTTCTCTTCTAAGAATTAAGGTTACATTAAACAAGGCACTGTAAATTACTAGACTTAGTATACAGAACTACATGGAAAGCAGGAGTATAATAACTCGAACTTCATCATCTTAGAAGGGAACTGCTATGTCATGGTGCATTGCAGCAGATTCAAGCTGTAATCTTCGCGGGTACACCCCCGAGACTCCTCATTTGTCATTCCGTCTTGCGCCGCTTAAGGTAAATGTTGGCAGTATCGAGTATGTCGATGACGAGAACCTCGATGTCGACGACCTTAACCAGGCTGTAGCCATCGAGGCATCCGCAAGTTCGAGTTCTTGTCCAAGCGCAGGGGAGTGGACTGAGATCTTTAAGTCGGCGGACAACGTTATCGCCGTAACCATAAGTTCGAATCTATCTGGTAGCTATGATGCCGCCATGATGGCTCGAAATATGATATTAGATGAATACGCTCGAGATCACAGCGGCGTTATCGCTGGTAAGAATATCTATGTTCTAAATTCACGCGCTGCCGGCGGCAAGCTTGAGCTCATCGTTACCCTATTAGATAGGTACCTAAGTAATAATCCCACTTTCGACGAAGCCGTTGAATACGCAAAGAAGCTCGAAGCGACTTCCCAGGTTCTATTTTCACTTAGCAGTTATGAGAACCTGGTAAAAGCAGGTCGAATGCCTCGCGTTGCCGGCGCCATCGCAAGTCGTTTGAATATCCGCATTCTCGGCACGGCAAGTTCGGAGGGAACGATTAAGCTAGTCGGCCCCTCAAGAGGCGAGAAGAAAGCGATTCGCGGCATCATAGATGCAATGGTCTCCGATGGGTGCCATGGTGGCTTCATAGCGATTGATCATGTTAATAACGAGCATACGGCTGAACTTCTTAAAAGCGCCATCTTAGAGCAGTGGCCAAACGCAGAAATAAGGATATTACCTTGCGGTGGCCTCTGTTCGTACTATGCCGAAGCGAACGGTATTATCGTTGGCTATGGATGGCTATAGCCCGCATTCTAAATAACCGTATACCCGGTCGCCGCCCATAAAGATGTTGATAGCGACGACCGGGTCTATTCTATAAATAACTACTTTACATAAGATATATTATCGCAAATATAAAGGGGAGAAGGATCGAACTGGATTTGAGTTCGTCCTTCTCCCAATATAAATAGCACTAGTCCGATTGCTCTAGATAACGATATGCCGCCGCACCGGCAATAGCGCCGTCAGCCGCCGCTGTAATAACCTGGCGCAGCTGTTTAGTGCGCATATCGCCAACGCAAAATAAGCCAGGCGTTTTTGTCATCATAGAGTCATCGGTAACAACGCCGCCATCTGGACCAAGCTCAACATAATCCCTAACAATATCAACCAACGGATCATTACCGGTAAAGACAAAAATACCAAAAGAACCTTCGGGAAATTCTTCGACGTTCGTATTGCCGTTTATCGTATCGACGAACTCTATACGATTTAGAAGCGACCCACCATCAACTTCTTTGATGGATGTGTTGAAACGAACCGAAACGTTATCATGCTCGAGAAGCCTTGACACCATGCCTCGAGAGGCCCTGAAGTGATCTTTGCGAACAACCATCGTTACGTGCCGCGCAATTTTGGCGAGGAACATTGCTTCCTCGACAGCAGAGTTTCCTCCACCAACAACAAATAGGTCTTTTCCACGATAAAACATTCCATCGCAGGTAGCACAATAAGAAATGCCTCTACCGCGGAAAGCATCTTCGCCCTTAAAGCCTGCGAGCCTTGGTTTTGCTCCAGTGGCAACAATTAACGAGCGCGTGTGATAGACAGCAGAATCAGTTTCAACGTCAAACTCCCCCGCTTTATCGATATGAACACTGTTCACCATCTCGAATATAGTTTGGGCGCCGGCTTGTTCTGCATGCTCTTGCATTTTTATACCAAGCTCAGCTCCTGATATCGAGGGAAAAGCTGGGTAATTATCGATTGCGTCGGATGTTGCTATTTGTCCTCCCGGCATACCTTGTTCAAACACGGCTGCTTTGAGGCTTGCTCGAGCGGCGTAGATGCCTGCAGTATATCCAGCGGGTCCACCACCGATAATGGCGACATCATAAGTCGACTGTTCATTCATTAATGACCTCCAATCAGTCTTACTCTTCATACCCGTTATTAGTGACAATAAGTAGATAAGTTAATCGTAGAATGTTGAATATTGGATTAGACCAAGGAGTGAACATGGACGAGAAGCATGCTGAGGCGGCCGGGCAAAGTGCAGCCAAATCTACGCCAGTTATAACGATCATGCATGCATCCGTCGGATCAGGTCATAAAGCTGCTGCGAATGCGGTCGCCCAAGCAATAGATCGAATGCGCGGAACCCACGAAGTGCCCTCTGACGTAATTGTCGAAGTCCTAGACGTGCTGGACTTTGGACGTATAAAGTTTGATGGCAACAAGACTGCAGCCTCGTTTACTGGCGCAACGCGTCCCATTTACGATATAACATGGCGTTACACCTTAACAGGCCGTTTGCTTTGGGGCGGTGGATCCGCCTGGTCCCGAATAATGTTTCCAGCTTTTAATGATTATGTTCGAGAAAAAAGGCCAATTGCGCTTATATGCACGCATATCACCGCGGCAAATGTTGCGGTTGGCGCGCGCATGATGACAGATGTTGAGTATCCGATCGTATGCATTCCCACAGATTATGAGATAGAGGGTTTCTGGCCACATAAAGAAGCGGATCTATTCTGCGTTGCATCAGAGTTCATGGCCGAAACGCTTCGTCCCCGATTGGTTCCGGAAGCCAATATCGCCATTACCGGCATACCGGTAAGAGGTGGCTTTGAGGATGATGCATTCGATAGAGAAAGCGTTCTCAATCAGTTCGGGCTTCCCATAAACAAAAAGATTGTCCTTGTTCTTGCGGGGGCAAGTCTTCCTCAACCCTATGTTCGCTTCAGAATGGCGATCGAGCAGACGCTCCCCTATCTGCGACGCTTCGATGACATGCACTTTGTCTTTCTTCCAGGTAAGGATCATGAATATGCAAGAAACCTTAAAGCATTGTTCTCCGGAATGAAGCTAGATAACGCTACGGTATTGGATTATGTAAGCGATATGGCTTCACTGATGAGAGCATCGAATCTGGCGATACTAAAATCCGGAGGCCTTACAGTCACTGAATGCCTTTGCGCTAGACTCCCGATGCTTCTAGTAGGTAAATCATATGGACAAGAGAAAGCCAATACGGTGATGCTGACATCTTTTGGCGCAAGCCTGCATGCAACTACATCACGCGAGCTCGTTCTCACGCTTGAACGAATCCATAGATACCCCGAGGCTCTCGATGCGCTGCTTATAGGAGCTAAAGCATTGAGAAAACCCAATGCAGCAGAAGATATTGTTCGAGCAACAATGGAGCAAACGAAAATCGAGAGAAATCACCAGAAGCATTTTATTGAATTCTACTGGGGCGAAAAGCCCGCGCATACTCGATAGGTGTAATGAAGCCCTGTTGCGAATTCGCCAACAGGGCCTCCACGCTACAAAACCAGTTATTTGGATCCGCTGGAACCAAAGCCGCCTTCACCACGATCGGTCTCATCGAGCTCGTCAACTTCGAGCAGCGTCACGCTTGGGACGGCTTGGATAACCAGCTGAGCGATACGGTCGCCCTTTTCGATGATGATAGGCTCATGTGGATCCAGATTAATCGCAATAATCTTGAGTTCACCACGATAGTGCGCATCAATAAGCCCGGGAGTGTTCAAAATTGAGAGGCCCTTTTTGATGGCCATACCCGAACGAGGCTGAACAAACCCGGCATATCCATCCGGCAACGCGATGGCAAGCCCAGTAGGAATTAGTGCGCGTTCAAAAGGTTGCAAGACGACGGATTCAATAGAACGAAGATCGAGTCCAGCATCTCCTTCATATGCATATGAAGGAACCTGGGCATCTGCAGATAATTTCTTAATAGGCACAGTGATAGCTGCCATCGGCTCACCTCAGCTTGTCGAGCTCTTTAAAAAATTCCTCAACGTCTTTAAAATCACGATATACAGACGCAAAGCGAATATATGCGACTTTATCAAGCTTGGCAAGTCTCTTAAGAACCATATCGCCAATTTCATGAGAAGAGACAGCCCTGACAGTTCTGGAACGAAGCTCTAGCTCTATATCATCTATTAGATAGTTAAGCTGAGTAAGATCAATATCTCTCTTCGATGTTGCTCGCATAAGGCCAACCATCAGCTTGTTTCTATCGAACGGCTGGGTGGTGCCGTTGCTTTTAACAACCTCTATAGGATCCTCGCAGCGTTCAAACGTTGTGAAACGATGGCCGCATGTACGACATTCACGACGACGCTTAATGGCGTTGGTTACGTCCTGCATGCGCGAGTCAATAACCCTCGTGTTCTCTCCACCGCATTTTGGGCATCGCATGATAGCATCCTTTCATTCATACATAGAATATAGGATAACCCAGAATAACGAAGGCGCGGCGGAATCTAACCAACTATGAAGGGTCGGCAACGAAGATAGTTTGCCCAGGCTGAAGCATCGACGAGTCGAGGTCATTCCAATCTTTAATTGCAGAAACCATATCCTGAGTTGACACACCGTCGACGTTATACGTCTCAGCAAGATCCCAGAGAGTCGCTCCTTGTCTTACTCGAACAGACTGCAAGCTCATATTGTCTATTAAGTCATATGTTGGGGCGGATGCTGCGGCAGAAATCTGATAGGAAGCCAGGAAAACTAATGCGCCAAATATTATAATAAAACAGGCACGGATTGCCGAAAGCCTACGCGAGTGAACCGATCGAGGTGCGCACGCGGTTGTATCGGCGTCAGCACGGCAGTTATTTCGCCCTCCGTTGATAACGATCAGTTTATTCTTTTGCTCCGGAATAACGGAAAGTGCAAGGTTTCCAGAAACGTAGGACTGCGTATTCATCGGTAACTCCCTTCAGCTCATTTGACGAATAAAGATATATACGTTCGTCTGGACAAAAATATCTAGCGCAAGAACGAGTGTTCGTTTATTATTATCTTCGAACAGTTGTTCTTGTCAAGATATATTCGAACAAATGTTTCATTACGAAGGGAGCGTTTATGGCACGCAAGATAACCAAGCGCCAGCAGCAAATCTACGATTTCATTCGCTCGTATCAGCTGGAAAAAGGATATCCACCCAGTGTTCGAGAGATGGCAGCCGCAGTAGGCCTTTCCTCCCCCTCAACAGTACATGCCCACCTCAGCGCCCTCGAACAGCACGGCCTAATTCGTCGCGACAAAACAAAGCCGCGTGCGCTTGAAGTGTTTAATGAAGATGGGACCAACGCTCAGCTTGCCAACGTTACCGAGGCGCCGAATCGCGGAACTATTTCGCTGCCCCTTATCGGTCGCGTGGCGGCAGGAATACCGATTCTTGCCGAGCAAAATGTTGAAGACACGTTTACACTCCCCACTGAGATTGCCACCGACTCTAGCTCATTCATACTCGAGGTCCATGGCGATTCCATGATTAACGTGGGAATCTATAACGGCGATTACATTATCGTTCGCGAACAGCACAACGCAATGAACGGTGAGATAGTCGTCGCAATGATCGATGGAGAGGCGACGGTTAAGACCTTCTACAAAGAAGCGGGCAGAGTGAGGCTGCAGCCTGAAAACGACTCGATGGAGCCGATTTACGCCGTAAGCCCCACAATCCTTGGCAAAGTCGTTGCTTTGATGCGAAGGTTCTAGATGAATGCGAAAGCTAGCGCCGGCGAGCGAAAGCCCGCGGAAAGAATCGTGTTTTTCGATACGCTTCGCGGGCTAACTATACTATCAATGGTCGCTTTCCATACTACATATGATTTGGCATATCTATATGGATATGATATGCCCTGGTTCACATCGACCTTGTTTCAAGATATTTGGAGGGCTTCGATCAGCTGGACCTTTCTCATCCTTGCAGGGTGGATGACTCAACATTCTCGAAACAATCTGAAGCGGGCCGCATTATACTCAATCGCCGCGCTACTGGTATTTCTAGTTACATCCATTGCGAACGTGGATACGCCCGTATCCTTCGGTATTTTATACTGTATGGCGTTTTGTACATTAAGCTATGGAGCGAACACGAGATACTTCAAACGGGTTAATCCATTTATAGGTCTAGCAATTTGCTTGTCATTATTCGCGATTACCTATAAAGTTCCGAGCGGCAGCTATTTATTTAAGGGATTATCTTGGCTAGGCTTTCCTGGGCCGGGATTTGCCTCTGGTGATTACTATCCCCCAATCCCCTATTTCTTCCTTTATGCCTCCGGCATTTTTTTAGCGATTGCATATCTCACTCGTAGCGCAAAAACTAACATATATCCGGATTGGATGAAGAAGGACTTTTGCCATCCGTTAACGATCATTGGTCAACACAGCCTACTGGTCTATCTGATTCATCAGCCTATCGTTCTGATATTGCTCAATATTACATTGGGCTGACGATACGAAAAGGCTATTCGGTTATATAAGGCTCAATGCAAGGGACAATGCGGCTGGGAATTCGAGCAGCCAGCCGCACGCCGTCACCGAGAAACTCCTCATGCACGACTTGACCCTGCTCGCGAATCATCGAAATCAATGCGGCTTCCCTATACGGGATCGTGGCGCTAAGCATGGTATCGCACGACGAAGCTTCGTTGGCTATCCTACAGGTGAGAGAATCAATCCCTTCGCCAGTAAGCGCGGAGAAAAAGATGCTATCGGGATATCGGGACTTAAGAACAGTGAGTTCCATCGGGTCAAGAAGGTCAACTTTGTTGAAAACCGTTACGGATAGTTTATCACCAGCGCCAATTTCAGATAGAACGGAATCGACGGCATCCATTTGTCGAGTCCAGTCTTCATCTGAAATGTCTACAACCTTTAGGATGAGATCAGCGTTATGAACTTCAGAAAGCGTCGACTTGAATGCTTCAACCAGCCCATGTGGAAGTTTTTGAATAAACCCAACTGTATCTGTGACGGTAATGAGCCTTCCCCCTGGCAAGGCATAAGCGCGGGTAGTGGGATCGAGGGTCGCGAACAGCTTATCTTGCGCAAACACGTCCGAACCCGTAAGTCGGTTAAGCAAAGTCGATTTACCAGCATTGGTATAACCAGCAAGAGCTACTCTATAGGCACTTGATTCGAGGCGATCCTTAGACTGAACCCCTCTTCGCTTTTCAATTAACTTTAATTGTTTACGAAGCGCCGAGATTTTGTTGCGAATCAAACGCCTGTCAACCTCGAGCTGGCTTTCACCCTGGCCGAAGCGGCTTCCAATACCACCACGGATCTGCTCTTTTGCAAGGTGGCTCCACATGCCACGAAGCCTTGGTAGAAGATATTGAAGCTGCGCAAGTTGAACCTGAAGACGGCCTTCGCGAGTTTTCGCATGCAATCCAAAGATATCAAGGATCAAAGCAGTGCGATCGATGATTTTCACCGGATCGCCCACTGCTTTCTCCAAGTAGGATTGCTGAGATGGCGAAAGCTCGTCATCGAAGATAACAACATCGATATCAAGGCTGTGAACCATTCGAACAAGCTCTTCAACCTTGCCAGATCCAATAAATGACTTAGGAATAGGCTTATCTAGACGTTGGGTGAGTCGAGCAACAGCCTCAGCACCAGCAGTATGCGCAAGACGGTCGAGTTCATCGAGCGAGCGATCAGTGGGCCACGAGCCGACCCTCCAGTCCACGCCAACCAGAAGGGCTCGCTCCGGAACGGGAGCCGTAGAGATAAAGCCCGACTTTGCCATTTAATACCCCGTTTTCTCCAAGATGAAATCAGCAGCTTGCTCGGTTGTCATCTGGTCCATATCCAACCAAATAGTCCTGCTGTCCCTCCTACACCAAGACAGTTGTCTTTTTGCATAGCGCCTCGACCTCTGCTTGATAAGAGAAATCGCATCTTCAAGAGAGCAAAGCCCGTCAAGATAGTCAATGAGCTCTTTGTAGCCGATAGCCTGCCTGCTGGTAATCGCATCTGCAGTACCCAGAGCCACAAGGCCCCTGACCTCATCAACTAGACCCTGCTGGATCATGCAATCGACGCGATCATCGATTCTCTTATACAAACGCTCCCTGTCCATAGCCAGGGCAAAGCTAGCATAATCGTAATGGGCGCGAGGGGTAGAAAAGCCAGCCTTTTGCTCGGCGTAGCTGACGCCTTCATCGATCATCTCGAGAGCGCGGACCACTCTTCGAACATTATTTGGATGAATCTGTTCAGCACTGGCAGGATCCTTCTCACGGAGTAAGGAATGAAGGGCTTCGGCACCAAGCTCCTCGGCCATGCGTTGATAACGAACGCGACGCTCGTCCTCAACTTCGCCTTTTGGAAATTCCATTTCGTCCAGCGCGGCACGCAAGTACAAACCGGTGCCGCCACAAAGAACAGCTTGCTTGCCGGAAGCCAGGAGCGAATCGATTACAACCCTCGCATCATGCTGATAAAGAGCAGCGGAATAACTGTCTGCAGGCGAAACAACATCCACAAGTCTAAGCGGTACGCGACGTTCCGATATAGGAGTTTTTGCGGTACCGATATCCATGCCGATATAAACCTGCATCGCGTCTGCAGATATGACATCCGTATGCAGCCGAGAAGCAACCTCATCGGCAAGAGAGCTCTTACCGGACGCAGTGGGACCCGTAATAGAGATAACGGGAATTGTCATCGAGGCCCGCCAACCAGGGAGCCGGACAGATACCAGGTTTTCGCAACATTCACGTCGACGTCAACGATCTTTCCAATGTAGGAATCGATATCCGAGCCCTCCGGGAGAGGAGCGTGAACGGTTTGGTTCCAGGGACTTTTACCCTGAAGCATGCAATCATCTTTCTTGGAAGTACCTTCGATGAGCGCAGGAACGGTCGTGTGCAGCTGCCCCTGGTTAAACTCATGCGCGGTGGTCTCGATAACGGAGACCAAACGGTTGAATCGATTGAGAATGACATCGTGCGGAGTGGGATCGTCTATTTTCGCAGCAGGCGTTCCCTCACGTTTTGAATAGATGAATGTAAAGGCCTGGGCGTAGCGAACCTGTTCTGCGAGCGAAAGGGTCTGCAAAAAATCCTCTTCGGTCTCACCTGGGAAACCGACGATGATATCAGTGGTTAAAGCAATGCCGGGGATCTTTTCACGAATGCTATGAACTAGATCGATATATTGCTCACGCGTGTAGCGCCTGTTCATCTCTTTGAGCACACGGGAAGAGCCTGACTGAACAGCGAGATGGAGATGGGGCATAACAGCGGGAACATCGCACATCGCATCTATGGTCTCAGGCAAAAGGTCTTTGGGATGAGAAGATGTGAAGCGAATGCGTTCGATGCCGGTCTCCCCTACCGCGCGTAACAGATCGGCAAAGCGAGGCTTGCCAAAAATATCTCTTCCATAGGAATTGACGTTTTGACCAAGAAGGGTGATTTCGCGAACTCCAGAACGCACAAGTCCGGAAACCTCGTCAACGATCTGATCAAACGGACGGCTCTTTTCGCGGCCGCGAACATAAGGAACGATGCAATAGCTGCAGAAATTATTGCAACCAGTCATGATGGGGACCCAAGAATGGAACGTGGTAGCGCGATGCCACGGCATGCTTGTGGCTCCCTTATCTTCAATCTCCTCGCACCTAACGTGATGGTCGCCATCTTCGAAGGCCTGAGCGATAAGCTCGCCCACGTGAGCGATGGAATGGGTGCCGAAGATAACGTCAACGTTGTCGAGGTTGGTGAGAAGTCCCTCGCCGTCACGCTGAGCGATGCAGCCGCCAACTGCGATAACGCGGCGACCGCTAGGGGGCTTAGGCAGACTCTTGCAGGAAGAGCACTGTCCGTACAAACGAGTATCAGCCGCCTCGCGAACGCAGCACGTCATAAAGATAACGATATCGGCATCCGAGGGCTCGCCGACCTCCAAGCACCCAAGGGAGTCTAGCAAGCCGCTCACACGCTCGGAATCATGAAGGTTCATCTGGCAACCGAACGTACGAATGAAATAAGTTTTACCTGAAAGGATAGAGGAGTTCATTCTTAGCAGACCTCTTGAAAATCTTTGAGAAGCTCGGCGGCATCAGAGCTTTGAATAGAAAGATGGTGAACGTAAACAGATAGCCTGATAGCCGTGCGAGACTCGCCATTAATGAGAATATCGGAGAAGATGGGGGCGCAGGAGATATCGAATCCCGTAGGAATAAGGAAGCCGCGAGCTATGGCTACCGCCTTGATCGCCTGGTTAACGGCACCGGCGCCAACGCATTGAATATTGACAGGAACGCCGTCTTTAACCATACCGGCGATGGCACCCGCTACGGATGCAGGTGAAGACTTGCTCGATACCTTGAGGAATTCCATCTATGTTTCTCCAGCGTGTGTGGTGCGTTTCTGCATATTATTTTAAGTATACCGTAAGCGAGCGACGTGGAAAACCGTTTACTCCTCTTTACCAAGGTCGAAGGTCACGGTTATCTTATCCTTATGAACTCGCACCTTTGGCTCCCCCAAGAGATTTATGTAATAGCGCGAAGCAAGGTCATTGAAGTCTTTCTCAACGGCTCGAGAGAAACTAGCGATATCATCCTTGGAAATCTTTAGGCCCCTGCGATCGCGCTCAAGATCAACCTGGCGCATTGACCTTTCTCCGGGCGTGGCTCGCTCCCTTAAGAGGCGAGCAGAGACGCTGCGCAGCGGCGCAATCGAGCCCGCAAGGATGCGATGAGCGGTCCTCTCGGAAATCTCGATACCTAAAGTCGAAGCTATTTGAATGAAATCGGATGCGTCAGCAGCAAATCCCAGGCGAGATATCACAGGTAGACCTGTCTCATCATCCATAAATAGAAGACTTGAAGCATCCAGCTCGCAACGGGCTTGGTTATAGAGAGTGGAAGCAATCTCTGTTGGAGATCCCAAAAACACATCGCAGCCGCGAAGCTCCTCCAAGGCGAACTCGCAGGCAGTACGGACAATGTTATGGGGTCCGCGCGTGCAAACGAATACACCATCATCGTTCTTCTCAGCTTGAGGCCACGTAGACTGATCGACGCGCTCTTTAAGAGATGTGCAATCTACCACAACGCGAAAGACCGATCCAAGTCCCGGTCCAGACGTGAGCACCTCAGCGGATCGAGCGTTCTGTTTGATGGAGAATAGAGCCATGCCACGACCGTGAACGCCCCATTTATCCATCTTCATAGTTTCGAGCTTGGACGTAACGCGGGCATCGAAGATGCGCTCCCTCATGCCCACCGGGACACCGGAACCGTTGTCAAGGAAGAGGAGAGTGCGAACACCCTCCTCTTTCGATGTTGCGATATAGACCCGATCAGCTCCAGCGTCACGAGCGTTTCTGAGCATCTCGATAACGATATCCTCGACACTTTGAATGTCGTGCTTAGCCTGACGGCGCTCAGCTTCGGAAACTCGAAGCTTTACGAAGCCGTCGCCTAGGTTCTCTTCAACACGAAGATTGCCTTCTCCGGACATGGAGGCGATGAAAGCGATGAGGTCGTTAGAGTCGCTCATGTTACTTAGCGATATCCACAGCGCGGCTCTCGCGGATCACGACGACGCGAACCTGACCGGGATATTCCATCTCTTCCTCGATCTGCTGAGCGATGTCGTGAGCCAGAACGGTCGATTCAGCATCGGAAATCTTATCAGGCTGCACCATGACGTGGACCTCGCGACCAGCCTGCATGGCATATGTCCTCTCGACGCCGTCGTGGGAGTTGGCGATCTCCTCAAGCTTCTCAAGGCGCTTGATGTAGTTCTCGGCAGACTCGCGGCGAGCACCGGGACGCGACGCGGAAATTGCATCTGCAGCCTGGACAAGCACGGCAAGAACGGTGTTGGGGTCGACATCGCCGTGATGAGCCTCGATCGCGTGGACAATAACGGGCTTCTCGCCGTAGCGGCGAGCGAGATCGGCGCCGATAACGGCGTGGGGACCCTCTACGTCATGATCGATTGCCTTGCCGAGATCGTGCAGCAAGCCGGCGCGCTTGGCCACGCGAACGTCCACACCAAGCTCGGAAGCCATGATTGCGCAAAGCTCAGACACCTCGATAGAGTGCTGCAGAACGTTCTGTCCAAACGAGGTGCGGTAGCGAAGGGCGCCAAGGGTCTTGACGATCTCAGGATGAAGATCGTGAATGCCGGTGTCGAAGCATGCCTGCTCGCCCGCTTCACGAACGCGCTGCTGAACCAAATCGGCAGCTTTCTGATACATCTCCTCGATGCGCGCAGGATGGATGCGACCGTCTGCGATAAGGTTCTCGAGAGCGACGCGAGCCGTCTCACGACGAACCGGATCGAAGCTGGAGAGAACAACCGTTTCAGGGGTGTCGTCGATAACCAGATTCACACCGGAAACCTGCTCGAAGGTGCGGATATTGCGACCCTCGCGACCGATGATCCTGCCCTTAAGGTCATCGGACGGAATATGCACCGAGGTGACGGTAACCTCAGCGGTATGGTCGGCAGCGCAGCGCTGGATGGCAAGAGAGATGATCTCCTGAGCGGTCTTATGGCACTCGGCCTTAACCTTCTGCTCGCTATCGCGGATAATCGTTGCCGCCTCATGGGTGACCTCGCCGCGAACCTTGTCGAGAAGCTCCCTATGGGCGTCCTCGCGAGTGAGTTCGGCGATTCGCTCAAGCTCATCGGTCTGCTTCTCATACAGCTCGTTCAACTCACGAGACTTCTTCTCAATCTGACCCTGCTGGCTGGAAAGCTGATGCTCGCGTTTATCGAGTGCCTCGTTACGACGATCCAGGGATTCCTCGCGCTGCATAACGCGATTCTCAAGGACGCGAAGTTCCTTCTTGCGAAGCCTCTCCTCGGCCTCTGCTGCCTGCTTATTCTGGATGATCTCTTCCTTCGCCTCGAGAAGAGCCTCTTTCTTCAACGTATCTGCCGCTCGACGCGCGTCGCCCATGACCTGCTCAGCCTCTGCATGTGCAGACTGAATCTTATCTTCAGCCTCGCGAATGCTACCGGTCTTGGCGTTGCGCATGACGAGCACGGCGATACCTGCTCCTATAAGAAGGCAGACAATGCCAATGCCAATCTCCATGCTTGTACGCTCCTTTTTAGAATTTTGAATGCATCAAACCGCACGAGACCAATGACCGCGCGCGGGACATTTGCATGGATTGAGTCCACCGCATGAAAATGAATATGAGAAATATATCAATCTCATCCTAGATGAGCGCATATCACATAACAAATGACCTAATCATCGTACGTTGATAATATACGTATGTCAATGAAGCATGGGTAGACGGTAAAGACTTCGGTGAATGAGCTGGACGAAAAACCAAAACGAAATGAATAGCAGGAAAAACTAAAGAATCACAGACTGCAAAGATCAAGAATCCCGACAAAGTCGCTGCTGAACGGCATCTCGCGCTATTGAATACGAAAAACCCTTAGACATAAGATGCCTTACAAGCTTTTCAAACGGTTTGTTCTCGGGTATGGACTTTCGCGCCAAGAGGGCCGCGGCTCTCTCTACATCGCTCTGTTCATCAAAATACTCTTCCGGATACCCGGGTATCTCGGCGGGATCCACGCCCTTTCTTCGCAGCTCTTGCTCGATCTTAATCCTTCCCCATCCACGCCGCACCCGCTCATCCACAAAGTAGCTGGCAAACCTCGCATCATCGAGGTACCGGGATTGCCGGGCCTTCTCGACGGCGCTTTCAATAGAAGACGGTGAAAAGCCTTGGCCTTTGAGCTTGTCCTGGATCTCCTTTGTAGAGTGGTCACGTCTGGAAAGCAAGTCTACCAAATAGGAGAATGCGGCTCGCCTCTGAAGGGAATCGATGTAATCGACCGCCTCGGAGACGGACTGGGGCAGTGCATCGAGATCGGCTTGAAGAATTCGCCCCACCCGCATGGGGACGCGAAAAGTCCTCTCAGACCCGTCCATAAGGGTTAGGACGAGGCAGGAGGTAGGCTTGACCTGCTGAAAGGATGATTGGTAAACCGCCGCCTTCTCCGGAAAGAAGACGGCGGCCGAAGCTATATCGCTCAAGGGGAGCCTCACTTAGGATGGAAACTATGCAAGCGGGCGACATTACGCCGTGGTCTGATCCACGACCTCGCCAACGGGGTCGTCTTCAAAATCAAGTCCGCACGCAACGCGTACGCGGTGCTCGATCTCATCCCGCAGGTCGGGGTTGGTGCGAAGACACTCTTTCGCGGCCTCCCTGCCCTGCCCCAAGCGCTCTTGTTCGTAGGTGTACCAAGAACCCGACTTGGTTACGATATCGTACTCAACCCCCATGTCGAGAATAGAGCCCTCTTTTGATATACCCGTGCCGTACATGATATCGAATTCAGCAGTTTTAAACGGAGCCGCGACCTTGTTCTTGACAACCTTGCAGCGAACCCTGTTGCCGATGATATCGGCGCCGTTTTTGATGCTGTCGATACGCCTGATATCGATGCGGACGGAAGAGAAGAACTTGAGCGCACGGCCGCCGGTCGTTGTCTCGGGGTTACCGAACATGACGCCGATCTTCTCGCGAAGCTGGTTGATGAAGATGCAAGTAGTCTTTGATTTTGCGAGGGAACCGGCGAGTTTACGCAGCGCCTGGCTCATAAGGCGCGCCTGAAGACCCACGGAGCTATCGCCGATCTCACCTTCGATTTCAGCGCGAGGAACAAGCGCTGCTACGGAGTCGATAACGATCACGTCGATAGCGCCCGAGCGAACGAGCATGTCGCAGATTTCAAGCGCCTGCTCGCCCGTATCCGGCTGGGAGATAAGGACCTCATCGATATCGACGCCGATGCGAGCGGCATACGTGGGGTCGAGCGCGTGCTCGGCGTCGATGAAGGCGACAACGCCGCCCATTGCCTGCGCTTCAGCGAGAATCTCAAGGGAGAGCGTGGTTTTACCAGAGGATTCAGGACCGTAGATCTCGATGATACGTCCGCGCGGCACTCCACCGATACCAAGAGCGGCGTCGAGGGCGAGCGCTCCCGTAGGGATGGCTTCAACCTCCAGCTCCGGGCCGCCATCGCCGAATTTCATGATCGAGCCGGTTCCAAACTTCTTTTCGATTTCCTTAGTGGTCGCCTCGATCATCTTATCGCGCTCGGCGCCGGTAGTGCGCTCGTGAATTTGACGGGCAGGGCCTGTGCTCTTTGCCATCTTGACTCCTAACGAATGATTTCCTTGATAATCCTACTACGAACAGCTGTTCGTTGCAAGAGAATATCTATATGCTAAGCAGGAGCATCTATACAAAATCGGTATCGTTTACTGCAAAAAGGAGTCTCGAAAAACGGTTAAATCTAAGCGCCGCACGTAAAAGACACCATTCAAGGCGTAACATGCGACGCTCTAGAGGGTTTACATCACGAAAGCTCCATGGATTCGCGTAAAAGCTGATCGAGCGCGAACCGAACCGCTTCGAGACGGACCTGCTGCCTGTCACCGGCAAATGAACAGCGCCAGGCCTGATGGCCGCGCTTGGAGGCGATGCCGACATAAACGGTGCCCGCAGGATCTTCTTCGGTGCCGCCGCCGGGACCTGCGTACCCAGTGGTGCTAACCGCTATATCCGAAGCATATACCTGGCGAGATCCGGTCGCCATCTCCAAAGCGGTCTGTCGAGACACCGCGGTAAAAGACTGCAAGGTTGAAGGCGAGACCCCCAGAAGCGCTTGCTTCGCCTCATCGCAATATGTAACGGCGCCGCCTTTGAGACAAGCGGATGCCCCGGAAACATCGGCGATGTGGGCAGCGACCAGACCTGCGGTGCAAGACTCCGCCGTAGATACGGTCAAGCCCTTAGCCGCGCACGTCTCGACCAACTTTTGGCAAAGCGCGTAAATATCTTGTTCAAGCTCCATGTGCTACACCCTAAACACAATCTTGCGGCAGTTCCAAAAGTACTGCGCACCGGAAACCACCGTAAGCACAACGGCGGCAGCCATGAAAACATGGCATACGGTCAGCAGATTGGATGCTGCATCAACGGAATACAGCGCTATAACATCAACAAGCAAGTATCCGCAGATGGCAACCATGGTAACCGCGGTCTTCCACTTGCCCAGTTTATCAGCAGCGATCACCTCGCCGTTAGCGCTAGCGACCATGCGCAGCGCGCTGACCAGAAATTCGCGGAAGAGGATGATGAATACGATCCAGGAAGCGAGCACCCCTTGTTCGATAAAGATAAGAAGCGCGGAAAAGACAAGCAGCTTATCGGCGATGGGATCGAGGAATTTTCCAAAATCGGTAATCTCGCCACGAGAACGAGCCAGATGCCCATCGACCTTATCTGTCAAGCTCAGCACCATGTAGATCACGAATGCCGCGATTGCCTGGAACTCATAGGAGATGCCCACAATGGTAAAGGCACCGAGGGCAAAAGCCATATACACAGGGATAAACAGGATGCGAACGCAGGTGACGATGTTCGCCGGAGTCCAAATGCTTTGTAGTTCTTTATGCTGGGTTGCCATTACTATTCGCTTTCAACAACATGACCGACTAGCTCATAGCAGAAGCTGTCGGTGAACTCGACCGTTACGATGTCGCCAATGCAGGCCTCTTCTATATCAAGGTGGACAGCGCCGTCGCTGTCGGGAGCCTGGAACCAAGCATGACCGATGAACTCGGAGAAACCGTCGTTCTCCTCTATACCATCGATGATGACCTCGGCGGTCTCCCCCACATGCGAGGCGGTAGCGGCGAAGCCCAGGGCCTCGGCAAGGTCCAGGGCCTTCTGGGCGCGCTCGAGCTTGACGTCCTCGTCCACCTGATCGTCCATCTCAGCGGCCCTGGTACCCTCTTCGCGAGAGTAAGCAAACACGCTGGTGTAATCAAAGGAGTTGCGATCCATGAACGCGAGCATCTGCTCGGCTTCCTCGTCGGTTTCGCCGGGGAACCCAACAAGGCTGGTAGTGCGAATAACCATGCCGGGAATCTCAGAGCGAAGATGAGCGAACAGTTCATCGAGCTGCTGTTCCGAGCCGCTGCGATGCATGGACTTCAAAACGCGCTCGTTACAATGCTGAACCGGGATATCGATATAGGGAAGCACTTCAGGGGTATCGCGAATCGCAGCGATAAGCTCATCGGTCATGCCCTCGGGCTGCAGATAGAGAACTCGAATCCATACGTGCAGAGGACGAAGCGCCTCGGCAAGTGCGACGAGAAGCTGAGCGAGATTTGCAGGCCCATCGTTCTCATCCTTGAAATCCTTACCCCAGATACCGGTATCCTGTCCGATAAGGACGATTTCCTTAACGCCGCCGGCGACAAGCTCGCGCGCCTCCGCGATGATGCGGTCGGCAGGGCGAGAGTGATACCTACCGCGGATATACGGAATAGCGCAGAAGCTGCAGAAACGGTCGCATCCATCAGAGATCTTCACATAAGCGACGGAGCCCTCGACGGTGCGCTTGATGTTGGGAATAAAGGAGGGCATATCGCGCTCAACGCCCAAAACGTCATCGACGATCGCAACGATGCCGTCCTCTTCATCCGCGCGAACAAACGCAGAGACCTCGGGCAGCTCTTGGGGCAGCTGGTCGCCGTAGCGAGAAGGAACGCAGCCGCACATGATGATGCGCGTAGCGCGAACGCCCTCATTGACCTCCTCGGCCAAAGCGAGCGTGGTCTCGATGCTCTCCGAGGTTGCGGAGGCAAGGAACGAACACGTGTTGATGATGACGGCGTCGGCGTCTTGCGCGGAATCGACTTCCTGATAATCCGCGGCGTCGAGCAGCGCCCTCATGCGGTCGGTATCGACTTCGTTTTTAGCGCAACCAAGCGTGATGTAGAGAAGAGAACCTTTAGCCATGCTGATGCCTTATCGATAATTGGTGAACTGAAGGGGCTGACCGTAGTCCTGGTCACGCAGGAAGCCGATAACCTGCTGCAACGCGTCCTTAGACGCAGAGCTCACTCGAAGCTTATCGGCCTCGATAGTGACCTTGACCTTAATCTTGGTGTCCTTGACGTCCTTGTTGATCTTCTTGGCAGTAGGCTGGTCGATGCCCTCGATGATGCGGCCCACCACGCGTACGGTACCGCCAGAGGCAGCCTGCGAAGCATCCCATTTGACGGATTTGATATCGACGCCGCGCTTGATAAGCTTGCTGTTGAGAACGTCGATGATCTGCTTAGAGACAAAATCAGCGGGAGCGTTGATTGTGAACGTCTTGTCCGTTTTAGACAAATCTATGGTAGCCCCAGAGTCCTTAAGGTCATAGCGCTGCGTGATCTCGCGTGCGGTCTGCTGGTAGGCGTTATCGACCTCCTGCATATCGACCTGAGAAACCACATCAAAACTTGAGTCTTTAGCCATGGCTGGCTCCTTTCATACTTAAACCAATCGAAACGCTTTAGTCGCCATTAGATTGAGTTGATTGCTGCCCAGTAGAGGTAGAGGCGTCTTGGTCCGACGACGCCTGGGTTGCAGCTTGCGAGTCACCAGCATCTTGCGAGTCGCCATCAGCTTCCGTGCCGTTTTGCGCGGAATCGGTCTGGGGAGCAGTGATGGTGACGCGCGCAACACCGGCGCTCTTGCTGTCATATCGCACCTTCTCACCATTTTTGGTGATGGTGACGTCGGCAGGCTTATCGACGGTGATCTCCATCGACTGCGTAACCGTATACTCCTGCTCAAAAGGCCCGACAACGGTATCGCCGTAAACGGACTTGCCATCGAGCTTGATCTCGAGCCACGATGTCTTGCCCTTGGCGATGCAGATCTTAACCTTGGTCTCAACAGGCTCGCTCTGCTGGTTTGCCGTATTGGAGACGGAGGCAGACGAACCGTCCTGGGACGAGGCCGAAGCAGCATCGTCGTTGCCGTCATCCACGGCATCTTCATCGTCATCGTCCGAATCATCCTTATTGGACGAAGTTGTGGACGATTGAGTCTGTGCAGCTTGCGAACTACCCTGAGCCGACGCATCAGATGAGGGCGCGCACCCCCTGAAAAAAAGCAGGAGCAACAGCAGTAGGATGATTATGGCGGCAGCACCAAGCATCAACAGGACCCTATTATCAGAAAACGGCGAGGAAGGCTGAGGAGATCTGCCGCGAGACTGCTGATATCGAGTTGCCCCCTGCTGACCGACACGCCCGGAATTGGAGCGATAGCCATAGCCGTCCGGCATTGAACCCTGGGGACGAGGCCTGCCCGCGGAAGGGGTCGATCCGCTGTATCGCGAATTAACGGGACGATCTTCACGGGACGGATAGCGGACGTCGCGCATAGAGCGCACGCCCTGCCCATAGCGCGCCTGACCGGAAGCCCTATAGTCGCCACCACGCGGCAGCGCGCGCTGGCGCTCACCACGGCCCGGCCGACCATACTGAAGGGAATTGGCGGGCATGGGCTCATGCGGAGAAACCGACTCGGAAACGTATCCTGCCTGGGGAGGCCTTTGACCGTACCGAGAATTGGGCACGGGACCGTTGACCATGAGGAATCGGCCTTCTGGGTTCACGTTATGAGGACTCGCCTCGGCAACGGAATCTTGGAATCTTCCGGCGCCGGTATTGTTGACGCGCTCATACGTGTGGAGTTCATCGAAATACGCGTCAACAACGGTGCGAGGGTTCAACCCCAAAAAACGCGCGTAGCTCGAAATCATGCCCTGCGCATAGCCGCGCGGCGGCATGGAGGCAAAGTTACCGGTCTCGAAGTACTCGATAATCTGGGGGCGAATCTTTATAGCGTTCGATACCTGCTGGATAGACATACCGCGCTCGCGACGACGAGTGAGCAGCATCTCTCCAAATCGGGCGGACATCAGAACCCTCCAAACTCATCTTCGGCAGCGAGCTGCGCCTCTACGGCTTCAAGCTCGGCAAGACCCTCTGCATCGAGCAGGACCTCACGCGGCTTAGAGCCGTCGGGCGGTCCCACAACACCTTTTTCCTCGAGCATATCCATGATACGACCAGCACGAGCATAACCCACCTTAAGGCGGCGCTGCAGGCCGGACGTGGAACCAAGCTGAGAATCAACAACTATGCGCGCGGCATCCCACAGCAAGGGGTCATCCTCTGAAGGCTCCGATGAACCCATTCCGGCGGGACCCGCGCCGGCTCCCCCAACAAGGGCGGGCGTGACGGCGGACAAGATCTCCTCGTGGTAGTCTGCGGTGCTCTGCTCCTTAACAAAGCCCACCACGTCGACGATCTCCTCGTCCGATACATAACAACCCTGGATACGTTTGGGCTTGCCCCAATCGACGCGGCTAAAGAGCATATCACCCTGGCCCAGGAGCTTCTCGGCACCCGTTTGGTCCAAAATGACGCGCGAGTCGATACCGGTAGCGACCGTAAGGCCGATGCGGTTGGTGATATTCGCCTTGATAAGACCGGTCACCACGTTGGAAGAAGGACGCTGCGTAGCCACGATCATATGGATACCGGCGGCGCGACCAAGCTGCGCGATTCGGACGATGGAGGCCTCGACGTCCTTGCCCGCAACCATCATGAGGTCGGAGAGCTCGTCGATAACGATGACCAGATAGGGCATCTTGGTTGGAGGGTTGTCGTAATGGTCGAATTCGCCGGCGGCCTGCTTCTCGTTGAAGGTAGCGATCTTACGAACGCCAATGCGCTCGAAGATCTTAAGGCGACGCTCCATCTCGGAAACCGCCCACTGCAGCGCGCTCGCGGCCTGTTTGGGCTCGGTCACCACGGGCACGTACAGGTGCGGCAGACCGTCATAGGGCGCGAACTCGACGCGCTTGGGATCGATCATGATTAGCCGAACGTCCTCGGGGAACGTCCTCATGAGCAGCGACATAAGAATGGAGCTGATGACCACGGACTTACCCGAACCGGTGGTGCCGGCGATAAGCAGGTGCGGCATCTTGGCCAGGTCCGCGACCATGGGCGTGCCCTCGGCATCGCGACCAAGGGCGAACTCCAAAGGACCGCCCTTGACGTAGGGCAAAATGTCGCCAAAGGAAACGTTTTGCCTGCTTCTATTGGGAATCTCGATTCCAACCAGCGATGTCCCCGGAATGGGGGCGAAGATACGCACCGAATCGGTAGCAAGCGACAGGGCGATATCGTCCTCAAGATTGGAGATACGGCTCACGCGCTCGCCCTCGCCGGGCTGCACCTTAAAGGTGGTGACCGTGGGGCCGGAGATCCATCCGACCACGCGAGAGTGAAGGCCAAACTCCTGTAGGGTGGATTGAAGGGCCGCAGCCGTCTGCTCAAGCTCCTTTTCAGAGTAAGAGGAAGCAGTGGCCTTAGGGCTGTGCTTAAGCATGGACGCGGGCGGCAGCTGGCGATCGTCGCCGGCATCATTTACACCGCTCGCGGGCTTAACCTTGATATCATCGGGCTTAGGCTCTACCTTGGCTCTCCCCTGCTGCGGCGACGCCTGGGCGTGCTCATCGGTATCCGCATCGGCATCGCGATCAGCGGAAGTCTGCTGGGCACGAGCGGGCGAGGACTGCAGGAAATCCGGAAGCGGTCGCTTCTCGACAGACGCAGCGTCATTTGTGGCGATCCAGGGCGGCGTATCCATAGCGGGCTCGGCTGCAGAGGTTGCCTCGAGCGAATCGGTTGCGTCCGCGATGACGTCCAGGGCCTTGCCGCGTTTAGATTTGGAAGCGGCAGCAGTTACGGCCTTAGCAAAGCGCTCTTTAACGGGAATAAGCGTGGTCTTAGCGCTCTCGCCCTCATACTCGTCCTTCACATCGACAAAGGGATCACCATCGTCCTCATCATCATCTGGACGAGGAAGAACGGTGGTCTCGCGGTTGCCCAAAAACGTGGTCTCGGTCGTAGGGATGTCATCGAAGAGCGATTGCTGCTTGCCGGCTGCAGCAACGGGCGCGTCCCGACGGTGCTGGGGAGTGACGGCAGGAACAGCCTCGCCCCAAGGATTATCGTTAAGATCGACTTTGCGCTTCTGTGCAATCTGCGCTGCACAAGCTGCGGCACCCTGCACAAACTGGCTCACAGAGAAGCCGATGATGACCATGCCGAGGATGACGCCGCCTACGCAAAGCACCATTGCAATAGACTTGCCAAGCGCATTTTGCAAAGCGGACGCTACAAAAGCGCCCAGATAGCCACCGCTAGAAGCGAGGTTATGGGGCTCGAACATGGCAGCGGTGGAAAGCTCGGTGTTGGGAACCATCAAAGATAGCGCGCTGCAGATGAAAACAAAAATGACGGCTATGCCGACGGGGGTCCGGGCGTTGACGGGAGCGCGGTCGCGCAAGAACAGCAACGCGGCCACCGCGAGCATCGCGACGGGCAGCACATATGCTCCCAAGCCGAACCCGAGATGATAGAAAGAAGAGACCGCGCTGGTAACCGGTGCGGAAGCAGGGGCAACCACCGCGATCATAGAGGCGACGGCGATAACGGCAAGCACGACGCCTGCGATATCGCGATTAACGGACTCCCCCATCAAAGGAGGGATGTCCTGATACAGTTCCTCTTCATGCTTAGCGTTAGCGCGCAAGGGGCGCGGAGCCGCCGAAGCACTCCGCGCCTTTTTAGATTGATCTGACTTTGTCGTCGCAGTCCCCTTTTTGGCCTGTCCCCCGCTTCTAGCCACGCTAGACCTCCATGACGACCGGGATGATCATGGGACGAGTATGCGTACGGTTCCAAATAAAGTTGGAAAGCGAATCGCGAACGGCCTTGCGAAGAGCGTCCGTACCGCTGCTGGTAAAGTTGAAGGAGCCCTTCTCGATCATCTTCATGATCGAGTCGGAGGCATCGGAAGTGAACTCATCATCGATGGTGAACGAGACGCCGCGACCGGACACCTCGATAGCCTCGATTTTCTTACGCTTGGTCGACATGGTGGCGACTACGGTCACCATACCGTCGTTGGCGAGCTTTTGACGGTCGCGCAAAACGATGGGATCGGTATCACCGATGCGAAGGCCGTCGACGTAGACCACGCCGCTCTCGACGGCTCGACCGCGCTTGACCTTACCGGCGCGCATCTCAAGGGAATCACCGTTGTCGATGACAAAGATATTGTCACGTGGAATGCCCATCTTTTCACCCAGCTTTGCGTGGGCACGCAGATGGACCGCCTCGCCGTGAACGGGCATGAAGTAAGTGGGGCGAGCCATGGCGAGCATGAGCTTGAGCTCCTCTTGGCTGCCGTGGCCGGACACATGAACCAGGCAGCGATGCTTGTCATACACGTCGCAACCAAGCTTAGCGAGGCTGTTGACGACCTGCTGGACGGCCTTCTCGTTGCCGGGAACGGGCGTGGCGGAGATAATGACGGTATCGCCATCGTGAATCGAAAGCGTCTTATGCTCACCGTTGGCCATACGGGAAAGCGCGGAGAGGGGCTCGCCCTGTGAGCCGGTGCACATGACGACAACCTTGTTCTCGGGAATGCCGTTGAGCTCGTAAGCATCGACCAGATCGTTTTCATCGATCTTAAGGTAGCCAAGCTCGCGTGCAACGCGCGTATTGGTGAGCATCGAGCGACCAGTGACTACGATTTTACGGCCGCACGCCTTAGCGGCATCGCAGATCTGCTGAAGACGATGGATGTGACTGGAGAAGGACGCGACAAAAACGCGGCCCTCGGCGTTCTTGATGGCATCGTACAGAGAATGACCGACTTCGGCCTCGGACTTGGTGAAGCCGGGGACAGTGGCATTGGTGGAGTCCGACAAAAGAAGGTCGACGCCCGACTTGCCAAAACGGGTGATCGCGGCATAGTCAGGGGTGACGCCGTCGATAGGAGTCTGATCGAGCTTGAAGTCTCCTGTATGCATAACGGTACCCTGCGGAGACTTGACAAAGATGCCGAGTGCTCCGGGGATAGAGTGCGTCATGGAAAAGAAGTCGACGGAAAGGCAGCCCAGATTTACATGGCTACCGCCCTTTACCTCGCGGAACTTGGGTGCGCGAATGCGGAATTCGGAAAGCTTGCCCTCGATGAAGCCTAAAGTGAGCTTGCTGGAGAAGATAGGTACCTTGTTGTTAAGGTCCTGCAGCAGGTACGGAAGAGCACCGGTATGGTCTTCATGACCATGCGTGATAATAATGCCGCGAAGCTTGTCCTCGTTCTCGAGCACGTACGTGTAATCCGGAAGCACCAAATCGATACCGGGCTGGGAATCATCCGGAAACATAAGGCCGGCATCGACCAGCATCATATCGGGACCGCACTCGATAACGGTCATGTTCTTGCCAATGCCATCAAGACCACCGAGGGGGATGACCTTCAGCGGCGCGGTTTTACCTTTAGTTGTTGCCATAAACGGAATGCAATCCTTTCAGATAGTCGTACAGATATATGCACGGCGAACAATCGCCGCATCAATTCATATGGGTATTATCTCTACCCAAACACAGGTTTTTAAATGATAGCAGGGAGAAGACTGCAGCGATTCACCATAACTCTTCCCTACCGAATAAACAATTGAAATCACCCAATGCAAAAGAAGCAAAAAAATGGCCCCGCCGAAACCAACGGGGCCACGTACTTAAAGCAAGCTGTCAGTCGAACGATTTGGCAATCGGGGATTAGCCCTCATGATGGCGGCGCGGGGTGCGGCCACCATTATCGCCGGGTGCGCGACGGGGACGATCGGAGCGCTCGGAGCGGTTGCGACGGGGACGATCGGAGCGCTCGCGACGCTCGCCCTCTCCACCGCCGTTACCAGATCCAGCGGGAGCCTCGGGCTTATCGATGCGGTCGAGGGAGATCTTGCCGCGCTCATCGACCTCGAGAACACGCACCTTGACCTCGTCGCCTACGTTGAGGACGTCTTCGACCTTATCGACGCGACCCTGGGCGACGCGGGAGATGTGAAGCAAACCGTCCTTACCGGGAAGCAGGGAAACGAAGGCGCCGAAAGGCTGGATGGAAACGACGCGACCGGTGTACTCCTCGCCGGGCTCGGGAACCTTGATGATAAGCTGGATGCGCTCGACGGCCTGCTCGACGGACTCGCCGGTACCGCCGACGTAAACGGTACCGTCTTCCTGGATGTCCACGGAAGCGCCAGTCTCGTCCTGGATACCGCGGATAACCTTTCCGCCGGTGCCGATGACGTCGCGAATCTTGTCGACCGGAACGGAGATGGAGACGATGCGCGGAGCGGAGGGGCGGGTCTCGGGTCTGGTCTGCGGAATGACCTGAAGCATCTTGTCCAGGATGAAGGCACGTCCAACCTTTGCCTGCTCGAGAGCGGTGCGAAGGATATCGAACGTAAGGCCCGTGGCCTTGTTGTCCATCTGCAGGGCGGTGATGCCGCGCTCGGTACCGGTAACCTTGAAGTCCATGTCGCCCAGGAAGTCCTCAAGGCCCTGGATATCGGACAGGACAACGGTCTTGCCCTCCTCCTGGATCAGGCCCATGGCGATGCCGGAAACGGGGCGCTTAATGGGCACGCCGCCGTCCATAAGCGCCAAGGTGCTCGCGCAGGTGGAAGCCATGGACGAGGAGCCATTGGACTCCATAACCTCGGAAACCACGCGGATTGCGTAGGGGAACTCGTCCTCAGAGGGAAGCATGGGAAGGAGCGCGCGCTCGGCAAGGTTGCCGTGGCCGATTTCGCGGCGCTTAGGAGAGCCCATGCGGCCAACCTCTCCGGTGCAGTAAGGCGGGAAGTTGTACTGGTGCATATAGCGCTTGCCCTCGACGGGCTCGATGGTATCGAGGCGCTGCCCCTCGTTGAGCATGCCCAGGGAAAGCACGGAGAGAACCTGGGTCTGACCGCGCTGGAACAGGCCGGAACCATGAACCAGGGGCAGGTAGTTGTCCTTTACCATGATGGGACGGATCTCGTCGGCGGCGCGACCGTCGACGCGCTCGCCGGTCTCGACAACCATGGTGCGCATTGCCTGCTTCTCGAGTTTCTTGAGGTTGACGGGGATCTCGCGCTCCCACAGCAGCTGCTCGTCCTCGCTGAATTCGGCCTTGATGGCTTCCTTCAGAGCCTCGACCTTGCCGATGCGGGAGAGCTTGTCGGCGTCGCGAAGAGCGGCGGACATCTCGTCGTAGTGGGCGAAGATGCGATCGTGGACTTCCTCGTTGGGCTGATCGAGCGGATACTCCTTCACCACGATCTCGCCGTTGACGCGCTCCCACTCCTCAACGAAGTCGAGCTGGGCGTCGCAGAAGGCGCCGATGGCCTCCTGGCCAAACTGCATGGCGGCGAGCATGTCCTCTTCGGAGATCTCATCCGCGCCGGCCTCGACCATGGAAATGAAGTCGCGAGTGCCCGCGAGCTCCAGGTCCAGATCGGAGTTGTCGCGCTCCTCGTAGGTGGGATTGACGATAAACTCGCCGGTCTCGCGATCGCGGCCGATGCGGACGCAAGCCAGCGGGCCCTCGAACGGAACCCCGCCCAAGGTCATGGCAAGCGAGGCGCCCATGGTGCAGATGACGTCGATGGGATTCACCTGATCGGCAACAAGGGAGGTGGCCACGACGTGGACCTCGTTACGGAAACCGTCGGGGAAGCTGGGGCGGATGGGGCGATCGATCATGCGGGCGGTAAGCGTGGCCTTGTCGCTGGGACGACCTTCGCGCTTGAGATAGCCGCCGGGGATGCGGCCCACGGCGTACATCTTCTCGATGAAGTCGACCGTCAGGGGGAAGAAGTCGTAGTTCTTACGCTCCTTGGAGACGACGACGGTCACGAGGGCGGTGGTGTCGCCCTGCTTCACCAGCACGGAGCCGGTAGCCTGCTTGGCGAGCTCGCCGGACTCGAGCGTATAGGTCTTGCCGTAGAGTTCGAAGGTCTTGGATACGAGAGTCATTTTTCCTCTTTCATCTCCGTACGCCACATTGCGCACGGGCGTCTTCATGTCCGAAAAACCGTTTCGGACGGGTGTCGGGGCCGCGGTCGCGGTGCCCTCACACAAGAAGGAGCGCCGTAGCGCTCCCAAATGCCATATTACTGGATGTTGTCGCGGATGCCGAGCTGAGCGATAAGCTCACGGTACTCGTTGATGTCGTTCTTCTTGATGTAGGAAAGAAGACGACGACGCTTACCGACGAGCATGAGCAGGCCGCGGCGGGTGTGGAAGTCCTTCTGGTGAGACTTCATGTGCTCGGTGAGCTCGCGGATGCGCTCGGTCAGGATAGCGACCTGGACCTTGGAGTTACCGGTGTCCTGTGCGTTCTTGCCGAACTGAGCGGTGAGCTCGGCCTTGCGCTCCTTGGAGATCGTCATGTTGATCACCTTTCTTCTATGGTCCATAAGGACTCTATTCGCCCCGTACTGGGAAGCCGCCGGTGAAAGCGAGCATCCAAGGTCGGGGTACCAACAGCTCGATATAGTACCACAACCAACGCATCAACGCAGGATGAACACAAGACACCCTATCTGCCCAGCAGGAACTCCATCGCCCGCAGCCTCGCATCAAGATGGGTGGCGGCCCAGGCATGGGACAGGGCAAGCAATAGGTTGGACGTACCCGTATCGACATGCTGAAGCACCAGCTCGTCAAAGGTGAGCGGCAACAACGCCCTCAGCCAGTTAACGGCCTCCGCATCTACCGCCTCGGCCCCCGCGACGCTGGCCGCGCACGAGGAACATAGAAGGCCTCCAGCGGAGGCGGAGAAAAACGCCAACGCCGGATCCCCGCAGGCAACGCAGGACGATAAATCCGGGCGATAACCAACGTGGCTCAAAAGCTTGAAAACGTACGCAGCGACCAAAAGGTCCATATGCGGACAATCATCCTGTAAAGAACCCAAAACACGAAGAGCCTTCGCACTGATGCTGAAGACGAAGGGATCCGTGGCATCCTCAAAACAACATAGCGAGGCCACCTCCGCGATAACGGAGGCGCGCTGCATGGCCTCATATGTGGGGGCGGCGCCCAGCGGGGCCCCCACAAGGTCTGCCTGCGAGACCACGTCGAGCGACCGCCCCTTAGCAAGCAGCAGGTCGACCGTGCAGAACAACTCGCAACGCGCAGCCAGACGGCTTCCCGGCTTTCTCGCGCCTTTCGCAACCGCCCTGATCTCGCGTCCATCTCGCGCTAGCAGCGTAAGGATAAGATCGGTCTCCTTGAGCTTGGTCTTATCCAAAACGATGGCGCAGGTTCTATAAGTTCTCGAGCCCGCCATACCGCGTAAGAGCCCCTGCTACTCGTCCGCGGAATAGCCAAATCGCCTAATCTGGCCCTGGTCCTCACGCCAGCCCTGCTTAACCTTAACATCAAGCTCAAGGTATACGCGGGTATCGAAGATGCGCTCCAAGTCGCGTCGCGCCTCGATACCTATCCTCTTGATCATCTCGCCGCGCTTGCCAATGAGAATGCCCTTCTGGCCCTCGCGCTCAACGTAGATAGTGGCATGAAGCTTCAACAGGTCGCGCTTGTACTCAAAGCCGTCGCACAGAACGCCCACGGCATGGGGAATCTCCTCGCGGGTATGAAGGAGGACCTTTTCACGCACAAATTCGGACACAAGCGTCTCATCGGAAGCATCGACGCCCATGTCGTCGGGGAACCATTTGGGTCCCTCGGGAAGATAGCTGGCCACAACGGAGACAAACGCCTCCACGTTGAATCCTTCGGTGGACGAAACAACGAGCTCCTCGTCGAAATCGACAAGCTTCCTCGCCTCTTCAAGCTGAGAGGCCACCTGTTGGGGATTGGCGATATCGGCTTTGGTAAGGACGAGAATCTTAGTAGCCCTGGACACCGCAACATGCTCTGCGACCCAGGCGTCTCCCCTGCCGATGGGCTTGGTGGCGTCGACCAAAAATGCCACGACGTCCACGTCGCCAATCTCGGAAAGCGCGCTCTTGTTGAGCTCGGAGCCAAGCGAGTCCTTAGGCTTGTGCAGGCCCGGTGTATCGACGATGACGATCTGGCAGCCCTCGCGATTGATCACGGCCCTCATACGGCGACGCGTAGTCTGCGCGACGGGTGATGTGATGGCGACCTTCTGGCCGAAGCATGCGTTGAGCAACGTGGATTTACCAGCGTTGGGACGCCCCACAAGAGCCACGAAGCCGCTGCGGAACCCCTCCGGCGCGCCGGAAGCGGTAGCATCGAAGCCGCCTTCAGCCTTGGCGAGCATCGCATCGAGCTCGTCATCGTCCAAATCTGCAAAGGGATCGAAATCCTGCTCGACATCGAAAAGGTCGCCGTCCGCGTCCTCTAGCAGACTGCGCTCATCGACGTCATCGAGCGCGCTATGTGAATGGATGGATTGGTCGCTCATGGCAACTCCTTCTTAAATAACACCGAGGGCGTGGGAAAAGACGATGACGCCCACAACCGCAGTCGTGAGCGAGAGAACGTAGACGCTGGCCGCAGCGATATCCTTCGCGCGCTTCGCCAGGGGATGAAGCTCCTGCGTGGCGAGGTCGACGATCGCTTCAATTGCGGTGTTGCACAGCTCAGCAAAGATGACAAGTCCGCAACAAATGACGATGAGGCACCAAGAGACGGGGTCGAGCCCAACCGCAATGCCGGCAACAACGGTGACCACTCCCAGGACAAGCATCACGTTGATGTTTCTCTCAGTTCTGATCGCCGTGAGGAGACCTTCGATGGCATAGCGAAATGACTGGACAAAAGTGGGATGGTCCCTATCCGAACCGGGTATCATGGCGGCTCCTAATCATCCAGATGGCTGGTGGTTGGACCGATTACGATCGATTGGGGGTCGATGCCGCGCACTTGAGCAAGACTGCGCAAAATCACAAGCTCGCGATCCTCCATACGCGCCGCATCATCGGAGTCGATGTGGTCGTACCCAAGCAGATGCAGCATGCCATGGACCAGCATAAGGCGAAATTCGTCGGCAGGCGTGGTGTTGAAGTCGGGCGCCTGCGCGGCGATGACGGCGGGGCATAAAATGACATCGCCCAGCTCGACCACTTCGCCATCGGGGACCTCGTCACCAAACGGCGAGTCGCACTCAAAAGAAAGCACGTCGGTAGGGGCGTCGATCTGGCGCCACATTGCGTTCAGGGACTGGATCTCGTCCTCGTCCACAATGGAGACGGAAACGCTGCATTCACGCTCCACCGCCTCCGCAGACAGGACCGCCTGGATGACCTGGACTATTTCATCTGCGTCGATGGGAACCTGGATGCCCCCGTCGTTACTAATGAGCACGCTCATGGCGCTCCCCTTTCTTCGCGCGCGCCCGCGCGTCGCGAGCGGTCTCGAACGCGTCATATGCCTCGACGATCCGCCCAACCAGCTGGTGACGGACAACATCGGACCTTCCCAAATGGATAAAGCTGACGTCTGCGACGTCCGCCAGAATCTCCTCGATGTCGGTGAGCCCGCCACGCTTGATGGGAAGGTCTCGCTGGGTGGCATCACCGGTGATAATAAACTTCGAATTAAAGCCCAGGCGCGTCAGGAACATCTTCATCTGCTCGGGTGTGGTGTTTTGGGCCTCGTCAAGCAAAACGAAGGCGTCGTTCAAGGTGCGCCCCCTCATATACGCAAGCGGCGCGATCTCGATGGTGCCGCGCTCGATGTATTCGTTAGCTCGCTCCATATCGGTAAGATCGAACAACGCATCGAATAACGGACGAATATAGGGGTCGATCTTCTCCTGCAGCGTACCGGGAAGAAAGCCAAGGCTCTCTCCGGCCTCGACGACCGGCCTGGTGAGGACGATACGGCTGACCTCGCGACGCTTGAGCGCGGCGATCGCCATCGCCATGGCAAGGTAGGTTTTGCCCGTACCCGCAGGCCCCAGGCAAAACGTGACCGTATTGGACCGGATGGCGTCTATATACGCTTTCTGGCCGGCGGTTTTAGGACGAATGGCGCGACCGCGATACGTAAGGATGATATCGTCAGCAAAACCCGCACCGGCGAAATCTTGATGGCGAAGGGCTTCCATGATGCGATCGGCGTCATCGCAAGATGGGACCTGACCGGCAGATGCCATCTTGATAAGCTGGGTAAACAGGCGCGTAAGCTTTTCGACCTCATCTGGAGAGCCTGAAAGCTGGATGGAGTCACCCCTCACCAACGCCTCGCCGCACTTCATAGCGTCTACCGCGCGCAGGATGCAATCCCCCGCGCCGGTAACCAAAGCAGGGTCGATACCCTGGGGAATGGTAAGGCGAACCTTTGCGGCATCCATATTGGTGCTCCTAGCTCTGATGATCTACAAGACGGGCATGTAGGTACCCGTCATCATCGAGGCTCTCGATGCAAACAGGGGCGATTGCTCCTCGCATCCCCGCCGGAGCGTCCTCGATAATGACCTTGTGAAACGACCCCAGCGTCCCCTTGTCCCCGTACTCGAAGACGGCGTTTTCAACCGAACCGATGCGCGACGCGGCGTCTTGCCACGCCATCTGCTCGGCCATGCGCCTCACCCGGGCGGAACGCGCGGCCATAACCTTGGGGTCAACCTGGTTGGGCGCCGTGGCGGCCGGGGTACCGGGCCGTTTGCTGTATCGGAAGACGTGCATCCTCGAGAACCCTATCTTGCGGCACGCCTCCAGCGTGCGATCGAACTCCTCGTCCGTCTCACCTGGGAAGCCAACGATGAGGTCGCAGGAAATCGAGACGGAGGGCAAGATGTCGCGAATGGCCTCCACGTTCGCAAGCAACTTCTCAGCAGAATAGGGCCGACCCATACGCCTCAAGGTTTGCGTGCAGCCAGACTGAATGGGAAGGTGCAGAAAGGGCGCCACGCGGTCCTGATTGCAAGACATAACGCGCACTAGGTCCAAATCGACGTCCATAGGCTCTATGGACGAGAGGCGGACCTGGGGAATTGCGGTTTGGTCGAGTATCTCTTGGAGCAGGCGCGCGATACCGACAACCGTACCGTCAGCCAGTTCATAGCGATAGGCGCCAAGGTTGACACCGGTAAGGACCACTTCGGGCACCCCGGCGAGCTCGGCGGAGCGAACATCGCGAATCACGCTGTCTAGGGGAACGGAACGCTCGGGTCCCCTTGCTTTCCACACAATACAATACGTGCAACGGTGGTTGCATCCGTCCTGTATCTTGATTCCATAACGAGAACGTCCCAATAGATCGGAGATGGCATGGGGATCCTCGTCCACATGGGCCTCACCAGAGGAGACCGAAAGCATGGTCGAAGACTCGCCGTCATCGAAGCGCCGGCCCTCTGATGAATCCGCTACGTCTCCGATAGCATGCAGGGCTCGCGAAACCACATCCGCCTTTGAAGGCTCGGCGATCACGCGATCCGAAATAGAAGTGAGCTCCCCGGGGTTGAGGTTAACAACGCATCCGGTAACGATAACGATGGGCTCCAAAGGACGCCCGGCCGCCTTGCGAACAGCTTTGCGCGTCTTGGCCTCCGCTTCGCCGGTGACGGCGCAGGTGTTGATCACGATCAGCTGAGCTTCTTCCTCATCCACAAGCTCGAAACCGTGCGAGATGAGACCGGCGGCGATTTTATCGGATTCCACCCGGTTGACGCGGCATCCAAGATTGATAACGGAAGCAGTGGTTTTACGCACGTTGCCCGCCTAATCAAGGATGTCATCGATGGCGTCGCGGATGCGATCGCCCACCGTCTTGTGCTGCTTCTCGTAATCCTCGCCCACCGCGTCCTCGTAGCGCTCCAGCGCTTGGCGCGCCTCAGAAGAAAGGTGCTCGGGAATATGGACGAGAACGCGCGCCACCAGCCTGCCGCGACCAGACCTGCCCATACGGGGCATGCCGTAGCCCTCGACGGGGATAGCGGTGCCATACTGCGTGCCGGCGGGAACCTTGACCTCGATCTTCTCGTCCGGAAGAATGCCATCTACGGTGACCGAGCAACCAAGCGCGGCCTGAACCATGGAGACGGTCACATCGGTATAGAGGTCGTCTCCGCCTCGCTGGAAACGTTCGTTGTCAGAAACCTGAACCGTGACGATGAGATTGCCGGACTCCGCGCCGCGATAGCCCGCCTCGCCGTACCCGGAGACGCGCAGCTGCCTTCCCGTTGCCACGCCAGCAGGAATCTGCACGTCGAGCTTCTCATGAGTGGGCGTACGACCTTGGCCGTTGCACATCTCGCAGGGATGATCGATAACGGTACCCTCTCCCTGGCAATCCGGGCAGGGTGCCGTAGACTGAACATCGCCAAAAATGGAGCGTTGGTAAGTTGTTACATAACCCGTTCCATGGCAATGGTCGCACTGCTTCTCCTGGGCGCCCTCGGACAGGCCGGAGCCATCGCAGTCCTCGCACGGAGCCAGACGATCGTAACTGACGGTCTTGGTGCAACCAGTCGCCGCCTCTTCAAGAGAGATGGTAAGGTTGATGGCCATGTCACGGCCCTGGCGTCGAGCCTGGCGATTTCGCGAGGACCCACCGGAGCGCCCGCCGCCAAAGAAAGACGAGAAGATATCATCGACGCCCATACCGCCAAAGATGTCGGAGATGTCGACGTAACCGCTTCCCATACCCGGACCGTCGGCCGTGCCAAAACGATCGTAGTTGGCGCGCTTCTGTTCATCGGACAAAACGGAATATGCCTCGTTTACCTCTTTAAAAAGCTCCTCGGCATTAGGGTCATCTGAAACATCAGGATGCACCTCACGCGCTTTCTTCAGGAACGCCCGCTTAATGGTGCGCTGATCAGCATCGCGATCGACGCCAAGAACCTCGTAATAATCTCTCTTCTCCGCCACGAGAAAGAACCTCCCGATCTAAGCGGGTGCGACCCGCCGTCATTTTCCGCTTGTCATTATGCCCCGTACATCAGCGGGCTAACCATCACATCATTCTATAAGGGCTGAGAAACAACCCGTTGGTGCAGCTGGTAAACCAAACCATGATGAGGGCGAAGAACAGGCCATTGACCGCGCCGTTAAGAAGCTGGGATAGACCGCGCTTCCACCACAGGGAGGGCCTATGCAGAGCATCGTCCGACGCGATCATGCCTATGCCCATGACAAGCGGAACCAGGCAAATGAGCGCGAACAACGAAAAGACGCCCGTAAACGCGGAGAACAGCAGGAACGGCAGCATAACGCCGACCGTGTAGAACCCGTTGGCCGCGCGCCCCTCAAGGCGCTCCGAAGAGACGCGCGCCCTACCCACCAGGTCGCCGCCCGCGGCACCGTTGGTTCCCGCATGGCCCATGCCCTTGATGCGCACCACGTCGCCGTCATGCGTTCCCGCCGGGAACTCGATAACGGCCTCGGAAGTCACCGCGGTGCGACCCGAACCACCGCACTGCGGACAGGGATCGGCGACAACTCGACCCGAACCCGCGCATTCGGGGCAGACCATCTTGAGTACGCCCATGCCAAAAAGGGATGCCATATCCACGTCGATCGAGCCGGTTCCGCCACACGTGGGACACGTTTTAGCATGGTCGGTCGAGACCGAGCCGGAGCCATGGCAATGCGAGCAGCTCTCATATCTGCGATAGGTAACGGCCCTTTTATGCCCCTCTTTAGCCTGCGCCGCGGTAAGGTCGACCTCGACCACCACGTTAGCGCCTTCCTCGGGGTTATAGGCAGAGGCGGCCCGTCTGGACTGGCCAAAGCCGGCGTCAAAGGGAAATCCGCCAAACGGAAAGCCGCCAAAACCCCCGCCATATGAACCGGCGGATGAACCGGGCTGCGACGGTGCCCCGGCAAAGGGAGAACCGGAACGCATGGCATCGTAGCGTGCGCGCTTGGCGTCATCGGATAGCACGGCATACGCCTCTGACACCTCTTTGAAGCGCTCCTCGGCATCGGGCGCCTTATTGATGTCGGGATGAAGCTTGCGAGCCTTTTGCTGGAAAGCCTTTTGGATATCTTTCGCCGAAGCATCCTTGGGGACGCCCAAAATAGCGTAGTAATCTTTTTCGTTCATTGTCGCCATATGGGGCAACGACCTCCTGTGCGAAAGCGAATAGGTTTTTGTAAGTATATGTGATGGTGCTGACAAGATTATTTGATGCACCGCAAACCCATCAATGGGCTATAAGACGCACCGTCAACTGGAGCGAGCGTCCTCGTGCAGGTCCCACAGCATGCCGTACAGCTGGTTGCCCATAAGCCAACCCTGCCTGGTTGGCATAGCGCACGGCCCCGACCGCGAGACATCGCAAGACAGCGCCGCCTCAAGCGAATCCCAAGAATCGCTCAAACCCAGTAAACCCAGGTCTACGGCCTCTTTCAAAGTTTCCAAGAGGCGCGAAGGGGGGATCACCGCGGCCGCGCGGCGCAGCAAGTCATACGAGATGCCCCGACTCATCCGAGCGCCCAACATAAGGTCTTCGGCAAGCGCCTCGCGCGTAGAGAGCGTCTCGACGTCAAAGGCGGTACCCTCATCATCAAGCTGGACCATGCGGATCCTCGAAGCGCCGCTGGGAACGTCGAGCACATCGAACAGCTCGGCGCACGCCCCGTAATCGTTGGACGAGAACATCGAGGCGGCAGACCTCCCCAATCCCAGATAGCTCTTCCCCGTCCAGTAGGCGATGTTATGGCGGCATTCTTTCCCGGCGCGCGCATAGCTCGCGACCTCATATCGCTCAAGCCCGCGGCCCGTCAACAAGGACCTCGCCACGTCCATCATCTCCGCTTGAAGGTCCTCATCGGGTTCAGCAACCCTACCGGCTTCGATCGCCCGGCTCAGTGGCGTGCCGTCCTCGACCATAAGGGGATAGACGGAGACGTGGTCGGTCTCGAGCGCGCACGCTCGATCAAGCGTCTTTTCCCACGACGCCATGGTCTGACCCGGCAGACCGCAGATAAGGTCGACAGACGTGGAGAACCCGCATGACCGGGCGAGGCCTACGGCGCACTCCGCCTGGGAAGATGAATGAATTCTACCAAGTAGCGCGAGCTCATCATCGTCCAAAGACTGCACGCCAAGCGAAACCCTGGTAACGCCGGCATGAGAAAGCGCAAATGCGAGCTCGGGAGTAAAGGACTCGGGATTAGCCTCGCAGGTAAACTCAACAGGATTGCAATAGCTGCGGATTTCGCGGACGATGTCCACCAGGCGCTCGCCCAAAACGGTGGGGGTGCCGCCGCCTATATAGACCGTCTCCACTCGCTCGAGGACTCCCGCCCGAGCCGCATCACGCACCCGGCGCAAGAGCTTTTGGACGTACGCGTCGCCTCGTGAGAGCAACTGGCTGCCGCACGCCGCCTTGGTATCGAAGTCGCAATACGTGCAGCGGGCATGGCAAAACGGGATATGTATGTAGAGGGAATCGACGGACATTGCTAGATAAAGGGGTCGTGCGGAATGGGGAAGCCCTTACCTGCCAGCTCCTCGCATTGTGCAAGGTCGCGCTCGATGGCGTCCGCAAGGTCGAGAAACTCTTGAGTAGTGGAGTAGCGCACCGACCTACCGCGCCAGAACGCCGCATGGGGAATCCCCTTGAGATACCACGTTGCAAACGTACGCGCCTTAGCCATGTGGCCGCCCAACGAGTCGAGAAGCTCCACATGCTCGCGAAGTGCCGCAAGGCGCTCGTAAGCATCGTGGACCGGCAGCGGCGATCCAGCGCTCAGGGCGGCGGCGTCTTGGAAGATCCACGGGTTGCCATAGGTGCCGCGAGCGATAAACACGGCGCTGGCAGCCGTCTGGGCAAGCATGTTCGCTGCGTCTTGGGCGCAAAAGACGTCCCCCGTTCCAATAACGGGGATGGAGACGCGGTCTGCCACGGCATCGATTACCGACCAGTCTGCAGATCCAGAGTAAAGCTGTCCCGCCGACCTTCCATGCACGGCCACTGCGGAGGCGCCGGCCTGCTCCATACGGGCAGCAAAATCTGGCGCCAATAGCTTTCCGGACTTAAAATCCTTACGGATCTTCACCGTCACCGGCACGCTGCAGTTGGCAACGCAGGCGGCAACTATTTTCTCGGCGAGCTCAGGTTGCTCGAGAAGCGCCGAGCCCTCGCCCTTTGTAATAACCTTTCGTGCGGGGCACGCCATGTTGATGTCTATGGCGTCGAGCTTTGACCCCACGCGCTCGCTCACCGCACGAGCGGCGCCAGCGAACTGCTCCGGCTTGGAGCCAAACAGCTGCACGCAAATCTGGGGCTCCTCGTCTCGAGGAAGAACCAGGTCCCATGTCTTTTCGCTAGCATATGCCAACCCCGCGACGCTCACCATCTCGCTATACGCCATAGCGGCGCCGCGGCGCCTGCACATGATTCTATAAGCGGCATCGGTCACGCCAGCCATGGGAGCCAGCAGATATGGATGAGCGCTAAACCGCTTCTTCAAAACGTCGGCATTGTCCATGAGGCAGATAACCTACTCGTCAACCTTGAGAATAGCCATGAAAGCCTCTTGCGGAACCTCGACGGAACCAATCGCCTTCATGCGCTTCTTTCCCTCTTTCTGCTTTTCCAAAAGCTTGCGCTTACGCGAGATATCGCCGCCGTAGCACTTGGCGAGCACGTCTTTTCGGCGCGCCTTCACCGTCGAGCGGGAGATGATCTTGTTACCGATAGCGCCCTGGATGGGAACTTCGAACAGCTGCCTGGGGATGATCTCCTTCAACTTATCGCACAGGCCGCGCGCTAGCGGATACGCCTTGTCTTTATGGACGATGAAGGACAAGGCGTCCACCTCGTCACCAGAAAGCAGGATATCGAGTTTCACCAGATCGCTCGCGCGATAGTCGGAGAACTCGTAATCAAGGGACGCATAGCCCTTTGTACGGCTCTTGAGCTGGTCGAAGAAATCGAGGATGAGTTCAGCCAAGGGCATGTCGAACCGCATCTCAACGGATTTCTGAGAGAGATGGATCATGTCGGTGGTGATACCGCGATGCTCGATGGCGAGCTGCATGACCGCCCCCGTGTACTCCGGGGGTACGATGATCTTAGCTTTGAGGTAGGGCTCCTCGATGCGGTCGATGCGCGTTGCGTCGGGAAGGTCCTGCGGGCTGCGGACCTCGACCATGGTGCCATCGGTCTTATACACGTGGTAGTCCACCGAAGGGCTGGTGGCGATCAAGGCAAGGCCGAACTCGCGCTCGAGGCGCTCCTTGACAACCTCCATATGGAGCAGTCCCAAAAAGCCCACGCGGAAACCGAAGCCCAACGCGACGGACGTCTCAGGGGTCCACGTAAGCGACGGATCGTTGACGTGGAGCTTGTCGAGGGCGTCGCGCAGATTCTCGTAATCCTTGTTATCGATGGGGAATATGCCGGTATAGACCATGGGCTTGGCCTCGCGGTAGCCGGGTAAGGGCGCGTCGCATGGCTCATCGCGCATGGTAAGGGTATCGCCCACATGGACGGCCTCGGGGTCTTTCAGGCCGGTGACCACGAAACCGACCTCGCCGACCCCGATAGATTCAACGAGGGCCTCGGCAGGGTGCTTTACGCCGACGCCATCGACGAGGAAATCCTCGCCGCCCTGCATCATGCGCAAGATATCGCCTTTTTTGATGGAACCGTCGAACACGCGAACCGTTGCCACGACGCCGCGATACTCATCGAAATACGAATCGAGGATGAGGGCCTTCAAGGGAGCCGACGGATCGCCCTTGGGAGGAGAGACGAGAAATACGATTGCCTCGAGTAGGTCGTGGATGCCCTCGCCCGTCTTGCCGGAAACGCATACCGCGTCATCCGCCGGAATGGCGAGCTCGTCTTCGATCTCCGTCTTGACCTCGTCCGGATGAGCGGAGGGAAGGTCGATCTTGTTGATGGCGGGAACGATATCCAAATCGGCGTTCATCGCCAGGTTGGCATTCGATACGGTCTGCGCCTCGACGCCCTGCGTCGCGTCCACGACCAGAACAGCGCCCTCGCAGGCGGCAAGGGAACGCGAGACCTCGTAGGTGAAGTCTACGTGGCCGGGGGTGTCGATAAGGTTGAACTGGTAGGTCTCGCCATCATCGGCGTCATACATGACGCGCACGGCGTTGCTTTTAATGGTGATGCCGCGCTCGCGTTCGATATCCATGGTATCGAGCAGCTGCGATGCCATATCGCGTTCGTCTACGGTTCGGGTGAGTTCAAGAATTCGGTCGCTGATAGTCGACTTGCCGTGGTCGATATGAGCGATAATCGAGAAATTCCTGATATGTGAGGTATCTATAGTATCCATGCGAGTTATGATACCGCATGATTTGCCCCTAGCGCGAGAGCCAAAACGTGCAGAAACAGCGGAGATTCACGTGTATTCCACAGGGTTACCCCTTCACCTCTGCATGGGCGAGTGCTATACTCACCTGACTGTATGACCTCAACCGTGTCTCAGAGGCCGGATAGTCAGGCTTTTTTAGAAGAACTCGAAAGGAAAACTACAAGTGGCAAACATCAAGTCTCAGAAGAAGCGCATCCGCACCAATGAGATCGCTCGCGTTCGCAACAAGGCGATTCGCTCCGAGCTCAAGACCCTCGTCAAGCACGTCCACACCGCCGTCGAGGCTGGCGACAAGGAGGCCGCTTCCGCAGCTGCCACCCGCGTTTACCGCGCGCTGGACAAGGCTGCCGCCAAGGGCGTTATCCACAAGAACCAGGCTTCTAACCGTAAGTCCGGCGTTCAGAACCTGGTTAACACCATCGCTTAACCATTACTTGGATCTTCCAAGCATATTTACGCGTAAGGGCCCCGTGATTCACGGGGCCTTTTGTTGTATCTATTCGTTATGAAGCTATTGAGACGGACTCGAACAGATCGCTACGCATCGATTCGTTGCGCAAGTCGTAATCACCCACCGGCTTTGGCCTTTTACCGCCAACGACTCCCCTTATCATCTTGGCAACCGAATTGCAGGTAGCGCGCGACTGCAGATCGGAAGCGCTGAGACAGACGAGTGCGATGTTCCTGCTGTTGGGCACCGACTCGTGAAGCTCTATGATCCGTTTGCTCGACCTCATTCCCCCGTCGCAGACTATCACGCCGATGCTCTGACCACAGGACCAATCCATATCCGGCCTATCGGGCCATTTAGTCCACAGCAGGTCAATGAGTATTCTACAGGGCATCCCGCCATCGATTTCCTCGGAAACGAGCCGGTGCAGTACGCCTGCACGCGGCGTTGGAAGCGCGTATCCGCCGCTGCCCGCAGGCGCGCAGAACAAAGAGCAGAGCGCGGCGGCAGACGGGCAGCGGATGCCATCAATCAGCCTATCGGAAACTATTTTGAGTGCGCCCGAGCCCCTTACCGGGCCTGACTTCACAAATTGGTCGATAGCCGCCGACACGCTTGAGCTGTCGGTAAGGGGCAAGCGCTCTATATAGCCTTTTGGGTTCAGGACATCAACTGAAAACATGCCGCAAAACTCGTAAGCGAGCTGCATCAGCGAAGGCAGCGGCAGGCTCCCGGCGCATTGCAGAAGAGCGAGCGTTGGAGATGCGACGTAAACGCCTGGAGCCACGAAGCAATACGATCCGACACTCGAGTCCGTCGAAAGCCTATGCGCGACCATCTTCGCGGTAACGGTTTCACAACGATACGAATCAAGATCGCCACACAGCGCGGCACCCGAACCATGGGGAGCGAATCTGGGGTCTGAGAGTTTAACGTTAAAGGGCACCCCAAACTTGCCTTTGGGAACGCAACCAGTATTTGACACGTACACATGCAGCATCCCTCGAAGGTTCGCCATTGCCCGAACGTTATATGACGATTCGGCGAGATGCTTCAGGTCTGGAGCGCTCTTAAGCGTGATACCCGTAACGGGCTTGGGCCTCACTCCCCGCCTACTCGCTCGCCGCCAGTACTCGACTGCGGTCTCCCCTCCAAAAAACAGCGGATCTCTGCCTGTATGCACGTTGTCCATATGTTCCTCCAGACCTCGAAAAGGGAACCACATCGTATGGCTGAGGAGGAACGTTGAAGCAGCGGTTAATCTCGCGAAAGTATCGCCTCGCTATCGAATAAATCTTCCAAGGTTTATATCGGCGCTGGAAAAGAGCATCGTAATAAATGGGCAAGGCCGAATTGAGCCCCTCGACACACGAAGAGCGCACGGAAAATGAACACAAACGGCGACGGCGCGCTAACGTTGGATGAAATCGACCAGCCAAAGGCGAAGCGCGAGGGCGGAATCACGGGACCCCTTAAGGGCAAGCTCGAGATCTTCCGCGCGCGCAAGAGCGCGAAGCAGCTCTTCCATAGAGTAGTTGCGTGCCCAGTTGAGATGATTTTTTACCTGCCAAGACTGGACGCCGAGCTTGGCCGCCAGCTCCCTGCCCTGACCACGACGATCAAGCGCCTTGGCCATAATGAGCTCACGTAGACGACCCACAAGAAGCATATAGAGCCTCACTTCGCTCTTATCGGGCTGCAAAGCCAGAAGCTGCAACGTCTTCTCCATATTTCGGGCGGACATGGCATTCAACAGATCCCATGGTTTCGCCTCGGCCGTTCTCGCGATGTGACGCTCGATATCCGGAAGATCGATAGAGGTTCCAACCATTTCGACGAGCTTTTTCAACTCGTTGTCGAGCATGCGCGAATTCTCACCGGCCCTGCTAACCAGCTCCTCGGCAGCGCGCGGCGTAATGGTGGCTCCATGGGCTTTCGCCATTACAACAACCTGCTTGGGCATTTCCCAAGCCTTTTTTGGAGCGCAATCGATAACCGCCTTAGCGCCAAGCTTACTAATCGCTTTATGGAGACGAGTGCTTTTTGCAAGCTTCTCCGCAACCACCAAACAGACGGTAGAGGGTGACGGGTTATCAAAATACGCGACAAGCGGCTCGCTGACGGCCTTGTTGAGCCTGTCGCAGCCCTCGAGGATGACCAAACGAAAATCCGAACCCATGGGAAGCGTATTAAGCGAGGCGATTATGTCGTCGATTTGCGGGTCTTTCGTCATATCGCGCTCGTCTAAATTGAAATCGGCCATGCCACCGGCCTCCAAGCGCGCTTTCATCTTCGCCACCACTTTAGAACGCTTGAATTCATCGGCGCCGACCACCAGATAGCCGGGAAGCAACTCTGCACTCGACATAATGGCCCCTTCCGCTAACTTGAACGAGGCGCGAGGACACGCGCTCAAAGGTTTCTAGAGCATCTTATCTTAACAGCACCTTGCCATGGCTCGATGCAGATGTCACCGTAGTCAATGGTGCAATAGAACTGAGAGCCGTAACTGCGCACGCAGTCGACGCATTCCTGAGAGGGGTGCCCATATGAGTTTCCCCTCCCTGCGCTGGCAATCGAAACCTCTGGATCTATCGCTTTGAGAAGATCTCCGTCAACCGATAATCCCGACCCGTGATGGCCAAGCTTGAGAACGTCGATGTTCCCAACGTCCCGTTGATAGGCGCGCTCTTGATCGAGCTCGGTATCTCCCGTGAGCAGACAGCGAAGACTTCTACCCCCGTGGTCGTAGGTGGCAACCAGGCACGTGGAATCTCCATTCTCATCTCCCGAAACGTCTTCTTGCGGCCATACGACATCACAGGTAAAACTGCCGATTGCTATAGAGTCTCCCGACCCCAATTCAACGATTTCCTCGAATGAAGACGCATCGATTTCCTTTGGCATGGCGTCGACCGCACCCTTTGCGAGAAAGAGCCGCCTGACGGGGATACGCTGCAATATGGCCGGCAGACCGCCCCAATGATCTTTATCCCAATGCGTTATAACCACCCCATCGAGCTCGACCACGTTGTTTCGGACCAGCGCCTCGAGCGCGGCCTCGTCCACTCCCGCATCGACCAAGAGCGATGAAGAGCCCTCTCTGATGATGATAGAGTCGCCCTGGCCCACATCCATAACCGTGATGGAAGGAGGCACAAAGTATGACCAGTAGATAACGTGGCAGGTAAAGGCAACGCCGGCAAACATGACGGCGGCCACGGGCCCCAACCTAGGAATAACCGGCCACAGCGCGTATACCGCAAGGGCGACAAGATACAGCAGCGGAAGGTATGCAGCGGCACCGTCTGCCGTAATAGTTGCAAAGGGTATCTTAGAGAGCGCATCTGCGAAGAATATCGAGGCGTTCGCGAGTCCATCCAATGGAATCATAGCGACGGCACGAAGGGGCGCGAGGACGGAAATGGGGACTAGAACCAGTCCCGCGGCGAGCAACGCCGTCATCAACGGACCAACCACCAGGTTCGCTGCAAGGGATACTATGGAGATGGAACCAAATACGGGAACCGTTAACGGTAAGGTGGCCCATTGCGCGGTAAGCGTCATGGAAAGCTGCTGGGAAACCATCCTTGGCGCGCCCGCGCGCTCTATAGTCCAGGCTACATACGAGCAAAACAGGTTAAGGAACAATACGCTCGCTGCGGATAGCTGAAACCCCAGATCCCAAGCCGATTTTGGATTGAAGGCGCACAGAAGCATACACGACAGGGCCAGACCGGACAGGGCATGGGGGCGCCTACGCACCGCGAGCGTCAAAGAGCTGCATCCAACCATAAGGAAGCTGCGCATCGCAGATGCCGCGCACCCGGTAAAAACAACGTAAACACCCATGATGCAGGCCACGACTACCGAACGGGTCCGCACCGGGCACCCCAGCGCGAGCAGCAAAGATTCAATCAACATCGCTATATATGCCAGATGGCTACCGGAAACGGCGACAAGATGGGTGAGTCCGGTAAGGCTGAACGCCGTCTGCGCTTGAGTTTGAGAAAGCTCGGTGGTTCTACCGCAGATCACGCCCGCGATAAGCGCTCTTGAGGGACTTGATGACGGTGATATCGCATCTAGCAACCACGTCCTTACCATGCGAACAGGGTTGGCGGGTTTAGGCGAACTGGAGATAACGGCATGCGCGTTAACGATCGCGACGCATCCCTTCATATAAAGATATCGATGCCATGAGCTATCGTCCAAAGGCTCGAGAGAGCCTGCAACTTGATAGAACCTGCCGGGATCGATAACCTCATCGGTTTGAACAAGGACCTTCCCCAAAACGGCGCCATCGACACGGCGCACATTACAGATGGTGGATATCGAAGAAGCGCCGATCTTTGGGTCCTCAACGGGATCGAGGCGACAAGATGAAACGGTGACGTTAGCCACCCTGAACGAAGCTGCGGTGGATCGCGCACTCGAAACAAAGCAGCACAACACGGCGACAAAAATACCTATCGAGGCCCGATATAGCAGTACCCTGGCTCGCATGGATGCATGGCGACCTGCAATGCTAAGAGCAAAACCAAGGGCTGCGATGACAACCATGAGGACGATCGGCAGCCCCTTGGGAATAACATCTATCTGGGCAAGCCAGCCCACCTGGGTGAGTACCAAGCATGTTGCCAGGAGAGCGACAGTTGCGCACCAGAAATCAGGCAGCAACGGTCGAATGGGCTTGGCGTCTTCAGCGCCCGCTCCGGAGGCGACGACAGAACGCTCTTGCTCGTCGTCCCCTAGACGCATATAAGGTCACGAAGCTTCTCGAACTTCTTCTCCCCTATTCCAGATACGCGCATAAGGTCCTCAATCGAGGCGAACGCACCGTTTGCCTCCCTATCGTCTACGATCGCTTGCGCCGTCGCCTCGCCTACGCCCGGAAGCCCGTCCAGGTCCTCAACCGTAGCGGTATTGATGTTGACGAGCGTTCCTCCCGTTGCGGCCGCACCCGTTGCAGATCCGGACGTCTGCGGCGCTTCGCCCACCTTGGGAACGTAGACCTTTTGCCCGTCTTGAAGAATGGAGGCTCTGTTTATGCCGCTCACGTCAGCGTCGGCAGCAAGCCCGCCGCATGCCTCTATAGCGTCTTGGACGCGCGATCCTTCTGGCAACTCGATAACATTGGGATTCATAACCGCACCATCGACATCAACTGTCACAGCAATTGCCTTCCCATTTTCGACATCGTCCTCAAATGCGCGGGAATCGCCGTCGCCTTCCTTGCCAGATGCACCCTCGAACTGATTAGCATCATCAGTTGAAACGAGGATGTCGCTGCCGCTCGTATTCGCGTTGACGATTCCGGCAAGCGCTGCCCCCAAAATCAGCATGACCGAAGCGATTACGGCAATGACCCTCCAAGGATGCGACCGCAAAAGAGTTGCCAGCCTCCATGCCGCCGGCGTAATGTCATCGTGTTCTTGCATACCTCATCACTCCCCACATCTAATTGTCTTAAGAGGATGCTGCCAAATGTTCGACAAAATGAAGAAGTGAAAGGCCGTCTTCCAAAAATATCGTCCTAATTTAGATTGGGCAGGTAGCAGGGTGCAAGTGAAATGAGCCGGTCTCCTGCAGCGGGAAACCGGCTCAAAAAGAATCAATATGATTGGATAAACTAAGATTGTTATACGTTATAAAGCATATCAAAAGAAGCTGCCGAGTTTAACCTTCGGTGTCCTTCCGCTGATAACGAATCTCAAGCTCGTCATGGCGCTCGCGCATGCAACGCGGCGGCTTATACGTGGGAGCGCTGAAATCGATGTACTCAGCGGCATCGACAAGCTGCTGGATCATGGCTTCGTGATCGAACATCTCCCATGCCGCATGGACCTCATCGAGCTTCGCATGGGTCTCGGGACGACGAGGCATGAACAACGTGCAGCAATCCGGAGCGGTCTGGGTCGAAATGTCATAGGTGCCGATTTGCTCGGCGCGGGCGATGATCTCTTGCTTATCGGAACCGATAAGCGGCCTGAAGACGGGAATATCAACGACTTCGTTAACCGCCATGATATTCTCAAGTGTCTGAGAGGCTACCTGGCCCAGGGACTCGCCGGTTACAAGCGCCTTAGCGCCCTCGAGCTGGGCGATTCGCTCCGCAACGGCGTACATGACGCGACGATACATGATAACCCTGAGATCGCTGGGGCACGCGATGGAGATTTCACGCTGACAATCACCAAAGGGGATGACATATAGACGTCCCACTTGAACGCAAGGAGCCAACGCCTGGATGATGTCCTGGCAAAGATATTCGCTGGTATCCGCCGTTTGAGGTCGACCTGAGAAGTGAACGGGAACAGGCACGGCGCCTCGGCGCGCAAGCAGCCACGTCGCGACGGGAGAATCGATACCCGAAGATAGCAAGGTAACGACCTTGCCGGCACTTCCTTGCGGCAGGCCGCCAACACCGCGCTCGGAGCGCGCGTACACATAGACGCTACCCTGAACGACAAGAACATGTACCTGCGCGTCGCAGCCCTTCATAAGGACCTTTTTATCGGGAAACGCGTTGCACAGGACCTCGCCGACCTGTTTGTTGAGATCCATGGAAGTCAGTTCATAATCGGTGTTGGACCGCCTGGCAACAACTTTAAAGGAATTGAATTCGCCAAACTCTTCCAACGCCTTAATGGCCGCGGCGCAATATTCTCCCGGTTCTCTGTTTGTATGAAACGCAAGAGAGACGCGGGCGACCCCGGGAACTTTGGCGATGAGCGGGAATGCACGCTCGGCCTCGCCTGAGACCGAGAACGTCACAAGAATGTGACCAGAGATGCGGGTAATGGTGGCAACGGAAAAGGCGGCCAAAGCCGCCTTGATGTTATCCATAAGGATGCGTTCGAAACGCGCTCTATTGTTGCCTTTAAGCCCGATCTCATGATAATGAACGAGACATACACGGCTGGCCATAAGAGCTACTCCTCGGCAGCCTTGTGACCAAGAGCAGCCTCGTACTTATCATGCTCAAAGGAAATGTTGCCATCAACGATCTCCTCCATGGCCATCGAGATAGTATCCTTACCGGACATAGCGATGGTGATATCGTCGATATCCTGAACAGCGAGAACGCGGCTGTGCTGCTCGCGAAGCATGCTGTTGATATCGCAAGCGCGCTTGGAAGCTACGGAAGCGAGCAGGAAGCGGTTGTTATCGGTCTTATCGAGCAGGTCGTCGATCTTAGGCTTAATGACTGACATACGATTCAGTTCCTTTCATATTCCCGCAGAACCCTGGAAAGCTCATCGGTAGCGGCGTCAAGATCGTCGTTAACCAAGCGAACATCGTAGCGGTCTGCGAGGCTCATCTCATGGCGGGCGTTGGCGAGTCGAAGACGAAGAGATTCATCGGTTTCTGAACCCCTGCCAACGAGCCTTTGTTCAAGCACCTCCATAGAAGGCGGCTCGATGAAGATGAGAATCGAATCCGGAAAACGCTCTTTAACGTTTAGGGCACCCTGAACGTCGATCTCTAGGATGAGCGAAGATCCACTAGATAGCTTCTGCTCGACTTCTTGAACCAGGGTTCCGTAGCGATGGTCGTGAACCTGGGCCCATTCGACAAAGTCGCCGTTTGCGATACGCCGGGAAAATTCATCCTCAGAGAGGAAGTAGTAGTTGACGCCGTCTACCTCGCCGGCACGGGGCGCTCTTGTAGTAGCCGAAACCGTCAGGCCCAGGTTAGGCATGGCCTCCCTTACGCGGGATACCAACGTGCCCTTACCTGCACCCGACGGTCCAGAAATCACAAAGAGCTTTGGCTCGATGGAGCTCACTTACTTGTTGAGCTGCTCGAGGAGCTGCTCACGCTGGCGAACGCCGAGGCCCTGAACGCGACGGGTCGCAGAGATGCCCAGCTCGTCCATAATCTTAGCGGCCTTGGCCTTGCCATAGCCGGGAAGGGACTCGATGAGGGTGGAAACCTTCATACGGGAAGCGATGGGATCCTCGGAGTTGAGGACGGACTCGAGCGTCACCTCACCCTTCTTGATCTTCTCGCGAAGCTCTGCGCGAGCGTGACGAGCGGCAGCAGCCTTCTCCAGGGCAGCCTTGCGCTGCTCATCGGTGAGCTGAGGAAGAGCCATGTGTACCTCCAAATGAGTAGTTACAATCCAAAAAAACTTGGTTTTACCTGCTAATTCAGCAAATCGAACCTTGAACAGCCATATAGATTAGACGAACAAACTCCAAAGTTCAAGCATACACATGCCTTTACTTGCAGTTTTGTTGCTAATCCATATAACTACCGCGAAGATTCCGCAGGAAAACGCAGGGGCCGTTAATCGTCCATCGCGCAAAGCTCGGCGATAATCGCCTCATATGCATCGACGGGATTCTCGGCACCGGTGATGGGGCGACCGACGACGATATGGCTGGAACCAGCCTTGAATGCCGAGGAAGGAGTGGCGACGCGCGTCTGATCGCCAAGGGCGGCGCCGGCAGGGCGCACACCGGGCGTGACGACGAGTCCCTCCTCGCCAACCACCGACCTCATTGCCCCCGCTTCCTGCGGCGAGCACACAACGCCATCGATGCCGTTCTCACGCGCAAGCCTCGCCAAGCGATCAGCCTCGACGGGGATGGGGCTATCGATGCCGATCTCGGTCAGCGAGTCCTGGCTCATGCTCGTAAGCACCGTGATGGCAACGAGCTGGGGACGGGAGCCCGTAACCTCCGCAGCCTCCTCGGCGCCCTCACGGCATGCGGCAAGCATGGCACCCGAACCCATCCCGTGCACGGACATGAGGTCCGCGCCGGCCAAAGCCGCCGAGCGGGCGGCGCCGCGAACCTGATGAGGTATATCGTAGAACTTAAGGTCGAGAAATACCTTGAAGCCGCGCTCTTTGAATTCGCGGACGATGGAGGGGCCCTCGGCGTAGTACAGGGTCATACCCACCTTGAGCCACCGTGCGTGACCCTTGAGCTCATCAGCAAGCTCGATAGCGCGATCCCTACCGCAGTCGATGGCGACGATAACCCGATCGCGAGCGAGCGACTCTAGCATTCCAAGGCTCCAATCAGCTCGTTGATATCGTTAACACCTTGGCTCTCAGCCCAGGCCTCAAGCTCCGCAAGGATGCGAACGGAGGCAGTCGGGTCAACAAGATTAGCCATGCCAACGGAAACACACGTAGCGCCTGCAAGGATGAACTCGGCCGCGTCCTCGCCCGTCATGACGCCACCCACACCGTTGATGGGAATATCGACGGCATTGGCAGCCTCCCAAACCATGCGGACCGCGATGGGATGGCAAAGCGGGCCGGAAAGTCCGCCGGTAGGCTTGCTCAGCTTGGAACGACGCGTGTGGACGTCGATCGCCATGCCGGGGATGGAGTTGATGACAGACAGGCCATCTGCACCCTCCGCCTCAAGGGCGCGGGCGATCTCGGGAATACGGACGGGGGCCATCTTGACGAAAAGCGGCTTGTCGGTCACTTTGCGGCATGCGCGCATCACGTCGCCGGCACCCTCCGGGGTTGAACCGCAAGCGATGCCGCCGGCAGCGATGTTGGGGCAGGAGACGTTAATCTCAAAGCCCGCTGCCCACGGGCACAGCTCGCAGAACATCTCGAGGGCGCGCACGTACTCCTCGGTGGAATGGCCTGCGACCTGGCAGATGACCTGAGTGCCCTTTTGGGAAAGCTCGTCCAGCCAAGGACCGGACTGAGCGGCGAATGCGGCCACGCCGGGGTTCTGAAGACCGACGGAGTTCATCATTCCGCCGCGAACCTCCGCCATTCGCGGAGCGGGGTTGCCGGGCCACGGCTCGGCCGCGCAACCCTTAGTGGTGATGGCGCCCAGTTGGGACACATCCATAAGCTCAGAGAACTGCCAGCCGTAACCGAACGTGCCGGAAGCCGTGTTGATGGGGTTCTTCATCTTGACGCCGCCAAAATCGACGGCCATATTCACCTTGCTCACCATGCCACCACCTTTGAAGCGTCAAAAACAGGACCGCACATGCAGGCGCCCTTCATGCCGTCGACGGTCTCGACGGCGCACGTAGCGCAAGCGCCGAAGCCGCAGCTCATCATGCGTTCGAGAGACGCCTCGCAAAACGCGCCGGCGTCGGCTGCAGAAGCGGCGACCTTCTTCATCATGGGGCTGGGACCGCACGTGGCAACGTAGTCATAGCCGCCAGCCGCCAGAAGCTCAGCGGCGGGATCCGTGCAGAACCCATGGTAGCCGGCGGAGCCGTCATCGGTAGCGACGAGAACCTTTCCCGCGCCGGCGGCATTGAATTCCTCAACACCAACCATGGAATCCGCGCTCGCGGCGCCAACGCAGACATCGAAGGCGATGCCGCTGGAAGCAAGGTCGCGGGCCAGGCAAAGCACCGGCGGAACGCCGATGCCGCCACCGACGAGCAGAGCCTTCTTGCATCCCTCCGGAACGGTCCATCCATGACCGCCGGGGCCGAGCAACGTAGAGGTGGAACCGGGCTGCACCTGCGAGAGACGCTCGGTCCCCTCGCCCACCACGGCATACCAGATCTCAACGGTTCCCTTATCGGCATCCGCGGAGGCGAAGCTCAGCGGAATGCGCAGAAGAGACATTGCGTTGCCGGGAACCGCAAGGTTAACAAACTGACCGGGTTTCAGCGAGCCTGCGAGGCGAGGTGCCGAGATTACGAGAGAAAAAACGCCATCGGCGATCTTCTCGTTCGACACAACCGTGAAGTCGTGCAGGCGGGCGGGTGAAGGCGTAGGCATATATGCTCCTTACCTGTTGCGGATTTAAATCGAGCGCATGCTCGAAAACCCTTGCCCTTGTTACAAAGTGTAAAGAGGCCGCGAGCGCGGGCGCGCACCACGGCCTCTCATGAAGCTATATTAACTAAAACTAGCAGATAGCACCATTCTTAAGAGTCTGCTTGCCGCCCACGAAGACGTCGGTGGCGCGACCGGTCACCTTGGTGCCGGCAAAACCGCAGTTCTTCGCATGGGAGACGTAACCGTCCTCGCCAACGGTCCACTCGACATCGGCGTCAAAGACCGTGATGTCGGCAAGGGAACCCGCCTCGATGCTCACGGGCTCGACACCCAGAATCTTGCGGGGGTTGATGGACATGAGCTCGACCAGCTTGCCATAGCCCATCTTGCCGGTCTTGACCAGATTGGTGTTGATAAGGGCGAGCGAAGCCTCGATACCGATCATGCCGAAGGGGGCGAGCTCGAACTCGCGAGCCTTCTCCCAATCCGCGTGAGGAGCGTGGTCGGTCACGATGGCGTCGACGCTGCCGTCCAAAACGCCCTCGATAATCGCCTGCGCGTCCTCAGCGGTGCGCAGCGGCGGGTTGACCTTGAAGCAGGTCTCGTAAGCGCCGGTGATGGCATCCTCGGTGAGGAACATGTGGTGCGGGGCGGCCTCGCAGGTAACGGGCAGACCCTTGGCCTTAGCGGCGCGAACCATATCGAGGCCGCGTGCGGTGGAGATGTGCTGGATGTGCAGCTTGGCGCCGGTGAGTTCCGCGAGCATGATATCGCGCGAGATCTGCAGCTCCTCGCCCTCCGCAGGCCAGCCGAGAAGACCCAGGCGCGTAGAGGCGACACCCTCGTTCACCTGGCCCTCGCCAACAAGGTCTTCGTCCTGGCAATGGCTCATGAACACCTTGTCAAACATCTTGCCGTAGTCCATGCAGCGGCGCATCATGCCGGCACCCTGGATTCCACGGCCGTCATCGGTGAAGGCGACGGCTCCGCGCGCGACCATATCACCCATCTCGGAGATGATCTCGCCCTTAAGACCCTTGCTCATGGCGCCCGCAGGGTAAACGCGGCAATGGCCGGCTTCGGCGGCGCGAGCTTTGATATAGGTGATAACGGTGCCGTTATCGGCAACGGGGTTGGTGTTGGGCATGGAGCAGACGCCGGTGAAACCGCCCGCGGCCGCAGCAGCCGTCTCGGACTCGATGTCACCCTTGTGCTCAAAGCCGGGCTCGCGAAGGTGCACGTGCATATCGACGAGACCGGGGACTAGGTACTTACCGGTAAGGTCGATAACCTCCGCGCCATCGAAGTCGAGACCTTCACCCACCGCGGAGATGCGGTCGCCATCGATAAGGACGTCGAGAACGCCGTCAAGGTTGGCAGCGGGATCGACAACGTGGGCATTCTTAAGAAGCAAGGCCATTATCGGCACCTCCAAGCAGCAGATACAGGGCGGCCATGCGGACGCAGATACCGGCATAGACCTGATCGAGGATGACCGAGCGCTCGGGATGGTCGGCCATGTAGGAATCGAACTCAACGCCGCGGTTGATCGGGCCGGGGTGGCAGATGATCGCGTCGGGCTTCATAAGGCGCTCGCGCTTCTGCGTAAGGCCAAAGAGCTGGTGATACTCGCGCAAGCTCGGGAACGGAGCACCCTCGAGGCGCTCGCGCTGGATACGAAGCATGTAGACCACGTCGAGCTCGGGAAGAACGTCGTCCAGGCAATAGCTTACATGGTCGGCGCCGAGAACATCGGGACGAGGGGGCATGAGCGTTCCGGGGGCAACGACGGTGACCTCGGCGCCCATGATCTTCAAGGCGGGGATCAAAGAGCCGCAGACGCGAGAATGGCCGATATCGCCAACGATACCAACCTTAAGGCCATCGAAGCTCTCCTTGCGCTCCCAAATTGAGTACAGATCGAGCAGTGCCTGGGTGGGGTGGCCGTGCTTGCCGTCGCCGGCGTCGATGACCACGGCGGGGCTCGCCTGGCTAACAATATGAGGGGCGCCGGCGTGCTTATCGCGGACAACGATGCAGTCGATCTTATAAGCATCGAGCGTCATGACGGTATCGATGAGGCTCTCGCCCTTGACGGTAGACGTGGAGGAGCCGCCGAAGTTAAGAGTGTCGGCGGAAAGGCGCTTCTCGGCAAGCTCAAAGGAGCTACGGGTGCGCGTAGAAGGCTCGTTGAACATGTTGACGATAGTCTTACCCTTAAGGGTGGGGACCTTCTTGATCGCGCGCTCGTTGACCTCGGAGAACGCCTTAGCGGTCTGCAGGATCGTCATGAGCTCGGTATCGGAGTACTCCGAGATGTCGATAAGGTGCTTATGGTTATTGAACACGGCTCTACTCGCCTCCCAGCGGCGCGGAGCCCACACGGGCGCCCGGCGCGACTTCGGTGATCTCGACGGACGTACGGCCGTCTACTTCCTTGCAATACAGGCGGACGTTCTCGTCGCGGGACGAGGGAACGTTCTTTCCAACGAAATCAGGGCTGATGGGAAGCTCGCGATGTCCGCGGTCAACAAGGACGGCGAGCTCGATGCTCTTGGGGCGGCCAAGGTCCATAACGGCGTCCAGGGCGGCGCGGATGGTGCGGCCGGTATAAAGGACGTCGTCGACCAGAACAATGCGCTTTCCGTCAACATTGAACGGAATCTTGGTCTCGTGAACCTCGGGGGAAATATGGGTAAGGAAGTCATCGCGATAGAAGCTGATATCAAGGCTTCCCAGCGGAACCTCCGCACCTTCGATTTGGTTGATCTGCTCTGTGAGCTGGCGCGCCAGGATATCTCCCCTGGTCACGATGCCGACAATGGCAAGGTCGTTGCAGCCCTCGTTGCGCTCGATGATCTCGTGCGCAATACGCGTGATCGCGCGCTGCACAGCAGTCTCGTCCATGATGACTGCCTTGGGTGAAGACGTGCCCATCGATCTCCTTCCCTGCTCCTCGCGGCGCCATCGCACTGATGGGACACCGCAAAAAAATAGATGCCCGACCGCTAGCGCGGTTGAGACATCGGCAAGAGTGATCTCAAGGGCAACAATAGTTGCGAAGAGGTATGTATCCTTGCGGTATCTCGTACGCGCTTAAAGGTCTTTTGTAAGTATACACATGTTTCTACCTTGTTTCGAGCACGAATACGGAAACTCGTAGAACGCTTGCTTTTCCATATACGAGCGCTCAAAGGCATCTTCCGGCCCCTGCAAATTAATAATGTGATGAGAATACGCACGGAGCGATTATTTATTAGGGGCCATAGCAAATGAGTCTTGCATGAGCATCTTGAGCAGGCGATAATATGAATCCCACGAAACCGAGCCCAAGCTCGAATCAAGTGCAGAAAAAAGTAACATGTGCAATATGTAGATTACGCACATGTTGCCCATGCTGTGCTATAGTTCATTGCTGTTTGTTCACGCGGCACCGAATCTAGCCGCCCAAGGAGGGTCAAGAAATGTCCAAAGTTTGCGAAATCTGCGGTAAGCACCCCGTTGCTGGTCGCTCCATCAGCCACTCTCACCGCGTCACCAACCGTACGTTCCGTCCGAACATCCAGCGCGTGTACGTTGTTGTCAACGGTCATCGTCGCAAGATGAACGTGTGCACCAGCTGCCTCAAGGCCGCCAAGGTGGCTCGCTCCTAAGGTCTCCCCTTTTTGGACAAACGTTTGCTTGCAAGCAAAGGCTCCCTGTTGATTTCAGGGAGCCTTTTTTCGTGATTATGCTTATTGGACACCGAACCGCATGGCCACCTAAACATAGTCCTTTCCTTGATGCGAACAAAAAGTATGAATGGATTCAGCGAATCATTATTTGTTAGCACTGCTAGAGCAAGGAATCCGGATTATGAACACCGTATTGCCCGGACTCGCTCATCGCCGTGATGTCGCCCCCCATGCGCAGCGACGATCTCCTTTGAAATGGCAAGGCCAAGCCCGGCGCCCCCGCGACCAGTCGAGCGAGCCCCATCGACGCGGTAGAACTTCTCGAATATATGGACGAGGTGTTCCGGAGAGATTTCCCGTCCCGTATCCTCGACCGCAAACACAACCGATTCGCCCTCGACGCGTACATTAAGCAAAACCTCTGTTGAAAGGTTCGCGAACGCCACGGCGTTCTTGAGTATGTTGCCTAAAACACGAGCCATCTTATAGAGGTCGATAAAAGAATCAGCAGGTCGATCGGGCGCGTGGACGGCAATTGAGACCCCGCGGCCGCTCGCAGCGGGAAGAAGCTCATCTGTAACCTGTTCAGCCAACATCACGGCGTCAACCTGTTCGCGTTCAACGGGGATAGAACCAAGGTTGTAGCGGGTTATCTCGAAAAACTCGTCCATCATGCCATCTAGTCGCCGGGCTCTATCAAGTGCGGCGGACGCAAAGCGCTCGCGCTTCTCATAAGGCAAGTCGGGCTCTTCAGCAAGAAGAGCGAGGTAGCCAATTACGGAGGTGAGAGGCGTCTTGATATCATGCGCAAGATACGCCACAAGCTCGTTCTTGCGCGACTCCGCCGCCACGGCCACATGAAAAGCGCTCTCTACGTGCTCCCCCAGCCGCTCAAGCTCCAGCTGGGTCTGTGAAAGGTGGTCCGGCAGCCGCGGCGCAACAAGGGTGCCGTTGTTGGTAGAGGCCCGGCAAAGCGAAATCAATGCGATGAAAGCAAGGGTATAGGCAACAAGCGAGAGCGCGAGCCCCGCATACGCGCGACGCCGGCACAAAACGCCCTACATGGTCCTCATCTTCATAGCGACCCCCTTCTAAGCGCCCCCCAAACATCGTCGCCAAGGCTAGGGCGCGATCTTATAGCCAACGCCCCAGACGGTCTCGATAAACACCTGCTCGGAGTCGAGCGCCGCGAGCTTTGATCGCAAATGTCGAATATGTACCATAACGGAATTGGAGCTTGCAGGCATATACAGATCTTCCCAAACCGCTTCATAAAGGTCTTGAGTGGCAACTGGCCTCCCAGACGCCCGCAAAAGCACCGCAAGTAGATCGAACTCCTTTGGCGTAAGCGAAAGGCGCTCTCCATGAAGAGACGCCACATGAGTCGCCGGATCAAGCTCGATACCGCGACAGCGAAGCACGCGCTGTAACGCGGCGTCGCCAGCATAGAAGCTACGCCTAAGACATGATTTAACGCGGGCGACAAGTTCGCGCGGCAAAAACAGCCTGGTTATATAGTCGTCTCCACCGCACGTAAGGCCCAACACCTAATCGGCTTCCTCGTCCTTGGCTGACAAAAAAGATGATGGGGACAAATGATTCCGCACGCATGCGCGCGCAGAGCTCAAAACCGTCCAACCCCGGCATCATGACATCGAGAATAATCAGGTCGAACGACCCCTCGCGAACCATAGGCAACGCCTCGCTCGCATGCACGCACACCTGGGTAAGCATGCCGGCGCCCTCGAGCGTCTCGGCTACCAGCTCAGCGATCGAACGCTCGTCATCAACGATCAATATATTTGGATTCTCAATCATGACACCATTGTATAACGCCGCCCGCAACACGTATGCCCCGGCTGCAGCGAGATAAGGAATCGTTAAGGGTCTGCAGGAAAACCAAAGGCATTGCCATGAGATGCATAAGGCGGTCCAAGCGTAGCGTATGAGAGCGCACACAGAAGGCTGCAATGAGGCGGCCAGGAGCTCGCAAGCGCTCCCCGGAGTCCAAAAAGGAAACAGTAATGAACAGCACTCACAGCAATAAGCGCACGAGATATGCCGCTGCATCCGCATATCGTGCCGCGCACGGAGCGTACTCGTCCCACGCATCCACAACAACTCCACCTAGGACCAAGGTGCGTTGCAAAAAGGAGCTCGCGATTCAAACGAGCAAAGAGCGTCCTTGTCGCCATTGTGGCAATAGCCGCGCTGCTGACCGTCAGCGGGCTAGCGAACCGGCTGATAGGTTTAATAGAGCCAAATGCTGCAGCAACTTTTCTACGGTTTGATGAAGACGAGGAGTCATGATCCCTTATATTGGTACACGCATCGAACCCTTTGCCAGATGGCTTCTCGGTTGAGACCGCGGATGTGGGCGACGGCCATAGCGTGGACAAGCGAATCGCCGACAGCCTTAACGCGATGCTGGAAGACTGCAAAAGAGCGGGATATCACCCCTTTATTCGCTCCTCATTTAGAACGAGAGACGAGCAGCAGCAGATTCTCAACGAGCGCGTGGCGCTTTACCGCGAGACCGGGTACTCCGAGGATGAAGCGCTTGCCGTCGCACTGCAATGGGTGGCCCCGCCTGGAACAAGCGAACACGAGCTGGGCCTTGCCGTTGACATCAACGATGAGGAAGACGACGAGGGCATGTATGCATGGCTTGCGAGCAACGCGCACCAATACGGATTTATCCTGAGGTACTCGCTTGATAAGGTAGATGTGACGGGCATCTCGAACGAGCCATGGCATTACCATTATGTGGGAAAACGAACTGCTGGCGAAATCTTTCAAACTGGCGAGACGCTGGAGGAGTATCTTGCAAGAACACGCATGAAATAAAAAAGCCCGACTCCGAAGAGCCGGGCTTGAAGCTTCTGGTCGGGACGACTGGATTCGAACCAGCGACCCCTTGACCCCCAGTCAAGTGCGCTACCAAACTGCGCCACGTCCCGAAGCAATGTTGCTTTTGGCTGTCTGCCTTGCAACAGGGAATACTTTAACCCAGACCACCCAACCTATGCAAGAACTTTTTTCAAAAAAGTTGAATCTCTTTTCTCCGCATTAGCAACACTTGATTGCTACAACCCGTTACCTGCGCTTTTTCTATAATCTATAAGCCTGGAATACGACAAGGCGACATAAAGACACCCGCGTTCGCATAGGAAAATACGAATCGCCTTCAAGAACATGCAAACGGCCGGCGCGATTTAACGCACCGGCCGCGACTGCAAAAGCTAATCAACGCGATAAGGAATAGCGTCCCTAACGATAAAGGAGCGCGACGCGCCTGAGGATCTCAAACGCAGCCTCATTCTTTTGCATACAGGGCAGCTCCTCTGCACCGTCCGCCGTGATCCAAGTCACCTTGTCGGTATCGGACCCAAACGTTGAATCATGACGTGAGACGTCATTGGCAACAATGGCATCGCATCCCTTAGAGGCCAATTTGGACGAAGCATACTCAATGAGGTTATCGGTCTCCGCTGCAAAGCCAACCACTACCCTATCGCCCTTACGAGCAGACATAGAGGCTAGGATATCGCGCGTCTCGACCAACTCGATGCAATCAAGGCGCTCGTTAGATTTCTTAAGCTTATGGTCCGCTTTGCGAACGGGAGTGTAATCGGCAACGGCAGCAGCGCATACCAGAATATCCGCGCCATCAAATGCGGCGTCGACCGCTTGAAACATATCGTCCGAGCTCACCACATCGATGCGGCGGACGCCGCCGGGGCATGGCAGGTTGGTTGGTCCAGAGACCAGAACAACGCGCGCACCCATGGCGTGCGCGGCCGAGGCGATAGCATAGCCGAACTTTCCAGAAGAGCGGTTACCGATGTAGCGCACCGGATCGATTGCCTCCTGCGTGCCCCCAGCGGTGACCACAACGTACTTGCCCTGGAGCAAGCCGGCGCAGCCGTGAGCGGGGTCGCTTTCAGCACCTTTAGCAACGGCGCGCTCCAGCACCTCGAACGTGCGCTGGGCGATCTCTTCAACGGTTGCCAGCTTGCCCGACCCAACGTCGCCGCATGCAAGCCTGCCGCATGCCGGCCACACGATCTCGCATCCGCGGGCAATCAGGGTCGAGAGGTTCTCCTGCGTCGCAGCAGCCTCCCACATCCCGGTATTCATCGCAGGAGCGATAACGATGGGACGGTTGGTAGCGAGCAAGGTTGTTGACAGCAGGTCATCGGCAATACCATGGGCCATCTTAGCCATAACGTTCGCAGTCGCGGGAGCGACCAGAACGACGTCGGGTTCCTGAGCAAGCGAGATGTGATGGATGGGGTCTTGGGGATCATCGAACAGACCCACCGCCACCGTCTCGTGCGTTAACGCGCGAAATGTGGTGGGCCCGACAAAATGCGTCGCATGCTCGCTCATGAGCACCTTTACGCGAACGCCCGCCTTCTGCAGCAGACGGACGATCTCGCACGATTTATATGCAGCGATGCAGCCCGTGACGCAGACGAGAACACAGGCCTGTCTGCCGTCGGAACGCAAAAGTGCCGCACCCATTATTCTTCCTCGGCCGAAATGACCAGCAAGCGATGGCAATATGGGCACTCGGCCACCTCGTCCGCGCCCTTAAGGGAATCCATGGACGAAGGAGAAAGCGACATGCGGCAAACGCTGGGAACAGTGCCATCGAGCTTCTCGACGCCCAGGCCATTGAAGCGCTTGGACGCCTTGTTGTAGGTATCGATAATGGATGAATCGACGGTCTTGATAAGGGCGTCGCGCTGATGACGGGATACCTCGATGCGGTTTCTGATCTCATCGGCCTTTTCACGGGCAGCTCGCGTGTCCTCGATCACAGACGCCTCGAACTTAGCGATGTACTCAGTGGCATACGCCTCGTTGGACTTGGCCTTCTCAAGCGCTGCGATCTTCTCCTTGCGGGCAAAGTTGATCTTGTCGAGCTTTTTTGCGATGCCGGCGAGCTGCTGCTCGAAATCCTTCATGAGACGGCGGTTCTCGGGCTTTTGCATCTCGCTTTGCGCCTGGTCGACGGCTGCGTTGCAAAACGCCTCGTCCTCGTCCAAATCCGCAAGGTCGTTTTCGAGGTCCTTGCGTGCAGCGAGGAGTTTGTTAGCATCAGCCTTGAGCTTGAGGTAAGCCTTGCGCTTTTTAGCAAGCTGGGCAATCTCGGGCATGCCGTCGAGCGCGGCCTGGTCGCGCTCGAGCGCCAGATCGAGTTCCTGCAATTTCAAAAGCGTAGATCCGACGGTCATGCGCGCTCTCCTTTTGTATAGGTCCACCATTGATGAGGATTCTTAATTGTAGCGATTGGACCGCTAAATCCCACCCGGGCAAGCGCATCGACCAAGATATCCACGAACGGCTCCTCGCTGCGGTCGTGTCCAAGCAAGATGACGCTGCATCCGCGGACGAGGAGGTCTTGGCAGACATGATAGCCGCCCTCGCCCGTAACGATAGCGTCCGCCCCGCACGCTAAGGCGAGCCCGCCGAAATCGCCCATGGAGCCGCCCAGAAAAGCAACGCACCCAAGAGTCCAATCTGGATCTCCCCACACGCGCGGACTGCAACCAAATGCCACGCCGCAACGGGACGCAAGCTGCTCCAAGGTGAGATTAGAAGAAGCGTCCGCAAGCGAACCCAACCCGAGTGCCTCTGGGTTGGAAGCGCACTCGAGGGAAGTAGCTGCCGTAAGATCAACCAGCGACGGTAGGAGCTCACGGACCTCAAGGGAGCGATCGAGGTTGGTATGAAGCGAGATGATGCTGACGCCGCACTCGACGGCCGAGAACACGGCGGCCGCAGACGACGGGTACGCAGGCGAAGCGGGAACAAAAGCCTGCGGCGTCTTGATGTAGACAGGGTGATGGGTAAGCAAGACGTTCGAGCCATCGGCCGCTGCGCGACGAACGTTCGCTTCACTCGCATCGAGCGCCACCGTTACCCCGCGGACCTCATCATCCGGACGGCCGACGGACAGGCCCACGTGGTCCCAGGGCTCAGCCGTATCCGCAGGAAAAAGCCCTAAAAGACCCTCGAGAAGCTCTGAGATAAGCATTATCTACCCCGCAATCTTCAACAACGCGTCGGCGAACCTATCGAGGTCCGCTGGATCGACGCGGTCGTCGAACGAGATACGAAGCGAACCCAGGGCGCGCTCGCGCGGAATACCCATGGCGGTGAGGACGTGGCTGGCATCCATGGACCCGCTAGAGCAGGCAGAGGCTGCCGAGACTTCGAACCCGGCGACGTCGAGCTTTAGGATGAGCTCTTCGGACTCGATGCCGTCCACATAAACCGAGACGATACCGGGAAGACGGTCGACCGCAGCGGGGTCGCCCATGGTGGCGTGTATGCGAGCAGACGAGGCAAGGCGCCCGTATAGCGCTTGGGAAAGCTCTAGCAAGCGAGCGTGATCGCGCTCGAGGGAAGCGTGCGCCGTGCGAGCAGCGGCGGCGAAACCGAGAATGGCTCGAAGGTCCTGCGTGCCGGGACGAAGCCCCCTCTCCTGCCCGCCTCCATGGAACAGCGGTGCAAGCGGAGTGCGGTTCTTGAGATACAGCGCGCCGATACCAACGGGCCCGCCCACCTTGTGGCCCGCGACGGAAAGGGCGTCAACGCCAAGCCGTTGAACATCGACGGGGATATGGAGCCAACCCTGCACGGCGTCGGTATGAAAGAGGGCGCCGCATGCATGAGCCGCGCGCGCAAGGTCCTCGATGGGCTGCACGACGCCGGTCTCGTTGTTGGCAAACATGATGGAGACAAGCGCGACGTCCCTTCCCAACAGGGACTCGAGGGCTTCCGGGGTAATGAACCCCTTGCGGCAAGGTTTAACCACGTCGACCGTGAAACCGGCGGCGCGAAGCTGCCCGAGGTTATCGAGGATGGAATCGTGCTCGATAGCGGAAACGATCACGCGGCACCTCTTGGCATCGCGGGAACGAGCCGCCTGGGACAAACCCATGAGAGCCATATAGTTCGACTCGGTACCGCCGCCGGTGAAGACCACCTCGCTCGCGCGCACACGCGGTCCAAACGTTTTGGCGATGTCCCTGCGAGCCGACTCGAGGGCGGCCTGTGCCTTGCGTCCAAGGCTGTGCAGCGAATTGGGGTTTGCACCGGCGATATCGGAGGAGTCGTAGGCGAGTTGAGCGGAAACCGCCTCGGGGCGCAAAGGCGTCGAAGCGGCGTAATCAAGGTTGACGATGCGGTTGATGGATGCGTTTTCCATTGAGCGCGACCCTATCCGTTAAGCGTTGACCGCAAGGCCGCGGTTACCGAGCTCGCGAAGCAGATCGACCTCGGCGCGAGGATCATCGGCACCAAAGACTGCCGAACCCGCGACCAGAACGTCGGCGCCAGCGCGAACCACCTGCTCGATGTTTTTGGACGAAACGCCTCCGTCGACCTCGATGAGAGGAGACACGCCGTGCGCCTCGCAAAGACCGCGGAGCTGGCGCAGCTTGGCGTAGGTGCCCTCGATGTAGGACTGGCCGCCAAAGCCCGGGTTCACGCTCATGACCAGGACCATATCGAGCTCGTCGATAATGCTCTCGAGAACGCAGACGGGAGTGGCGGGATTCAAGACAACGCCGGCCTTGCAACCGCGCTCTTGGATGTGCTTGATCGTACGGTGCAGGTGCACGGAGGCCTCGTAATGAACAGTGATGTAATCCGCGCCGGCATCGATATACCAGTCGACGGTCTCGTCAGGATTGGTAACCATCATATGGACGTCCAGGGGAACGTCGCAGGAGCGCTTCGCCGCAGCGACAACGCCGGCTCCAAACGTGAGGTTCTGGGTGAAGTGGCCGTCCATAACATCGATATGGATGAGGTCGGCATTGTCGATCATCTTGAGATCGCGACCAAGGTTTGCAAGGTCGGAAGAAAGAATCGAGGGGGAAATCCGTACGGAATCGCGCATGGTGCCAGCCTTTCTAATCGTCCATGCCATAGAACTCTTGGGTGGGAAAACGGTCCGTGAGAAACTCGAGGGCCTCCGCCAAGGTGCCGCCATGATAGAGCGTACGTTCGAGAGCGAAGGTAAGAGGAGCATCGACGCCCAACTCGCGTGCGAGCTCGGAAACACTGCGAGCCGCAGCCGCGCCCTCGACCACCATATGGGAGCGTTGCTGGTACTCGTCGAGCGACGTGCCACCGGCGAACGCGACGCCGAAGGAACGGTTACGCGAATGCTCGGAGGTGCAGGTGGCGACCAGATCGCCCATCCCTGCAAGGCCCATGCAAGTCATGGGGTCTCCCCCGCGCGCATGGACCAGACGGCTGATCTCTGCTAGGCCGCGAGTCATAATGAGGGCGAGCGTATTATCGCCATAGCCTGAACCGACTGAGATGCCGCACACGATGGCGATGATGTTTTTGGTCGCGCCGCACATCTCAACGCCGACCACATCGGGTGAGACGTATACGCGAAACGCCGGGGAGATGAGAGCCGCCTTGAAGAACTCGGCCACCTCCGGATCCTCCGAGGCGATGACGGCGGCAGACAGGCCCCCGCGGCAAATCTCTTCGGCGTGATTGGGGCCAGATAGCGCAGCGATGCGCTCGGGATGACCTATCTCATCTCCTATGACCTCGGTCATCAACAAACCGGAAGTAAGTTCCACGCCCTTGGTAAGACAAAGCACCGGAACGGAATCGTCCAGATAAACCGCAGCCTCATGAGCAACGGATCGAAGATGCGTCGAGGGTACGGCAAAGATCACACCCTCGGCGCCATCGATGACTTCTTGCAGGGATGAAGAGGCGGTAACGTTATCAGGTAGACGATAGCCATCAAGGTAGCGGGGGTTGACGTGATTGGAGTTGATTCCCTCCGCCGTCTGCGGGCTGTGGGCCCACATGGCAACGTAATCGACGGAATCGGCGAGAAGGCCGGCTACGGCCGTGCCCCACGAACCTGCGCCGATAAGGGCGATCTTCATGTCTGTTACTCACCATCCATCTTGGTAGCGCGCTTGGTAAAGGAAAGCTTTGACTCCGTGCCGGCGCGCAAGCGAGAGATGTTGCCGCGGTGCGCCCAAACAACGGTCCAACCCAGCACTGCCCAGATAGCAAGCGCAGCCAGGCTGATCTGGGGGAACAGAAGATACACGGTAACTGGAACAAGGGCGGCAGTAGCGATTGACCCAACCGAGACATATTTGGTTATGGCCACCAGAATGATGAATATGCCCAGGTGGAGAAGTGCGAGCGGCCAGCAGAATCCAAAGAGCACGCCCACACCCGTCGCGATCCCCTTGCCTCCGTGAAATTTAAGGTATGGCGAGAAGATGTGCCCGTAGAGGCAGGACAATGCCACGAGCGCCAGCAACACGTCGCCCGATGCGCCGGGATCCATAATGGAGGCGCCGGCCCCGTATCCAAATGCGGCGATGACCCAGCGCCCAATAAGGACCCCCAAAACGCCCTTAAGGCAGTCAAACAACAGCGTGAGCGCCGCGACCTTGGGACCGGCGACGCGAAGCGCGTTGGTTGTACCGATATTGCCCGAGCCGGCCTTACGGATATCGACGTTACCGGAGAGCCTGCCGATGATGAGGCCGAAGGGAATACCGCAAACCAGGTAGCAAACAGCCATGCACACAACCGTGATTACGATGGGAGATACAGAAGCATCCATGGGCGGGATTAGTCCTCCTTCTTGGAATCTTTCTTACGGAATCGCAAGCGAATAGGCGTACCTTTGAAATCGAAAGCGGCGCGCATGCGGTTTTCGATATAGCGACGATACGTATCGTTCACCATATCGGTATGGTTAACGAAGAAAGTGAACGTAGGCGGCTTGGTGCCGGTCTGCGTCACGTAATGCATGCGAAGGCGGCGCTTGCCATCCACCACGGTATGGCCGAACTCGCGCATCTCGGTAAGCATCTGGTTCAAACGGGATGTAGACACCTTGCTGGCGCGTGCAGCGGCGGCCGCATCGATAAGCGCCCAGATCTTCTCGACGGAGCGGCCGGTAAGAGCGGAGATGCGAAGCACGCTGGCCCACGGAGCCAAGGTGAGACGGCGGTCGACCGTCTCCATAACCTGCTCGCGCTCGCGGTCGTCCTTGAAAAGGTCCCATTTATTAAGCAGGATGACCAGTGCACAACCGCGCTCGATAGCGAGGTTGGCAACCTTTTGATCCTGCTCGGTCATGCCTGTGGTGGAATCAACCACCAGGAGCGCGACGTCTGCGCGGTCGATAGCGCGCAGCCCTCGAACCATAGAGTAATACTCGATGTTCTCGTAAACGGTGCTCTTCTTGCGAATGCCGGCGGTGTCGACCATGCAATAACGGCGCCCATCGCGCTCGACGATGGTGTCGATGGCGTCGCGCGTGGTACCCGCGATATCGGACACGATGGAACGGTCGGAACCGATAATCTTATTGAATAGCGAGGACTTGCCAGCGTTGGGTCGGCCTATGATGGCGACAGACAGAGAATTGGGATCCGAAGGCTCCGCGGGAAGATCGTCCTCTTCGGGGAACAGCGCGACAACCTCGTCCAACAAATCGCCGGTACCGTGGCCGTGCAGGGCGGAGATGGCAATGGGCTCGCCAACGCCAAGAGAGTAGAACTCCCACAGGTTATCGCCCTCGCGGTCAGGGTTATCAAGTTTATTGACCAGCAAGAACACAGGCGCCTTGACGCGCTTGAGCATGCGGGCGACCGATTCGTCTTCTTCCGTGACGCCGGTGGTGCCATCGACGACGAAAAGGATGACCGCAGCCTCCTCGCAAGCTGCAAGGGCTTGGTCTCGGATGGAGGCGGAAAAGACGTCCTCGCTCTTAAGGGGCTCGATGCCGCCCGTATCGACCAAAGTGAAGCTGCGGCCGTTCCAATCTGCCTCATGGTACGAACGGTCTCGGGTGACGCCGCGGCTCTGGTGGACGATGGCATCAGCGGTCTGCGCGATACGGTTGACAAGTGTGGACTTGCCCACGTTGGGGCGACCGACGATAGCGACGATGGGTTTCATATATTCAGGCTCCTACAGTCCGAATCTCTAGTGTTGCAAAAGCGGGTCCTCTTCGAGGAAATCGAGAAGCTCCGCCGGGGTTGTGGGAGCCACGCGAACCGCGCCCCCGCGCTTCTCCAGCGATTGAAGAAGCTGTTCACGATGATACCCGTCCAGCGTAAGGCCGCCAGCGTTGAACATCACTTCGGGCAGAATGAGCATAACACCGCCCAAATCTTGGGGCAGCTGTTCAAGAATATCCTCGGCGGTGAGAAGGCCGGTTACGTTGACGTTGCCGCCGAAATAGCGGTTCTTAATAGCTGCAACCTTGCCCGCAAGGAACTCGTCCTCAATAAAACGCGCGACCGTGGGACGCGCCGCTTCGCCGGACAGAACGAGAAGCTCAAAACCGCGCTCGCGCAGGATGTCGCGAACGGCAACCATACGAGACGGGTTGCGCAACACGGCGTCGGTATCGTCCAAATACGAGCGAATCATTCCGATGCCGTCGTAAAACTGCGGATAACCGTCGTAGAAATCAGCCGGAGGCGGGTCTAGCCGAGCGGCGATGAAAAACTCATCTGACAGCTGGAAGGTATGTCGACCAAAGCGCTCGAAAGCACGGTCTTGGTAGGGGCGCACCTGCTCGACGACGGCGCGCGCCAAAGCCGGGTCATGCGAATACGAGGATGTAAAACGGCTTTGGTGCTTGGTGAAACCAAGCGGGACTATACCCAGGCTTGTAACCTGGGGATGGGCCTCGCAGTATTCCAGCGTGCGCGCAAGCTCCTCGCCATCGTTAAGGCCGGGGCACAGCACGATCTGCGCATGGATCTCGATCCCCGCAGCCATGAGCAGCTCGAGGACTTCCATGCCGCGTGCGGCGTTCCTACCGATTAGACGGCGGCGCACCTCGGGCGTCACCGCATGTATGGAGACATTCATGGGCGAGAGGCTCTTGGAGATGACGTTTTCAACATCCTCATCGCTCATGTTGGTCAACGTGACAAAATTACCCTGCAGGAATGAAAGCCGATAATCATCATCGCGAATGGTAAGCGTCTTGCGGCTCTCGCGAGGCAGCATGGTCATGAAGCAGAACACGCAGGCGTTGACGCAGGTGCGCATACCGTCGAAGACGGCGTCGTTAAACGTAAGCCCCCAGTCCTCTCCGGGGAAGCGCTCGAGCACGCAGGAAGCCGTCGTGCTGTCGGATGGATCGAAGACCTCAAGCTCGACCTCGTCCTCATCTGCCTCCCACAGCCACACGATCATATCCGTCAAGGGCTCGCGGTTGACGCGGGACACGTACATGCCGGGTTCGATACCAGCGTCATATGCGGGGGAATCGGGACGGACCGCGGTTACCAGCGCGCCATGAAACGCGCCGTCCCCCTGGGCGCGCCGCGTGGACGAGCCATAGTTGGAAACCTGCGAGGCGTAAGCGGGGACCGTAAGGTCGAAGGCATCTATGTCACTCATAGTCCAACCGCCCGGGCGATAACGGAACGAGCCTGCTCGATGTGCGCGGCGGGCGTAGAGGCCCCGGCCGTGATGCCGATAAGCGAGGCGCCCTCAAACCACGCGGGGTCGATCTCCGCATCGTCCTCGATATGGTGCGTGGATGCGCAGCGCTCAGAGCAGATCTGCGCCAAACGACGCGTGTTGCCTGAGTTTTTACCACCCACAACCACCATTACGTCGGCACGGCTCGCCAAATCGGCGGCGCTTGCCTGGCGCTCATGGGTGGCCTTGCATATTGTGTTGATAACATTGACCTCCGCCACGCGCGGAACAAGAGCGGAGACAATCTGCGCCAAGCGCTCGGGAGTCTGCGTGGTCTGCACAACCACGCCAACGCGACGGGAAAGGTCGATGGAATCAAGATCTTCGACATTGCTCACAACAAATGCCGTGCCGCCCGCATGGCCCAGGATACCCTCGACCTCGGGATGCCCGCTCTCCCCCACCACGATAAGCTGATAACCCTGGGCGACCAACTTGGCCGCGGCGGCATGGACCTTCTTGACGTAGGGGCAGGTGGCGTCGATTACGTGCAGGCCGCGATCGCGCGCCTCATCGATAACCTGCGGCACCACGCCGTGGGCGCGAATGACCAAGGTGCCCGCAGACGCATCGTCTACGGAATCGGCAAGCCCAACGCCCTCGCGCTCAAGCTCGCAAACAACGCGGGGGTTATGGATAAGAGGGCCGAGCGTATGGACAGGTTGGGCGGCATCATGCGCCGCGGCATAGGCCATGGACAACGCGCGCTCAACGCCGTAGCACACGCCCGCGTGCAGAGCGATTTCAATAACAGGTGCAGGCACGGTCTAGAACCTCCCGGGATGCTCGGCGCGAAGCTGGTCGCGAAGCGCGTACATACGAGAAACGGCCAGGTCCTCAACCCATTGCGAGCGCTCGCGACGCTTCATGCCCTCGGGCGCATCGTTAAAGGAAACATGCTCGCCTGCCCTCATCCAGCACTTTTTTGGACGAGGAACCTTTTTGCCGGCGGGGGTGATATCGCGAAAACCGCACACGGCCATAGGCGTGATATCCGTCTTGCCCATCTGCGCCATAAGAGCAAATCCGCCGTGGACCTCGACCGGCTGCTCATCCGTGCGAATGCGCGTGCCCTCTGGGAAGATGAGAACGTCCTCCCCGCGCTGAAGGGCGTGCTGGGCGCGTCGAAGACTTTTCATATCTGCGGTGCCGCGCTCGACGGGAATGCCGCCCGCGCGCGAGAACACCCACTCCACGATGCGATGCGACCCAAATTCACTCTTGAAAATAGGGCGGAAGATACGGCCGCGGCGCCACAGGTAGGTGCAGATGGAGACCACCTCGGCCATAGAGGTGTGGTTGCAGATAATGACGGTGCCCTTGCCATCGGAGCGCTCGAGCATATAGCGCTCGTCTTCCATGCGGGAGCGCCACATGCACAAGGCGAACGCCCACACAATCGCGAGCGCGACATTGCGAACGCAGCGAATGGGCAGTGGAAACTCGCCCACACCCGCGTCATAGTACTCATCATAAGTTGAATGGAACAGCTTCATGAATCTCGCCTCTTGGAGATAAGGTCGCGAATCTGGTCGACGACCTCGTCGATGGTGAAACGGGACGAATCGATGCGAACGGCATCGTCGGCGGCGCGCAAGGGCGCGGCTTCACGGGAAGAATCGAGCCTGTCGCGACGTTCAAGGTCCGCCAGGGTCTCTTCCACCTCGCGCTGAAGAGCCTCATCGCTCAACTGCTCGCCAGGGTGACGCTGCAGCACGCGGCGCCGCGCGCGCTCGCGGGGATCGGCCGTAAGGAAAACCTTTACAAGCGCATTGGGGAACACCACGGTGCCGATATCGCGCCCCTCTGCGACGACATCGCGATCCTGGGCAAAAAGCCGCTGCACGGGCAGCATGGCCTCGCGAACGCCGGGGTAAGCAGACACCTTGGATACTATGCGGTCTACAGCCGGCGTGCGGATATCATCGCTTACATCGCGACCGTCGACGGAGATGCGCGTAGCCTCGCCCGCAGAATCAAAGCTGATGTCAAGAGAGCGAGAAAGGGCGACGACCCCGTCTTCATCGTCCAAATCCACGCCATGCAGCGTGCAGGCAAAGGCGACGGTGCGGTACAGGGCCCCGGTATCAAGTTTCTCAAACCCCATGCGCCGCGCGATCTCGCGAGCGATAGTGGACTTTCCAGAACCAGCGGGGCCATCGATGGCAACGATCATCGCCGGTCTCCTTTCTGTTCAACCGCGCGCCGGCGAGGGCGGCGGGACGCATATCAATACAAGCAAACCAGCAGGAGCGGTATTCTACTCGCGAACCGCTACCCTCTGAGCAAGGCGACCTCGCTCTCATCTAGCTCGCGCCAAGAACCCAAGGCCAGGTCGCCCAGATCAAGATCCCCAAAACGGCAGCGGTGCAAGCGCAGCACGGGGTGGTGCACGCGGCCGAGCATGCGCTTGACCTGATTCTTGCGACCCTCTCGAATCTGGACCTCGACAAAGCCCGTATGCGCGGGAACGTTGCCGTAGGCCACCGGAGCGGCGAGCCGCTTGGAAACGATGCGGCAGCGCGCTGGCTGGCAGGGACCATCGTCCAGCTCTATGCCACGGCGCAAGGGCTCCAGGTCCTCATCGCGAACATCGCCGTCGACCAACGCGACATAGGTCTTCCACACGTGTTTTGAGGGATGCAGGAGATCTTGGCCCAAATCGCCGTCAGTGGTGAACAGCAACAGGCCGGTGGTATCCATATCAAGCCTACCAACCGGAAACAGGCCCGGGTATTTGTCTACGGGAACGAGCTCCGCCACGCACGGCCTTCCTTGGGGATCGCGCATGGTGGTGAGATAGCCCGCGGGCTTGTTGAGCATGAGGTAGGCCTTACCGCGCGACAGCGCTACGGCAACGCCGTCGACCTCGACAAGATCGAGCAAAGGATCAACCTTGGTTCCCAGCTCGCATGCGATGCGACCGTTCACCTTGACGCGCCCCGCCGTCATGAGATCCTCCGACCCCCTGCGGCTCGCGACGCCAGCACGGGCTAAAAACCGCTGCAACCTCATGGGGACCAGGCGCTCATCGGGGCGGAATGCGGGGCTACTCATGGGAATCGCCTTCCATATCCGCAACATCCGCGTCGCCATCGGCGACGCCGCCGATCAGCTCCATGTCCGCATCCGGGACATCCTCGGTATCCAGCAGGTCGCGCTCCTCCTCCAAGTCCTCCTCCGTTTCCTCCAAGGTGGACTGGATGGAGCGGCCGCTTAAGCGTTCGCGGATAAACTGGCGCGATTGCTCGTCCGGTGCGAACTGCTCAAGATCGGGCAGGTCGTGCACGCTGCGAAGACCGAACTTCTCCAAGAATGCCGCCGTGGTGCCGTAGAGAATTGCCTGCCCGCGCTGGGGATCGCGCCCCATCTCGCGAATAAGGCCCTTATCGGCTAGCGACGAGATGACGCCGTCGGAGTTGACGCCTCGGATGCCCTTGACGGTCTCTCGCGTAACGGGCTGGTGGTACGCGATGACGGCGAGCGTCTCGAGCGCCGCCTGGCTGAGCTTCTGGGTGTCCCAAGACAGCACAAACGCCTCAACCTGGTCGTGAAACGCCGGGTGCGTGAACAGGCGCCATCCGCCCGCAACCTCGCGAAGCTGAAAACCGCGGTTCGCCTCCTCATACTCAACCTGGAGTTCCGCTAGAAGCGATGCGACCTCGCCCGGAGCGACATCAAGCGAAGCCGCCAGCGCGCTGGCGCTTACCGGATCGCTGGAAACCAGCAGCAACGCTTCGAGCGCACCCTTTATGGACGAGGGGCCCAGCGTAGAAAGGTCGGACATACGGGCTACTCCCCTTCTTCTTCAAGCGATTCGCCGAGACGGCACTCCGGCGCGCCCTCGACGCGGTCGATACGAATGATGCCGAAATTCTCGTCCTGCTCAAGCGTGACCGAACCGCGCTTGGCAAGCTCGAGAATCGCCAAAAAGGTGGCGACCACCTGCTCTGTGGTGGCATCGCCATCGAGCAGCTCCCTAAACGTAGTATGAGGACGAGAAATGGTGACGCGGTCAACGGAGGCAACGGTAAGCTCGATAGGCATGCGGCGCGGGGCGACATGCTCGGCCTCAAGCAGAAACTTCTCGCGGCGGCCATCGATATCCGCGCAAATCATCGCCAGTCCGCGCAGCGTGATGCCGGCCAGGTAATCTGGCATAAGGTTCAAAAACTCTGGGTCGGGACCGGCGACACGCGGATGCATGCGGCTTTCGGCCTCCATACGGGCGCCCAGGGCAGCCGCCGCACCCTTGAACTGCTTGTACGCGATAAGGCGGGCGATAAGGACCTCGCGAAGCGCGTCGCCGTCCAAGTCCGCAAGCTCTTCATCCTCATCCTCGTCCAAGGACGCCTTGATGGGTTCATCTGGAACTAGGGAGGCCGCTTTGATATCAAGGAGGGTGGCGGCGACAAGTAAAAAGTCGCTCGCAACATCCAGGTCCAGCGCCTGCATGCGTTCGACCTCGGCAAGATACTGCTCGGCGACCTCTGAAATGGAGATGGATCCGATATCGACCTTTTGCCTGCTCACTAACTGGAGCAGCAGGTCAAAGGGGCCGGAATAAGCCTGCGTGGAAACGCGATAAGACAACGCCAGCCTCCTTGGACTCGACCCGTAAAACCGCAAGGCACCCAGGGCGAATGCGGCCTATCTGCACAAACTGCTAAAAGTGTACCGCACTCTTATGCCAGGGCGAACGACAGAAGGGCATCGCCCAGCGGATACACCGTGAAATCGAAGTAGATATCGATAAGGTCGATGCCCGTGAGCATGGGCAGCAGGTAGAGCACCACGATCAAGATGGGCATGGCGTATTGTTGGATGCGGTAGTAGGCGTTGAGCGCCTCGCCCTTGAGAAACGGAACCAAGATGGAGGAGCCATCCAGCGGGGGAAGCGGAATAAGGTTGAAAAACGCCAAGGACAGGTTTACGAAGATAAACGTGAGCGCGAACTCCGCAACAATGGAACCGGCGGCCGTGGCCCATACCGACCCGTTTACCACGCCGGAGAGCAACAGCGCGCCCAGGCACGCCAGCACGATGTTGGAAGCGGGCCCCGCCAGCGAGATCAAAAGCTCGTCGCGCTTGGGATGCTTGAGGTTGCCCAGATAGATCGGAACCGGCTTGGCGAACGCGAACACCGGGCCGCCGGCGGCGATCATGAGCAGCGGCAGCAATATGGTGCCGAACGGATCGATGTGTTTGAGCGGGTTGAGAGACACCCTGCCACGCAAGCGCGCCGTCTTATCACCCAGGGCATAAGCGGCAAGCGCGTGCGCGCTCTCATGGATGACGATGCCGATGATGACGGCAAGGGCGCTGATAAGCAGCGATTCTATATCCAGACCCATAGGTTGCGATACCTCCTAAAGGCGCAGGGCGCGAGACGCGCGGCAGCATACGTAGTCAAGAAGGAACAAGACTGCGGCGACCAGGGCGAAATCAAGACGGAACACCCCTCCAAACGGCGTGGTGATGACTCCGTAGCCAGCGATGACGGCGGGCATGGCGCGAGAGAGGTCGACTACGAACCCAACCATGTTGAGCCGCGCCGAAAGCCCGGAAAAGCACAGGACGACGGTGATGGCGCACATCGCGATAGCGCACAGTCTCAGCGCGATGGCCACGATGCTCAGGACGATGGCCCCGGCTCTACGCAAGTCCACGTGCGGTCTCCTCTTCAATCTTTGTCGAGAGCTCGAGCCATTCATCCTCGAGCGCGGGAATCTCCTTCTTGAGACCGTTATATTCCACCAACGCGGCGTTGAATTTCTCCTGATCGGCGTAAAGCTCCTCAGACGCCATCAACTCCATGAGCTCGTCATAGCGCTTGCGATGCTTCTCTAGAAGCCTATCGACCTCGGCCAAGCGCGTCTTGGTCTTCTTAAGGCGGCGGTTGAGCTCGGCGCGGGCGTCTGCCTCGGCGCGGCGCTGCTCGCGGGTCTTCTTGCCCTCGCGGACTGGCGTCTGCTCCGTGACATGGACGCGCGGTGCGCGGGCGGGCTGCCTGGCCTGCTGCGATGCGGCCTCTTCCGCCGCGGCGCGCTGCGCCAAGTCCTCGCGCTTATACAGGTAGTAATCGTAATCTCCGTCGATCACGGTCATCTTGCCGTCGCGAATATCGACCACGCGGTTCGCCACGGCGCGCACAAGGTGCTCGTCATGGCTAATGAGGACGATGGTGCCGGGGAAGTTGCGCAACGCGTTCTCGAGCATATCGACCGAGTCGATATCAAGATGGTTTGTAGGCTCGTCCAGGCACAACAGCGCCTCGGGGGCTACCAACATCTTGGCCAGGGCCAAACGCGCGCGCTCTCCGCCGGACAGCACGCCCACGCGCTTGTCGACGGAGTCGCCGCTAAAGAGGAACGCGCCCAAAAGGCTGCGCTCTTGCGGAACGGTCCAGCCAGGTGCCACCGAGTCGATCTCCTGCAGCACCGTGTTGGACTCCTTCAAGCCCTCCAGCTGATGCTGGGCATAGTACGCAACGCCCACGTGAAGACCAAGCTCGCGGGTACCAGATGAAGGTGCCTCGACGCCGGCGAGCATCTTGAGCAGCGTCGATTTACCGGCACCGTTGGGGCCAACCAGAGCAACGCGGTCGCCTCGGTAGAGCTTTAGATCTATACCGCTATAGATATGCTTGTCGCCATAGGACTTGCTCACGCCCTCAAGCGCCGCAACCATGTCTCCGGAACGCGGGGGATCGGGAAACTTGAAGTCAACGTGCTTGTGGCCCTCGGGCAAAATGACAAGCTCGCTTTTGATCTGCTCGATACGGCGCATACGCTCTTGGGCCTGCGCCGCCTTGGTGGGCTTATAGCGAAACTTATCAACGAAAACCTGCATATGGGCGATCTCGCGCTCCTGGGCGGCTCGCTTGGCGCGCATCTGCTCAAGGTTGTCCTCGCGCTGCTTAAGATAGGACGAGTAGTTGCCCGTGTACACCGTTACGCGACGGTTCTCCAAAGCCGCGACGTGGTCCACGCAGGCGTCCATAAAGGCGCGGTCGTGGCTGACAATGAGAACGGCGCCCTCGTAGTTCGCGATGAAGCCGCGCAGCCACTGGACGCTCTCGAGGTCCAGGTGGTTGGTCGGCTCGTCCAGCAATAGAAGATCCGGCCTGCGCAAGAAGAGCTTCGCCAGCGCGATGCGCATCTGCCAACCGCCGGAGAATTCAGAGCACGGCTTATCGAAATCCTCCACGCGAAAACCCAAGCCCGCGAGGATCTGGCGAGCGTTGCTCTCAAGCTCGTATCCGCCAAGATGCTCGAAGCAGTCCTGAACGCGACCGTACTCCGCCAGCATCTCGTCCAAATCATCGTCTGGAGAAGCCTCTGCGATGCGCACTTGAAGCTCCTCGGCGCGCTCGCCCATTCGACGAATCTCCTCGGCCGATGCCATCACCTCTTGAATGATGGACGTATCGGAGGCAAGCTTGGTCTCCTGCTCGAGATAGCCCACCTTAACGTCCTTGGCATACTGCACGGAGCCGGAATCGGGAGACTCCTGGCCCATGATGATTTTGAGCATGGTGGTCTTGCCGGCGCCGTTTGGTCCAACCAGCGCATAGCGCTCGCCGGCATTGATCTGAAGCGTGGCGCCGGAGAACAGCACGCGGGCGCCAAAGCTTTTCTCGATCTTGTCTGCAAGGAGAATCATGTATCCATCACCTTCGCACTTTGACCAATAAGAAAAAAGGACCCGGTCTCCCGGGTCCCCATTAAGTTCTGGTGGGCGATACAAGATTCGAACTTGTGACCCCATCCGTGTGAAGGATGTGCTCTACCACTGAGCCAATCGCCCTTAGCGCTTTTCAGCAGAAAGAATAGTACCATGGGATTCCAAATACGCCAACAACTATTTTGAGAATCTTGTCGCGTTTGTGGACGAAGAAGGATTTATGGCGGGAATCTCTCCGCGCTCGATCGCGCGGGCAACCTGACGAGCGGTACGGAGCACCCTGCCATCAGGCGTGCGCTGGAGGTCGAACACGTCAAACGCCGTCCCTACTAGCAGATCCTTTTTTACCTGCGTCACAAGGTAGAGCAGGAGGCCGTTGATAAACAGGCTGTACAGCGACGAAGCGAGCCCCGCAAGCTGCCCACTCATCGCATTGTGAGCACATGATGCGACGCTTAGAATAACAAGGATGATTGCAAGGATGCGAAACCGCTTTGCGAACCTGGGATGATCGGCGCAGTGCAATGCGGCGACCGCCAAAACGATATTGAACACCAAGTCGACCAAAAAGACCGCACCGCTTGCCAGCGAAGCCTCTCGCGTGGGCTCGACGGCACTGGAAAAATCGGTGACATCGAATCCGGTCAATAGGTAGAAGGCCAAGAAGACGACGGCGGCAAGGGCGGAAAGCGCATACCAACCAAGATAAAGCTTGCCAACAAACCTCAGCACCTGCTGGGCACCGGATTGCGTGTCGTATCCATGTGACGGCGCAGGGTCCATACGCTATCCCCTTTAAAGACTACTGATTTACATCGTATCGAGTGTATCAGAAGTTTCCTGGCTCCTACCCTTCTGGACACGTCACGGAACACCTCGGCTACATAAACGAGCTGCGGAGTATTGCCGCGTTCAAATCAAATCCACCGCAAAGAAATAAAAGTCGAACATAGATCGATCGCAATCAGAACCACCCCTCAAAGGGGTGGTTTGCTCTTAGGGTATAACCCTTGTGGTGCCGGGCGCGCGTCTAAAGGCGCCCGGCCCTCACTTCGTTCAGGCCGCACCGCCACTTGACTCGTGGCGGGCCCGTCAAACGGGCGGAGCTACTTCTTCGCGAACGGATCCTCGTACTCCTTGACGCTCAACCTGTCGAGCGCGATGTCGGCGGCCTCCTGCTCCCTGATGTACTTCGCGATCGTCGCCTCGTTGAGCCCGACGGTTGAGACGTAGTAGCCCTCCGCCCAGAACCTCCTGTTGCCGAACTTGTACTTGAGGTTCGCGTGCTTGTCGAACACCATCAGCGCGCTCTTCCCCTTCAGGTAGCCCATGAAGCTCGAGACCGATATCTTGGGCGGGATGCTGACCAGTATGTGCACGTGGTCGGGCATCAGGTGCCCCTCTATGATCTCCACGCCCTTGTACTCACACAGCCTCCTTAGAATCTCCCCGATATCCCTCCTGATTTGGTTGTAGATGATTTTGCGCCTATACTTCGGCGTGAACACGATGTGGTATTTGCACATCCACTTCGTGTGCGACAGGCTATAGGCCTTCTGGGCCATATGCCGTCACCACCCTTCTGCATCCGGATCTCCTGCGGCCTGAACAATCGCAAGTGTCCGGCAGAGGGGTGGCTTTGTAAAGCAGGTTGTCATCCACCCGCATAGCGGGTGGTTTTCTGTGCCGCACTGCGCGCGGCACAGGCTAAAGCCTCAATAAAAAAGAGCCGGAAGAGTACTTCCGGCTCTTGAGCATTCTTGGGTGGAGACGAGGGGGATCGAACCCCTGACCTCTTGACTGCCAGTCAAGCGCTCTCCCAGCTGAGCTACGCCCCCAAGCAACAAAGATAATTATATCTATAAATCGAAAAAGATTGCAAGAACTTTTTTTCTTGTTTTGAAAATCCAACCAGTTCCAAGAAGGTGCCCTGCAAGCATAGAGAATCCATCTCATACAAAGAAAAATCCGAACCCCCGAGGAGAGGGTTCGGAAACTGGTACGTAGGTGGGCCTGCCGGGATTCGAACCCAGAACCCAGGGATTATGAGTCCCCTGCGCTAACCGTTGCGCCACAAGCCCATGTAACACCATGTATGAAAAAAGCCTCCGAATTACATCGGAGGCCATCAGAATCTTGGGTGGAGACGAGGGGGATCGAACCCCTGACCTCTTGACTGCCAGTCAAGCGCTCTCCCAGCTGAGCTACGCCCCCAAGCGGTGCGAGGAATAATATACGGGATAGCTCACTCTAATGCAAGGATTAATTTGAGAAAAGTTCAAACTCACGTTAGGAACCTCGAGTTATGAAAGCCGTCGGCTCACAATGAAAGAGGGGCCAAGCAGGCCCCTCCCCTAACAACAAATAAAACCGCACCAAAAGACCGACTAACGGGCGTCGATAACCATCTGAGCGACCTTAGAGGCAACCTCATCGATTGCAACGTCCACTCGATCGCCGGTAGCACGATCTTTCAGCTCCACGGTGCCATTCTTGAGGCCGCGCTTTCCGATGACGATCTGATACGGGAAGCCCATAAGGTCGTTATCGGCGAACTTGACGCCGGGTCGCTCGTCGCGATCGTCGACAACAACCTCGATACCGGCCTCGCACAGCGCGGAGGAGATGGCGTCGCAGACGGCGGTGCACTCGTCCATCTTGGGATCGAGAGGAACAATGGAGACCTCGTACGGGGCGATGGAGACGGGCCAAATGATGCCATGCTCATCATTGTGCTGCTCGACAACGGCAGCAAGCGTACGGGAAACGCCCACGCCGTAGCAACCCATGATAAACGGCTTCTCCTCACCGTTCTCGTCCGCGAACGTAGCGCCCATGGCCTCGGAGTACTTGGTACCCAGCTGGAACACCTGGGAGACCTCGATACCGCGGGCGCCCTTGAGAGGACGGCCGCAGTGGGGGCAGGGATCCCCCTCGCGAACGGTGATAAGATCAGCCCACTCGTCCACCGTGAAATCGCGATCGGGACATGCGCCGATAAAGTGGTAGTCGACCTCATTTGCACCGCAGGCCCAGCTACGGGACTCACGAAGAGACTCGTCAACAACAAGACGGATACCCTGGGGCAGGTTCACAGGTCCGATGAAGCCCTTGAAGAGACCCGCCTCGACAAGCTCCTCCTCGCTCATCATATGATACTCGCCAAAGATTTTCTCAGCCTTGCACTCGTTGAGCTCATGGTCGCCGGGAACTATGGCGACAACCTTGGTACCGTCCTCGGCAATAAGGGCCAGGGATTTACGGGTACCGTTTTGGGGGAAGCCAAAGAAGTCGGCAACGGCCTCGATGGTACCCATGCCAGGAGTGTGAACCTTTTCCAAGGTGCCGTCTCCAGGGCCCTCGGTCACCGCGACCTTAGCGGAAGCGGCCTCATCGTCAGCGGCGAATCCGCAGTCATCGCAGTAGACCAGGCTCGCCTCGCCGGCGTCCGCCAAAGCCATGAACTCGACGGAGGTATCGCCGCCGATCTGACCGGAGTCGGCGACTACGGGCAGGGCCTTAAGACCGCAGCGCTCGCAGATGCGGGCGTAAGCGTCCTTCATGTCATCGTAGATCTCCTGCAAGCTCTCCTGGGTGGCGGAAAAAGAATATCCATCCTTCATGATGAACTCGCGGCCGCGCATAAGGCCGAAGCGGGGGCGCATCTCATCGCGGAACTTATCTTGGATCTGATACAAGTTGACGGGCAGCTGCTTATAGGAACGCAACTCGTTTTTCACCAAATCGGTGATGGTCTCCTCATGAGTGGGACCAAGAACAAACTCACGGTCGTGGCGGTCCTTCATACGCATAAGCTCGGGTCCATAAGCGTTCCAACGGCCGCTCTCATGCCACAGGGCGCCATCGACGACCATGGGCATAAGAAGCTCCTGCGCCCCGGCGGCATCCATCTCGTCGCGGACGATATCCTCGATCTTCTTGAGCGAGCGCCAAGCCAGCGGCAGGTAGCTATACAGGCCGGCGGCCTGCTTGCGGATCATACCGGCGCGCAGTAGCAGACGATGGCTGGCGAGCTCGGCCTCCGCCGGATCCTCTTTAAGCGTGGGGGCGTACAACGCGGACATCTTCATGGCCTTGGTGCGTTTGGTAGACACTATGGAACTCCTCTGATATATGTGCAAAACAACAGCAATGATACCGCAAACGGGGCGACGCTACAGCGCCTCCGCCTCTTCGATGAGGGCATCGACGATCTGAGACTCATCGACCTTCCTCACCACCTCGCCATGGCGAAACAGCAAGGCGGAGCCTCGTCCGCAAGCAACGCCCACGTCCGCATCCGAAGCCTCACCGGGTCCGTTGACAACGCAGCCCATGACGGCAACAGTGATGGGCTTGGTGCAAGAAGCAAGGCGACGAGTCGCTTCGTCCGCGATCTCGATAAGATCGACCTGGCAGCGGGCACAGGTTGGGCACGAGACGATCTCCGGTCCACGTCGACGAAGCTCGAGCGCGGACAAGATACCCCAGGCGACGGGGACCTCCTCGACGGGGTCGGCCGTAAGAGACACACGCATGGTGTCGCCAATACCCTCCGCCAGCAGCGCACCCAATGCGATAGAGCTCTTAATGGTGCCCTGCTGGATACCGCCGGCCTCAGTCACGCCAAGATGCAAGGGGATCTGCGGCAATTCGGAAGAGAGCCTGCGGTAGGTCTCGAGCGTGGTGGAAACGCTGTGGGCCTTGGCAGACAAGACGATATCGGTAAAGCCGCGGGTCTCGAAATGGTCGACGAACTGCATGGACGAGGCGACGAGCTTGTCAACTTGCGTTAAGTCCTCGCGCGAGGCGATATCTTTATCAAGCGACCCCGCGTTCACGCCGATGCGAATCGCAGCGCCAGCCTGGCCGGCAGCGTCGATGACGGCGTCGACACGATCCCAAGACCCAATGTTTCCAGGGTTGATGCGCAGCTTTGAGGCTCCATGTTCGACCGCAGCGATGGCGAGCCGATAGTCGAAATGAATATCGGCCACAATGGGAACGGGGCTTAACGAGCAGATTCGTCCAAACGGCTCAACGGCTTCCACCGTGGGCACGGACACCCGGACGATGTCACAGCCCGCCTTGACAAGCGCATTGATCTGCGCGAGCGTGGCATCGGCATCGGTGGTGGGAGTGCACGTCATCGACTGGACGACAACGGGCGCTCCCCCGCCAATCTGCACCCCGCCGACATTAACGGGACGCGTGAGGTTACGTGCGGGAACGGACGCCTTCAACATGGGAAGCCCCCTTCTCTAAAGCAAACGCAGGATATCGACCCTGAGCATGTATACAAACAGCAATCCGAACAAAATGATACCCAGCCAGGAAAAAGCAGCCTGGACCTTGATGGGCACCTGCCGGCGAGACACCGCTTGGACGATTTCAATCAGCAGCTTGCCGCCGTCTAGCGGCGGAATGGGCAACAGGTTCATGAATCCCAGTGAGAAAGAGATGAGCGCCGCAAAGCTAAGGAACGTGCCCGCACCGGCTTGTGCTGCCTGGGCGGAAAGAACCGAGATGCCAACGATTGACGCGGAGTTATTCAGCATCTCAACCGTATGCTGCGGTGTAAGCATGCGAATGATGCCCTGCGCTGTTTGGACGATGTACATGGCTCCCACCCGCATGGAATCCAATGGATTAAGGCGAACCGTGCGGACGGACGCGCTGATACCAAGCGTGCCCTGATCGCTTAGCTCGATAGTCATCTGCCGTTGAGAGCCGTCATGTTCGACCGTGAGGTCAACGGCGCCATCCTCCCCCGATTCCTGTAAGGCGTTATACACCTCTTCCCACGTAGCGGTGCTCTCTCCATCGACCATGAGAATGGCGTCTCCGGCTTTAAGGCCAGCGCTCGCCGCAGGAGACCCCGCTTCGACAGCCCCGATGGTATTGACGTTGTCAACTGACTGAATGCCAACAATTGAGTAGACACCCACCATGAGAATGAATCCGGTCAAGATGTTCACGATAATGCCCGCAACGAGCATGAGCGCGCGCTTCCAAAAACCCTTGCCCAAATAGGTATGGGAGCGCTCGCAGCGATAGAACTCATCATCACCCATGGGAGGAACCCACGCATCGCCCTGCCTGGTCGCATGGGTTCGGTCGAAGGCCTTGCCATCATATACGGTGTTTCCCGCAGCGTCGCGCGGCATGGACGCATACGTCATGGGGTAATACTTGGAGCTCTGCTTGCTCTCGTCCTCATACACGGGCGCGATTGAGCCCCAGCCAAGAAGAAACGCGCAGGCATCCAAAACGTCATCTAGATCAAGCTCGAGTTCGCGAGCAAGGTCGGATACGTTTACCGTGCCGTGGCGATGCACAGCCGCGAGAACCGCCGGCGCGCACGGAACCGTTTGAGGATCCATACCGCAAATGGCAGCGTAGCCGCCGATGAGAAGCGGCGTCACTCCAAATTTGGTACCAATGCGCTTGGAGGAGAAATGAACGTTAAAACGACAGGGCATACCCAAGAAAAGCTCGGTTACGCGGACGCCGCAAGCCCGCGCGGCAAGAAAATGCCCACCCTCGTGAACGAAGACGAGCACGGACAGCAAAAGAACGCCCCAAAAAATAGGAGCGATAATTTCAGAGATTGCTTCCATATACGCCAACCCTATCCCACGCGGCAGCGAATGACCTCACGGGCAGCATCGCGCGCCCACGCGTCGATGTCCAACAGTTGCTCAAGCGACTCAACGTCCTGACGGGTATGGGCACCAAGGCATTCCTCGACCACCTCGTCGATGCCGGTGAACGGAAGAGCCCCATGAAGAAACGCATCGACAGCGACCTCGTTGGCAGCGTTGAGCACACAGGGCATGGTTCCCCCATCACGTCCGGCATAATCGGCAAGCTTAAGGCAGCGAAAGCTCTCCATATCGGGGCTGTCGAAATCAAGGCTGCCAATGGTGCGGAAATCGACACGGGGGGCGGGAGCTGCCCAGCGCTGGGGATAGGAGAAAGCGTATTGGATGGGGATCCGCATGTCAGAGGCACCAAGATGCGCGATGACGGAACCATCGTCGAACTCGACCATAGAATGAATCTTGGACTGGCGCTGGATGACAACGACGATATCGTCCATACCCACGTTAAACAGATGCTTGGCTTCGATACGCTCAAGCCCCTTGTTCATAAGGGTCGCAGAATCGATGGTGATCTTGGCACCCATATTCCACGTGGGATGAGCCAGCGCATCGGCCGGGGTGACCGAAGCAAGTTGATCGCGCGAGCGACCAAAGAACGGACCACCAGAGCACGTAAGCCAGATGCAGTGCGTCTCACGAGGATTCTCGCCCTGATAGCACTGGAAAATCGCCGCATGTTCGGAATCAACGGGAAGCATCTGACCCGGCTTGACCATGGGCATAATGAGATCGCCGCCCACAACGAGCGATTCCTTGTTGGCAAGGGCAACTTGCTTGCCAGCGGCAATAAGCTGATACGTTGCGGAAAGACCAGCAGCGCCCACTATGGAGACAAGAACGATATCGACGTCTTCATGCATACAGATGTCGATTGCCGCCTGGGAACCCTTATACAAAGAACAGGCATCCGGCAGATCGCACAGCGATGCATCATCGAAATGATCAGGATCCGTAACGGCTACGCGGGCAACGCCAAACTCCCTGGCGAACATGGCAAGGTCGGAAGTTCTAGAGTGAGCGGAAAGGGCGACAACGCTTAGTTTATCCGCATGCTGACGGCACACATCGAGAGCCTGGGTTCCAATTGACCCCGTACAGCCAAGAATCGCGACTCGCTTGAGATCCTGCATTATAGGATGCCTCCAATAGTCAAGATTAGATGGGCGGTAATGCAGCCGAAGATAAGGGAATCGCTGCGGTCAAGCATGCCACCATGACCTGGGATGAGATTCCCGGAGTCCTTCACACCGACCCCGCGCTTAATCCGCGACTCGATAAGGTCGCCGAAGACACCCAATATCGCAACGGCGACGCCGCACAGCAGCGTCATGGGAATGTTGAGCTTATAAATACCAGTAGCATAAAGGATAAACCAGATGATAAGCGACCCGCCGATACTGCCGGCGAAGCCCTCCCATGTCTTGTTGGGCGAGATCTTAGGAGCCATCTTGTGTTTGCCGAACCTGCTTCCAACCATATAGGCAAACGAATCGCTGACCCAAAGAGAAGCGCAGATACCGATGGATAACAACGCACCTGCAAGGCCGGGGATAGACGCGCGCGTCAACACGATGGCAGAGAGCATGAAGCCGGTATACAAAGGACCGAATATGGTAACCGCAACATCGGCGATACGCGTGCGAGGCGAATAGAGATACCACATACCCACGGATAAGATAAGGATGAAAAGCGTAGCGGTAAGCAGCACCGACTCGCCAAGCGCAGACAGGGGGAACAAGACGGCGGCGGTCAGCCCAAGGATCTCATTGGGGACCTTGCCATCGAGCCTCATCATTCGATAGAACTCGAAGCAGCAAAACCAGCTCATAACAGCGACAAAGGCCGCGGTAGGAACCACGCCAAGCAATAGGCAGGCGATAAAAATCGCGGCATAAGCGATACCGAAGCCCGCTCGAACAATAAAGGAATGAAGCCGCGAAGGGGCGGCCTTAGAATCGGCAGAAGAAGAGGCGTCGCGTGCTTGCTGCACAGACGCCCCCTGAACTGCGGAATTATTCTTACGAGAAGATTCCACCGTACATACTCCTAGTGAACGCGAAATGATGATCCGCAGCGCAACTTACGCGCTAAGACCGCCAAAACGCCTGTCGCGTCCCTGGAACGCGGCGACGGCGCGCAGCATTCCCCAACGATCAAAATCCGGCCAATACGTATCCGTGATGTAGAACTCGGAATACGCTGCCTGCCACAGCAGGTAATTAGAAATCCTAAGCTCGCCGGACGTGCGAATTATGAGCTCGGGATCGGGCAGTCCCGCGGTATAAAGCCGATTGGACACCGAGCTCTCGTCTATATCGGCAACATCGATGGCCCCGCTAAGGACGTCCATTGCAAGTAGACGCGCGGCGCGGGCGATCTCGGCGCGGGCACCGTAGTTAACGGCGAGCGCGAGCACCATGCCCGTATGGGACTCGCACTCCTTCAAGCCGTACTCAAAGACGTCGCGCGTCTTCTTGGGCAGGGCGGAAATATCACCCAAGAAGACGACGCGAACGTTTTCGCGCTTAAGCAAGGGAAGCTCATCGATAAACGTCTTGGCAAACAAATGCATAAGGACGTTGACCTCGTGCTGGGGCCTCCCCCAGTTCTCGGTCGAGAACGCATATGCCGAAAGCACATCGACGCCAAGCCTCACGGCGGTGGTGATAACCTCGCGCAACGCGACGATACCGGCTTTATGTCCCTCGGTGCGAGCAAGCCCGCGAGAGGTTGCCCACCTTCCGTTGCCATCCATAATGCAGGAAATGTGACGGGGCACGCGCGTGAGGTCGATATCGTTTAGGCAGATATCGTCCGGAGCGTCGGCAAAGTGCGCAACGAGCTTCTCTTCGTCATATAGCACGATTAGATCTCCATTACCTCGGACTCTTTGGACTTGAAGAGCTCATCGATCTTGGCAATGTACTCGTCGGTATACTTCTGGACCTTAGCCTGCTCGCGGCGAACTTCATCTTCGGTAAGCTCTTCATCGCGCTCGATCTTATTGTTGAAGTCGCGACGGATATTGCGGATGGCGACACGAGCCTGCTCGGCGATATCGCGGCACTCCTTTACCAGCTCGCGGCGACGCTCCTCGGTGGGAGCCGGGAACGGCAGGCGGACGATAGAGCCGTCGCTGCTGGGCGTGATGCCGAGATCGGACGCAGAAACCGCCTTGACAATAGCGTTGACAAGCGCCTTGTCCCACGGCTCGATAACAAGCATGTGCGCCTCAGGAGTCTTGACGGCCGCCACCTGACTGATGGGAGTGGCAACGCCATAATAATCGACGGTGATGTCCGAAAGGATATTGGCATTCGCGCGACCCGTGCGAACCTTGGCAAAATTATGCTTGAGGCTCTCGATGGTCTTGTCCATGTGCTCGGTAATGCTCGCCATTGTTAGTCCTCCTGAACGACAACGGTGCCGACGGGCTCTCCGCAAAGAGCGCGCTTGATATTATCCTCGCCCTCGATATTGAGGACGATGATGGGCATGCGGTTATCCTGGCAAAGAGCGGTTGCGGTGGAATCCATTACCTGCAAGCCGCGCACCAGGACCTCATGATAGCTGATGGTGTCGAAACGAACCGCGTCTGTATGGGAGACCGGGTCCTTATCGTACACGCCGTCAACCTTGGTTGCCTTGAGCAGGCAGTCAGCATCGATCTCGCATGCTCGCAGCGCAGCAGCGGTATCGGTGGTGAAATATGGGTTGCCGGAGCCAGCTGCAAAAATGACGATATCGCCCTTTTCGAGATGATGCATCGCACGACGACGAATGTAGGGCTCGCAGACCTCGTTCATTTGAATAGCGCTCATAACGCGGCAAGAGCAGTCCTCATGCTCAAAGGCATCCTGAAGCGCGAGGGCGTTCATCACCGTGGCGAGCATGCCCATATAGTCTGCCTGAGCGCGATCCATGCCCTTGGCGGAACCAGCGAGGCCACGGAAGATGTTGCCGCCACCGACAACAATACCGACCTCGATGCCGTCTTCATGAATCGACTTGATCTGGCGAGCAAGCATCTCGGTCACTGACGGATCGATGCCGTATCCGCCATCGCCCATCAGGGCCTCGCCGGAGAGCTTGAGTAGAACGCGCTTGTACCGGTAGTCAGACAAGGCTCCTCCTTAAAAAAGTTACACTGCTTGTGATTTTAGCAGCAAAGTAGACGCGGTCCATAAAAAAGCAGGCTGCAGGATAACCCCACAGCCTGCTAAAAGGCATAGTAACGACGACCTTAGTTGTCGGACTCGCCGCGAACCAGGCGATCGAAAGCGATAACCTTGACGGTGTCGCCAAGCTCCTTGGAAACGGACTCAGAGTAAGACTTTACGGTCATGTTGGAATCCTTGATGAACTCCTGCTCATTCAGAACAGAGCCCTTGAAGAACTTCTCAAGGCGGCCAACAGCCATCTTCTCCTGAATTGCCTCGGGCTTACCGGACTCGGCGGCCTGAGCCATGTAGATAGCCTTCTCGTGCTCGACGATCTCAGCGGGAACGTCCTCGCGACGGGCGCTGACCGGAGCCGTGGCAGCGACCTGCATGGCAACATCGTGAGCAAAAGTCTTGAACGCATCGGCGGAAGCGGTCTCGGGCTTATCGAAGGAGAACTCGCAAAGAACGCCAATCTTACCACCCATGTGGATATAGGAGGAAAGGGCACCGGCCTCGACGGTGCGGACGGCGAAGCGAGCGATCTTCATGTTCTCGCCCATGACGTGGATGAGCTCGGTGAGCTCGGCCTCGACGGTCTCGCCATTCATCTCGGCGGCCAGGAGGGCCTCAACATCAGCGGGCTTAACGTCGGCAACAACCTTGGCCAGGGAGCTGGCGAAGCCGGTGAACTTAGGGTTGGAGGCAACGAAATCGGTCTCGCAGGAAAGCTCGACCAGGGCACCGGTCTTACCATCCTCGGAGATATAAGCGGCGACGGCACCCTCGTTGGTCTCGCGACCGGCCTTCTTAGCGGCCTTGGCAAGGCCGTTCTTGCGGAGAACGTCAACGGCGGCGTCCATGTCGCCGTCGGCCTCGACGAGGGCCTTCTTGCACTCCATCATAGGAGAGTCGGTCATCTCGCGAAGCTGCTTAACCATAGCAGCGGTGATCTGGGCCATGATGGCTCCTTTCAAATGAGAGGTGAACGAACCTTAACGTACCAAAACGTGTTTACTGGGCGTCAGCAGCGGTCTCGCCGGCCATCTCAGCCTCGGAAATCTGCTCCTTGCCAGCGCCAGCCAGGCAGGCGTCGGCAAACAGCTCGCACATGAGGGAGACAGCGGAGATGGCGTCGTCGTTGCAGGGGACGCCGTAGTCGACCTCGTCCGGATCAGAGTTGGTGTCGATCAGGGCGACGACGGGGATGTTCAGGCGCTGAGCCTCCTTGATGGCGTTCTCCTCGCGCTTGGTGTCGATGACGAAGAGCGCAGAGGGCAGACCCTTCATATCGCGGGCGCCACCGAGGTTGGTCTGGAGCTTAGCGAGCTCCTTGCCCAGAACAGCCTGCTCCTTCTTGGGCAGAAGAGCCATGCGGCCGTCCTCGACCATAGCCTCGAGCTCCTCCATGCGGTTGATGCGGGAGCGAATGGTGACGAAGTTGGTCAGCATACCGCCGAGCCAGCGCTGGTTGATGTAGGGCATGCCGGCGCGCTCTGCAGCGGACTTGACGGCCTCCTGGGCCTGCTTCTTGGTGCCGACGAAGAGAACCTGACCACCGCGGGAAACGGTCTTGAGGAAGGAATAGGCCTGGTCGGCGTTGATGATGGTCTGCTTCAGGTCAAGGATGTAGATGCCGTTGCGCTCGCCGAAGATGTACTCCTTCATCTTGGGATTCCAGCGGCGGGTCTGGTGACCGAAGTGGCAGCCGGCCTCGAGCAGGGTACGGATGTTGATTGTGGTAGCCATGATACCTCCTGTGGTTTGCCTCCGCGCGGTGTCGACCTTCACAGCCACCCGAGCATGAGCTACCAAGTCCCGGGCACCACGGCTGAAAAGTAGTCGCGCGTGTGTGATACAAGCGCTGCACATAGCAGCAACCTGAAGCATAATAGCAGGAATCAAGAACGATTCCAACAGCAGGGCTTGGCTTGTGTTGGTGTTGTGTGAAGCGCCGCGCTGCTTGCCTGACGGAGAATCGGAGCGCCCCTCATCACTCGCCCCTGGGATGAGCCTGCTTTAAAGCGCCCTTCATCCTATCAACGCTTAGGTGAGTATAAATTTGCGTAGTAGATAAACTCGCATGGCCCAATAGCTCCTGAACGGAGCGAAGATCAGCCCCTCCATCAAGCAGGTCGGTCGCGAACGTATGGCGCATCGTATGGGGCGTGACGTCGCTAGGCAGGCCGGCCCTTCGTGAAAGCGCCTTGAAACGATATCTCAAAGCGGCGGAGTCCATAACGCGGCCTTTCTTGGAAATGAATAACGAAGAGGTATCAAGGGGCCGCTTATGGCTGCTGTTGGACAATAAAGCAGGCCTGCCTATTTGAACGTACTCGTGCACGGCCTCGGCCGCACGCTGATGCACGGGCACGATCCGCTCCTTGGAGCCCTTGCCGAACAACCGCACGCAGCGACTCGACCAATCAAAGGAATCGAGCCTCAGTGACGCGAGCTCGGATATGCGGGCCCCCGTCGCGTAGAACAGCTCGAGCATGCAAGCATCTCGCAATCCCGAAGGGGTGCCGCGCTCGACAACGCTGAAAAGAGCGCGCATCTGTCGAGCGGACACCGTCACCGGCAGTGCTTCAGGAAGCTTGGGGGACGTCAAGGCTTCAGCCGGATTCGAGTCGATGAGGCCCTCGGCGATCATCCATCGAAAAAAGGAGCGAATGGACGAAAGATGAGCGGCGACGCTTCGTTGCGACAGGCCCGAGGAGCGCATGTCGCCTATATAAGAACGCAGCTGGCGGACGGTCACCCGAAGCGGGTCGATGCTGCGGACATCGCACCAATCGACGAACGCATGAAGATGTTGTCCATAAGCGCGAACGGTGTTTTCCGACAGGCACAAGGCACTTGCGACGTACGCGATGTAATCATCCACATGTCCGAGCGCCCGATCGTGCATCCGGCCGTCCACTTCATCTAGCAAAACAGGTCGCCGCGGTTCTTGATATAAGCGGAAAGATCCCTGGTCGCGCGCTCAGCGTAGGCGGCGTAGCGATCGCGCTTGGAACGGCGCTTCCCATCCTCGAGCGGCGGAATGATTCCGAAATTCACGTGCATAGGTTGATACCCCTGGGTGGCCGGGTCCGTGGCGTAGTCGACAAGGGAACCGAAAGCGCTGGTACGAGGCAACTCGACGCGCGGCAGTCCGGCAAGATCGGCATATGTATTGAGAGCCGCGAGAAGGCCGGACGCTACCGCCTCGGCATAGCCCTCGGTGCCCGTAATCTGCCCAGCGAGACGCACCGATGTCCCCGGAACGCAAAATGAGCGATCAAGAACATGGGGTGAATCGACAAACGTATTGCGATGCATAACGCCGTAACGGAAGAATTCGGCGTTCTCCAAGCCCGGGATCATCCTGAACACTCGCTTCTGCTCGCCGAAGGTGAGATTCGTTTGGAAGCCGACAAGGTTGTAGGCGCTGTGATCGGCGTTCTCGGCACGAAGTTGAACTGCCGCCCAAGGTCTTTTGCCAGTCCTCGGGTCGGTTAGGCCAACGGGCTTCATCGCGCCGAATCGAATGGCATCGATACCGGTTCGCGCAACCTCCTCAGCAGGTTGGCAAGCTTGGAACAGGTCCTTTCGCTCAAAATCTTTAAGCACGACTCGCTCCGCAGAAACGAGAGCCTCGATAAACGCCTCGTACTCCTCGCGATTCAACGGTGCGTTGAGGTAGTCTCCCGTCCCCTCCTCCCCGTAGCGAGACTGGGTAAACAAAACGTCCATATCCAGCGTAGACGCATCGACAATGGGGGCGGCGGCGTCGAAGAACGACAGCGCATCGCCTCCAACCAATGACAAGACGCGCTGCGACAAAGAGGGCGAGCAAAGCGGGCCCGCAGCGATGACCACGGGTCCGTTGGGAATATCAACCGCCTCTTCACGAACGACTTCGATAAGAGGACGCGATTCGACCTCTGCCTCTACTTCTTGAGAGAACTTGCCCCTATCGACGGCAAGAGCTCCGCCGGCAGGCACCGCCGCCCGATCAGCACAGGACATGAGGACGGAGCCCATCGATCGAAGCTCCTGCTTCAACAGACCGGCAGCGGAATCGGGGCGCGTGGACTTGAAGGAATTGGAGCAGACCAGCTCGGCAAGATGATCGGTATGGTGAGCGGGCGACATCTGGCTCGGGCGCATCTCAAACAGCCTAACGGCGACGCCACGGTCCGCCATCTGACAGGCGCACTCGCTTCCTGCAAGCCCTCCGCCAATCACGGTCACGCGCTCAAATGCCATGGTCTCCCCTTTCACGTTTTCATCGAACCCATATTGTGACCCAAACGGCTGCGGGCGTGAAGCGCGATCTTGGTCGGCGCGAATCGTCCATCAAAAAGCGTTTCCACCAATCCTCGAACCGAAAGACCACCGAGAAATTTCAAGGTGGTGGCAACGTCCTTCTTAAGCATCGCAGAAACCTGGTCTATACGCATAGGGTTTGCGATAAGAGCGTCAAGCACCAGCGACTCGGTTTCATTCAGCCCTATCAAACCGGGGGCGGCACCGCGCTGGTACCGTAGCGTGCCGTAGATGCGCGATATCGCCACCTCAAGAGATTCCTCATCCGTAATGCACGTCGCGCCCTCTGAAATGAGGTAGTTTGTCCCTTTTGATTCCGGAGACAAAATAGAGCCCGGAATAGAGAGCACTTCCCTACCCAAGCCCAGCGCGGCCTCGGCAGTTGAGATGGTACCCGACGGCAGCCCCGCCTCTGTCACAAACAAGGCCTTCGACAAAGCAGCGATCACCCTGTTGCGCTTGGGAAACGTGTACTTGCGAGGCTGGGCGCCCCACGGTTCAATAGAGATGACCGCGCCCGCCTGGGACAGCGTTCGCTCCACTAGGTCTTCAGCCCCGCGCGGATAGACGACATCCGCCCCGCTTCCAAAAACCACCACGTGTCTACCGCCCGCCTCAAGAGCGGCGCGGCCTGCAGCCTGGTCGCAACCTAAAGCCCCTCCGGATACGACAACCAAATTCGATTCCGCGGCAACATGCGCCGCCATCTCGGCGACGGCAAGGCCGTAAGGCGTTGCCTTCCGCGATCCGATAATCGAGATGCATGAAGCATTGAGGGCTGTGGGATCGCCTCTCACGTAGATGGTCTTCGGCGGGTCGGGTAGCTCTGCGACCATGCTCGGATATAAGGGTTGCCCCAACCTGAGCTCCATCCTCCCCCTACATACGCCCATCGCTCCTCCTTCCCTGGTACATCGCGGCCTCGAGAACATGGCCGACAGCGATTGTTGGACTCTGGTCGATGTCGGCAACGGTCCTTGCAATGCGGCAGAGACGAACGATGCCCCTTGCGCTCAGATGGTTACGCGCGGCTATGTCGAGCAGAACATCAGAAGAGTCGCCTTTCATGCCGCTCTGCTCGATAACTCGCTCGAAACGTTCAGTTCCCTCTAAAATCGAAGTGCCCCATTTAGCCGCGCGCTCTTGTCCAAAAGCTCGCCCGCGCTCGACCATCTCAAGCAAATCACTCGATGCAAGCCCTTCTTGACCCTCGATGATGAGAGATGGATCCGGCCTTGAGACATCTAGAACGATGTCGATGCGGTCAACAAGCGGCCCTGCGAGCTTGGCCCTGTATTTTGAGATGGCGCTCGGCGTGCACCTGCAGGCTATCTCCCCATCTCCCAAATGACCGCACGGGCAAGGATTGCTTGCTGCAAGCAGCTGGAAACGCGATGGAAAAATATATGTGCCATCAACACGGGCGATGCGCACGCACCCCTCTTCAATAGGCTGCCTTAGCGTCTGGAGGACGCCCGTGGGAAACTCCCCGAGCTCATCGAGGTAGAGAACGCCACCGTGCGCGAGGCTCGCCTCACCCGGCCGCACCGGCCTTCCACCTCCCACCAAACCAGCAGGGGTGATGCTGTGGTGCGGCCTGCGAAACGGCCTCTCCCCAGCAAGAAGGCCCTCGTACCCATCTCCCGCGACAGAATGGATGCACAGGGCCTCCTGACGCTCGACGGGATCTATAGGCGGCAATATCGTTGTCATCCTTTTCGCAAGCATGCTTTTACCGGATCCGGGAGGTCCAATCATGAGCATGCCCAACCCGCCTGCCGCCGCCACAGCGATCGCCCGTTTAGCGACCTCTTGTCCAACGACATCGGCATAGTCAAGTCGAGGCTGGACCACGCTTTCCGATATGGACGATACGGGATAGGGCTTGCAAGCCCAATCAACGCCCATGCGAAGCGCTCCTATGCTATCTAGATATGATGATGCCACGCCGTCGAAGGGAACATGATCCGGCCTCAGGGCCCCCACAAGAGAAAGCCCCGCCTCTCGAGCAAGCAAGGTATAGGCGACCTCACCTTTGCAGGGAAGGACTTCGCCGTCCAATCCCACCTCGCCCACAAACAGCCGATCATCGAGGCCCGTGGGCGGTATCTGCCCCGACATGGCGAGTATTGCAACGGCGATGGGCAGGTCGAATCCAGAACCGGTCTTCCTCAAGTCGCCCGGCGATAAGTTCACGATGATCGCGCGGCGCGGAACGTCGAATCCGCAGGCAACCAGGGCGCAGCGAATTCTCACCCGCGCCTCGAGAACCGAACTGTCCGCCATGCCCACGATCGTGATACCCGGTATGCTTCCGCCGTATGAGACCTCGACCGTAACGGGCTGCGCCTCGACCCCTCTGATACATGCAGCATGGACGGCAAACGACCCTGGCCTATCAGAACTCACGGCTCCGCCTCCCAGTCAAAGGCGCCTACCATATGCCTGATGCCCGCAAGGTGACCGGACGCAACCGAAACGGCGACCACATCGAAACGAATCGCGGGTACGGGAAAGCGATCCATAAGATAGTTTGCGGCGATACGGCGATACCGACGGCGCTTCTTATCGTTAACGGCCTCTTCGGGATACTCATCGTCATCGAGATGACGGACCCTGCGCGTCTTGACCTCAACCAGGACGATGACGCCCTCGACCGTATCGAGCGCTATAAGGTCCGCCTCCCCTTCATGGCAACGGTAATTGCGCTCGAGAATGTCGTATCCCCGCTCCTTCAAATAGAGCGCCGCGATCGCTTCGCCAACGTTACCCAGTTGTTTTGTAGTAAGGCCGTCGAGCATCCTATCATCATCAAGGCACGCGTCCTCTGACAACAGGTCCTCGAAACCGCCAAGATCGGGCACTCGGTCCTTGCTTCGCCGTGACATTTCGCGCTCCTTTCCGTTGGAAAATAATTAACGGAAAGCATGGAGGCGTATAAGCTCGCGCAAGGTCGGCTGAATCTTCCAGAAATGCCGGAAGTAAAACGATGATTTATTGCAAAACGATGCTAGCGAAAGCTAAAACGTCCCGCCAGCGTGAGCAAAAGCGCCCGGCGCCATTAAAAAAGTGTGCCTGTCTGCAAGAAATTACCACAAAAACTCACTCGGTGAATGGGGGTCAAACCATGTTCCTGTATGGCCTTGATATGATCGGGCGATGCGTAGCCCTTTGATTGCGCCAGATGGTATCCGGGATATTCTGCATCCAGCTCAACCATCATCTCGTCGCGGGTGACTTTGGCAACAATCGAGGCGGCGGCGATACAAGCCACCCGCGCGTCACCGTGAACCACATCGCGCTCGTTGGGGACCGCGCCCAGAGGGTTTCCATCCATCAAAACGCAATCGGGTTCAAGCCCGGTATCGGCAACGGCGCCCGCGACGGCCTCGCGAAGAGCAGATGCCATGCCAACGGAATCGATGCGCTCGGGAGATATGTGGCAGGTGCCGATCGCGACCGCTTCCTGCGCGATTCTGGAAGCTAGGGCCTCGCGCTTTGCGGGAGTTAACTGCTTAGAATCGTTGATGCCCCAAATCTTAGGATCGGAGGGAAGGCAGACGGCGCAGACGGTCAAAGGCCCCGCGACGGAGCCACGTCCCACCTCGTCCACGCCGACCACGATACCGCTGCCGCCAAGCTCATCCATGAGACGGTACATGCCGTCTACTCGCTCGTGTTCCGCCTTCTCCTTGCTCCAGCGCTTCAACGCGCGTTCGCAGGCCTTTTGAACTTGAACGCGAGGATCCTCACGATAGCGATCGACAAGCAACTGAATTTCTTCAAACGGAGCGCTCCCCAGCTCTGCCGCAACCTGCGCGGCGGGGGCCGAACTTGTCATATTTGCCATTGGGACTCCTTGGATGCAGACCGTCATCTTTTCCATGGTACCGCGAACGCCGTTAAACGAAAGCGTTATGCAACCAAAAAGGCCGCCCCTTTCGGAGCGGCCAGGTGCGCGTAATTGAAAAAAGGATGAAGCTTAGCGCTTCTCGGGAATGCGGGCAGCTTTGCCCACCTTGTCGCGGAGGTAGTACAGCTTGGCGCGACGAACCTTACCGTGACGGATAACCTCGAGCTTGGCGATCTTGGGGCTGTGAAGCGGGAAGGTACGCTCGACACCGATGCCGAAGGAAAGCTTGCGGACGGTGAAGGTCTCGCGGGAGGAGCCGCCGCTCATGCGGATGACGTCGCCCTGGAAGACCTGGATACGCTCGCGGTCGCCTTCCTTGATGCGATAATGCACCTTGACGTTGTCGCCAACGCGGACCTGAGGAATGTCCTCACGGATCTGCTGGCGCTCGATTGCGCGGATGTAATCCATCTTTCGATCCTTACTCTTCTAGAGGTGCCGCGCGCGTACGCCGACACATAGGTTGAACAAACTATTTCAGTATAAGTATTTCGCTGGTAGTTAAGGGATGAACCTCGTCCAACACCTTATCTGCACATTTATGGCTGACTATACGAAAGGCAGGAGGTACCCATGTATATGTCTATGATAACGAACATACGATGCCAAATGCGGGAACAATACATCAGACGGCCAATCCGGCCAATTCGACACCATAAGTTAGCCAACAGATATGAAAGGAACTTCCCCATCATGGCACGAATCGATTCCGTCAGCGAAATCAAACAGCAGCCAGCGCCTGGAAAGGCAGCGATCATTGCATCCCTGCTGTTCCCTTTCATCGGGATCGCCTGCATACTAGCGCCGGAAGGAATCATGAACTTCCTGCCATATCTTCTGGGCGGCCTGATGCTCGTGGTTGGAGCCGCGGACTTGACTACGGACCTTACAGATCCAAATAAGGAAGCCGGCAGCATCAGCCAGGGTTCCGACGTCGTCATGATCGTGATCGGAGGAATGCTGCTGGTAAAGGGAGCCGCCCTGCTCACCCTGGTAGGAGTTGTCTGGGGATTCATAGGATTAAGCAAGGCCGCCGGAGAGATAGACGAGACATTCCATGCGATTCGCGCTAAGGCGCCCTTCGCGCTGCTCGCGCTTTCCTCCGCCATAGAAGTGGTACTCGGCACGCTCCTCATTGCTAGTCCGCTTGAAAATATCGAGCATCATGTGCTGCTGCTTGGAATCGAACTGATCTTGCACCCGTTCACCATCCACAGCGACAACGGAAAGACGCACCTTTCCGCAGAAGCGTAGCGCCAGCCTTCCATCCCAAAACAAAAGGGTCCGCGTCCCTATACCTCTCTCGGACGCGGGCCCATTATCATGCTTGCCGGCTGCCCGCATTCGTCATCGCCGGATGCGGGCAGCGAAGCACCTATCGTAATTCGAGCATCGCATGGGCCGCAGAAAGCCTCGCTATAGGAACGCGATAAGGAGAACAGGAGACGTGGTCGACGTTCGCATCCTTAAAGAACCGCTTGATGGACGAGGGGTCTCCGCCGTGTTCGCCGCAGACGCCGTAGCTCATGGCGGGATTGGATTCGCGGCCCTTGGACACCGCCATCGATACCATCTCAAGAACCGCGTCATCAATGGTCTCGAATGGATTGGCGTCTAGAATCCCCTTATGCAGGTAGACGGGTATAAACTTTGCCTCGGCATCGTCGCGCGAGAAACCGAACACCGTCTGGGTAAGGTCATTAGTTCCAAAGCAGAAGAAGTCTGCATGCTTGTCGATCTGATCGGCGACCAGACAAGCTCGAGGAAGCTCGATCATGGTGCCCACGGAAATCTCGAGCTTCACGCCATACTCCCTTTCCACCTGACCGATAACGCCTTCAATAACTTGTCGAACTTGCACATGTTCCCGAATGACGGACACGAGCGGAACCATGATTTCCGGCCTGGGGTCCAGCCCCTCGTCGCGCTTAAGGGCGGCCGCCGCGCTAGCGATGGCCCTAACCCGCATCAAGGGAAGTTCGGGATAGAGCAACGACAACCGCACTCCTCGCAAGCCGAGCATGGGGTTGGACTCCGCCATCCCGTCGATCCGCCGAAGCAGCGAGCGAGCCTCGAGAAGTCGCTCCGCTTCAGCACCCGACGCCTCGAGCCGGGCAATCGAAACCGCGAGCTCACGAGGATCGTCCAAAAACTCGTGAAGCGGTGGATCGAGCAAACGGACGACGACGTCCTCGGACAGGATGAACGATTGGATAATCTGCTTACGATCGCCCAGGAACATATGCTCTGTTCGGCACAATCCTATCGCCTCGGCGCCGAAACTCAAGGCAAGCTCCGCATCCTTCGGGTTGTCGGCATTGACGCGAACGTGGAATCCGCGACCATCGGAGCCATCAAGCCGCATCTCATCCGCCCATGCGAGCAGGGTATCAACGTCTTCGGTCAATGAAGCCGTGGTGAGCGGGACCGCGCCCAAAACGACGATGTCCCGGGCTCCATCGAGCGATATGACATCGCCCTCGTGAAGCACAAGGTCCGTACCGGAGATGCGCACCTCCTTTGCCTTCGCATCGATCTGGAACGACTCCATGCCGCATACGCAGGGCGTCCCCATACCACGCGCGATCACAGCCGCATGACTGGTTTTGCCGCCGTGGCTGGTCAGGATTCCCTCTGCTACCGTCATGCCCTTGAGATCATCGGGATTTGTCTCCCAGCGGACCAAGACGACCCGCCGGCCCGATGCCACGGCCTTAACAGCGGCGTCGGACAAGAAGACGATCTCCCCCACCGCGGCTCCCGGACTCGCGTTGAGTCCGCAGGCAAGCACCTCGATATCGGCCGTGGGGTCGAATTGCGGATGAAGCAGCTGATCGAGCTGCTTGGGGCTCACGCGCCCAACAGCCTCCTCACGCGTGATGAGCCCCTCCTCGACCATATCGATAGCGATTCTGATCGCAGCCGCCGCGGTTCGCTTGCCTACGCGCGCCTGCGGCATCCAAAGCTTGCCCTGCTCTATGGTGAACTCGATATCGCACATATCACGATAATGGCTCTCGAGGATGCCGAATATGGACTCGAGCTGCTCCCCCGCTTCCTTGAAAGTGTGGTTAGCCTTAAGTTGGGAAATAGGCTCTGTGTTGCGGATGCCCCGCGACAACATCTTCGCCCTGGGCGTTAACCAGGAAGTCTCCGTAAAACTCCTTAGTTCCATCCGCTGCGTTGCGCGTAAAGGCGACGCCCGTAGCCGAGCTCTCGCCCTTGTTGCCAAACACCATAGCCTGCACGTTTACCGCTGTTCCGAGGTCATCTGAAATGCCATTCTGCTTGCGGTACAGACAGGCCCGTTCGTTGAGCCAGCTGCCAAATACAGCTTGGATGACGAGACGGAGCTGAAGCGAGGGATCAGCAGGGAAAGCAGCGTCCCCGGCTACATCGGCGAGCTCTGGATGAAGGAGGACCGAGACGTTGTCGCGAAAGATTGCTTTGAACTCGCTTACGAGTTGACAGAGGTCCTCGACAGAAAGGTCGCTGTCTTGCCGGACGCCTGCGATCAGGCGCCGTTTCGACAGCGCGTTTTCAACAGGTCCGCATCGACTCCAAGAACAACATTGGAGAACATCTGGATAAGCCTGCGATAGGAATCCCAAGCGAACCGGGGATTCTCGATCTGTCGAATTAAACCTTGGACGGATGGACGGCGCCAACCCGCTGAGAAGGGCTCTGTCCCAAAACCATCGAGAGCGCGTCGAGCGCTGGACCGATCACATCGATTATGGGAATGCAGCGAGAATCAAGGAGGCCTTCGACCTTCCGATGGAGCGCGACGTCGACGATGGTATGGAGGACCACGACGGAACGACTCGACGACTCGTCCAAAACGGCACGGAGCGACTCCACGTCATTGATCCTTGCAAGTCTTCGGACCTCGCATGAACCATGCTTGAACTGAGCAAGAGCCGCGCGCAGAACGGCAAAAGCCGTGTCTCCAAGGAATCGGAAACGACGAGGACGAGCGGACGAGCATCTTCATGCAACATAGCCCTGCCCTTTCTACATGAATCGCATTGGCTAATCCCTACCGTAGCAAATTCTCAGAATCGCAAGACCGCAAATACAGAGTCGGTAAAAAACGGGGGCCGTCGGATGACGACCCCCGTAAATCATATTGCGTATCAATCCGCCATCAAGCAGTCCGGATTATTTCTTGCGTGCAAGCTCTCCAATGTTAGCGACATCAGAAAACACGGCTTCAAAGCGGTTGAGCAACCGAAGGCGGTTGGTGCGCAAAGCCTCATCCTGATCCATGACAAGCACCTCGTCGAAGAAACGGTCGACAGGTGCGCGAAGACCGGCCAGGGCTGCGATGACAGCAGTGAAATCTTTGGCAGAGAATGCGGCGTCAACAGCGGCCTGGGCGGCGTCAGATGCCTGCAACAGCTCGCGCTCGGCATCGCCAAGAAGCGAAGCATCGACATCGACGCCAAGATCGGCATCTGCAAGATGGCTGGCGCGAGCATAGGCGGTCGCAAGGTTATCAAAGGTGTCCGCATCGCTGTCGCGGGCATCCTTAAGGGCGTGCGCCAGAGCGAAGTAATCAACCGGAGCGCTCACGGAACCAGCGGAAACGGCGGCGACGGTATCGGCGTCGATCTTCTCGTCGCGGGCCATCTGCTCCAAACGACCCTTGATAAACGCGCAAACCGAAGCGCAGACGGCATCCGCATCGAACTCGATGCCCTGCTCTGCATAGGCTTCGAGCGCTACGGGAACGAGCTCCTCATACCCGATGTGGAGCTTCTCGCGAAGAATGTTCAAAATGCCGATAGCGCTGCGGCGAAGCGCGAAGGGGTCCTTGGAGCCGGTGGGAGGCTCATCGATGGCAAACATGCCGGCGATGGTATCCAGCTTGTCGGCGACGGCGACAACGCAGCCGGCGATATTGCGAGGCAGCTCGTCGCCAGCGAAGCGTGGACGATAATGGTCGCTCATGGCGATGGCCACGTCCTCGTGCTCGCCAGCAGCTTTGGCATAGTATGCGCCCATGACGCCCTGTTGGCTGGTGAACTCAATAACGGCACCGGAGACAAGGTCCGCCTTGGCAAAGTGCGCGGCGCGAATGGCGTCCGCGGAAGTCTCGGCATCAAGGCCGGCAACCTCGCAGATTGCGGACGAGAGGCGCTCGACGCGTTCGGACTTCTGCAGAACGGTGCCGAGCTTCTCCTGGAAACCCACGCGTGCCAAGCGACTACGGAACTCCTCGAGGGAGACCTTGAGGTCCTCGTCGTAGAAGAACTTGGCATCGTACAGACGGGCGCGAACGACGCGCTCGTTACCATCGACTACCGTATCGGCAACGTCGAGCGGCGTGTTGGCAACAAGGATGAAGTTGCGGGTCAATTCGCCGCTCTGGGCGTTATACAGCGGGAAGTAGCGCTGGTTGGACAGCATGGATTCGCAGATGATCTCATGCGGTACCTGGAGGAACTCCTCATCGAAGGCGCCCATAAGAACCTGAGGCCACTCAACCAGATTGACGACTTCGTCGAAGATCTTCGCCGGTGTCTCGGCACGGAGGCCGTTTTCGTCCTCGATCTTCTTGATGCCGTCGAGAATGAGCTGGCGACGGCGGTCGCTATCGACTATGACACCGGCGTCCTCGAGAACAGACTCATACGAAGCGACGTCGGCGATAGCGGGCTCGACGTGCAGCACGCGAAGGCCGCGGGTAGTGCGACCCGCCTCGACGCCGGCAAAGTGCACCGGAACGATCTCATCCCCGAACAGGGAGACGATCCAACGCAGCGGGCGACCAAACGTTTCATGACCGCGACCCCAGCGCTGAGAACGAGGCCAGGAAAGCTTGGGGATAGAGGCGGAGACTACCTCGGTGATGATCTCGGTTGCGGGGCGGGCAGGCTTCTCGATGTCAAGGAAAACGTACTCGCGGCCCTCGTCCTCGCGAACAACAAGCTCGGAGACATCTGCCCCCTTGCCGCGGGCAAAGCCCTGGGCGGCCTTAGTGGGATTGCCGTCGGCATCGAACGCGATAGCGGCAGCCGGGCCGCGAAGGCTCAACGACTCGGCCTCGGTAGCCTCGGCGAGGTCGGAAACGATGACGGTGATGCGACGCGGGGTGCTCATAGAGCGAACGTCGCCGTGGGCGAGACCGGCGGCGTCGATGCCGTCGCGAACCAAGTCGCCAAACTGCTTGGTCGCCTTGTACAGCGGGATAGCGGGCAGCTCTTCGCAGCCCAGCTCGATCAGATAATCACGTGTAGCCACGATTAAGCCTCCTTAGATGCATCTGCGGTGGAAGCAGCCAGCCATGCCTCGCAGCAGGCCTTGGCGATGGTGCGGACGCGCAAGATGTAGCCCATGCGCTCCGTAGCGGAGAGGGCACCGCGCGCGTCGAGGATATTGAAGGAATGGGAGCACTTGAGAACGCAATCGTATGCCGCCAGCGGAATACCCGCCTCTAGGCAGGAATGGCACTCCGCCTCGAATTCGTCAAACTTGGAACGCATAAGCTCCACGTTAGCGACCTCGAAGTTGTATTTAGAGAACTCGCGCTCGTTCTCCAAGAAGACGTCGCCGTACGTTACAACGGAACCATCTTCAGAACGGCTCCAGACAAGATCGTACACGGAGTCGACGCCCTGGATGTACATGGCCAGGCGCTCCAGGCCATAGGTGATCTCCACGGGAACGGGGTCGACCTCAAGGCCGCCCACCTGCTGGAAATAGGTGAACTGCGTGACCTCCATGCCGTTGAGCCAGACCTCCCAGCCAAGTCCCCAGGCACCCAGCGTGGGGCTCTCCCAGTCGTCCTCGACAAAACGGATATCGTGCTCGTCAGGATTGATGCCAATAGCCGACAGCGACTCAAGGTAGAGCTCCTGCGAGTTCTCCGGAGAGGGCTTGATCAAGACCTGGAACTGATAATAGTGCTGCATGCGGTTGGGATTCTCGCCGTAACGGCCGTCGGCAGGGCGGCGACAGGGCTGGGCATAGCAGGCGCGCCAGTCCTTAGGACCAAGCGAGCGAAGCAGCGTGGCAGTATGGAACGTGCCCGCGCCCACCTCTGAATCATACGGCTGGATGACGACGCATCCCTTTGAAGCCCAGAAATGCTGGAGCTTCAGGATGATGTCTTGGAAGGAAAGAGCTGAAGCGTTCATGAACCTGCTATCTCCTCGACGTTGGATAAAACAACCATTCATTCTAGCGCAACTGCACACGTATGTAACATAAGGGCTCCAAGCTGCGATATTTTTACGCTTCTCATTAAAAAGAAAAACCCGGCGAAGCAGAAGCTCCAGCCGGGTCGCCAAGTGCTTTTGGACGATGAGCCCTAGATTCCACCGATGCGGTTAAGGGGCCAGTAGCGGAACAACGCAACGCCCACAACGCTGTCCTGCGGGATCGCACCGAAATATCGAGAGTCAGCCGAATTCTCGCGATTATCGCCCATTACCCAGACGCAGCCATCGGGAACCGTATAGGGGTACTCTAGGTCGACATCGACCGCTTGCTGATCCAAAGGATACGTCTTGCCAACGGTGTAGTCTTCATCCAAAGCCTCCCCGTCGACGAAAACACGGCCGCCGATAAACGTAACGGTCTGCCCCTCAGTCGCAATCACTCGCTTGACAAGGAAATCATGATCGGAATCGGTCTCCGGGTTGGTGAAAACCACAACATCGCCTGCAGATACGGGCTGGCCCAAAGAAAGCGTCACTTTCTCAGCGACCAGCTGATCCCCGATCTCAATGGTATGCTCCATCGATCCGGTGGGAACCACAAAGGGCATGGCGACAAACGTTCTGATGAAGAAACCAACAACCAGGGCGATCGCGATGATGACGACCCATTCGAGAATGCTTCTGAAAACGGACGGTTTCTGTTCCACGGCTACTCCATTTCCTCATGGGGATGCATCCGAGCAATGAGGTCGAGAGCAAACGCACGCTCTTGCTCGGTAAGGCCAGCGGAGTCGATAAGGTCGGGACGCCAGCGGCACGTGCGTTCAATGGCGTTTCGGCGGCGCCAGGCATCTACTTTAGCATGGTCGCCGGACAGCAGGATGGGCGGGACGTCCATGCCGTTAAAGGATGCGGGTCGAGTGTACTGCTCATACTCCAGAAGCCCGCCATCTTCACCGGTCGCGAAGGACTCGTCCACACAGCTCATCGAATCGCCGAGCGCTCCCGGTATAAGGCGTACCACGGCGTCGGTTACCACCATAGCGGCAAGTTCACCGCCGGTAAGAACGTAATCACCAATAGACAGCCGCTCGTCAGCAAGCGAATAGGCGCGCTCGTCCATACCCTCATAGCGACCGCAGACAAACAATAGGCGCTCGAAGCCCGCGAGGCGCTCGGCAACATGTTGTGTAAAAGGCTCGCCGCAGGGCGTGAAGAAGATAACGCGCGGAGGGCACGAACCAGACTGCGACTTGAGTTCGCTGATGGCCTCGTAGATAGGCTCGACCTTCATGAGCATGCCGGCACCGCCACCATATGGCTCATCGTCCACCGTGCGATGCCGATCATGCGTCCAATCACGCAAATCATGCGCCTTGAAGTCGAACAGGCCGCGAGAACGGGCCCTTCCAAGAATGGAGGTGGACATCACGGGCTCGAACATCTCTGGGAAAACAGAAAGCGTCTCGATGAGCATCCGCAGCATGCCTCTCTTCTCGTTACTCGTTGATGAGTCCGTCCATAATTTGGACGAGGATGGGTCCGTCCTGGGGGATAGCCGATACAACATGGGGAACCACGGGAATCAGGACCTCGCCGTAAGCCCCCCCGTCGATAACCCAGACATCGTTAGCCGGGGTCTCCATAACCTCGACGATACGGCCGAGCGAACCGCGATGGCGGTCGATCACCTCGCGATCGATGAGGTCTTCATACGCCGCAGTAAGCTCGTCAAGCTCGATATCCTCGTCATGCGCCAAAATAAAGCACCCTTGGAGAGCCTCGGCATCATCGATAGAAGACGAGCAGGAGAACAGGACGCGGGCAGTGTCCCCATCGTCGCTAACGGCGTCAACGGTCACAAACCTATCGCGATTAAGGGCGGGAGGCGTCAATGCGACCTCCATGCCCGGTTCTACAAGAAGAGGAAGGCCCCGTAGCGGTGCCACGGTGACCTCCCCCTTAGACCCATGCGCCTTAAGCACGCGGGCAATATTTCTATACTGGCTGGACATAGGCCTAGCCCAGAACCTCTACCTCGACAGAGGTGCCGAGGCGAGCAGCCAACGCGCGCGCAAGCGTGCGAATGGCCTTGATGGTGCGCCCGTGGCGCCCGATGACCTTAGCGACGTCACCCTCGGCAACGGTCACTTCGATAGTGGAGGAATCTGCGCCATCGATGACCTCGAGGCTGACGGAATCCACGTCATCAACGATATTCACGATGAGATACTCAACCAAGTCCGCAATGCGGTCGGAGAGCAGGGCCTCGGTATCGGCGCCCTCGACGATCTCATCGAGTTCGGTGTTGATCTCAGAAGACACCTTGGATTACTCCTCGGAAGCCTCGGCAGCGGCAGCGGCGGCCTCCTCAGCAGCCTTGGCCTCCTTGGCCAGCTGCTTCTTGGACTTCTTGGGCTCGGCGGCAGCCTTCTCACCCTCGTTAGCGGCCTTCACCAGAGCGGCGACGGCATCGGTGAGCTGAGCGCCCTTGACCTGCCAGTCAGCGATCTTCTCAAGATCGAGGCTGATGGTCTTGGGGGTGGTCAGCGGGTTGTAGCGGCCGACCTCCTCGATGAAACGGCCGTCGCGGGGCGAACGGGCGTCGGCGACGACAACACGGTAATACGGACGCTTCTTAGAGCCGTGACGGGCAAGGCGAATCTTGACTGCCAATGCAAACTCCTCCAACCAAGCAGCTTTCTGCTGCAACGATAAACAAACGATTGAATATTCTACGCCAACGGCGGGAGCAGGTGAAGTCCTTACACAGGAACTTCTTCGAAATTGCCGCAGACGTTTTTATCTTACGCAGGAAATGACAAAATGCAAGCATATTCAACAAAACGCGCTATACTTGCGTCATGGATATCGAACACACATACGATTGCGACAGCGGTTTCGATGCCGCAACCTTCACCGCCGGCCTCTTCGGTGACTGGAACGGCCCGGCAATTGGCCTTATGGACCTCGATGCGTTCTTTGCCAGCGTTGAGCAGCTCGACCACCCGCAATGGCGCGGCAAACCCGTCATCGTGGGAGGAAGCTCGACTCAGCGCGGCGTTGTCTCGACCGCTTCCTACGAGGCGAGAGCCTTTGGCGTGCATTCCGCCATGCCCTCAGCGCAAGCGGAACGCCTTTGCCCGCAAGCAATCTGGACGCCTGGCCATTTCGATCGTTATCGAGAGGTAAGTGCTCTTGTAATGCAGGTTCTCGTTGATGAGACGCCCTTCGTCGACCGCGTCTCCATCGACGAGGCATTCTTTGACATCACGCCGGGCCGCTACTGCTCGGAAAGCCCTATAGACATAGCCCGAAGAATATCAAAACGCGTATCGAGCTTGGGCGTGACGTGCTCGATAGGCTTGGGCTGCAATAAAACCGTCGCCAAGATAGCAAGCGAGCGCGACAAGCCGCGGGGGCTCACCGTTGTCCTGCCCGGAACCGAGCAGGGATTCCTGTCTCCCCTCCCCGTCCGCGCTATGAGCGGGATCGGCAAACGAGCCGAACACGAGCTATCGAAAGCAGGCATCCACACACTTGGCCAGCTCGCCTCGGCCGCCCCCTCAATCCTTCGCCCCATTTTTGGCGTCAACGCAGAGCTGATAAAGCGGCGTGCGCAGGGACGAGAGAGAGGCGCGGTCGCGCGCATAGACGATCCCGAGGACGTGAAATCGGTCAGCAACGAGCGAACGTTCGCCCGCGACCTTACCGACCGAGGAGATATCGAGGCGGCCATCGCCGTGTTGGGCGAGTCCGTGGGCAGAAGGCTGCGCAAAAAGGGACTTGCCGGCCGTACCGTCACCCTCAAGCTGAAATACTCTTATGGAAGCGGTAGGTCCGCCCAACGCAAACTAGCTCATCCCACCGATGACGAGAATATCTTTGTCCCGGTGGCGACAGGGCTGCTCGACAGCATTTGGTCGCCCGGCATGCCCGTGAGGCTAGCCGGCATAGGTCTTAGCGGATTCGATATGGAAGGCGGAATCCAGACGGATCTGTTCTGCGAGGTCGATGAACGGGGTGCGGTGGCGAGTTCCAAGCGCGATCTTTCAATCGCCATGGACGCTGTTCGCGAGCGCTTTGGCGATGCGGCCGTAGGATATGGACGCGCGACCCGATTCGATACCGACCTAGTCAACCGCGACAAATGGAAATAGCAAACGGGACGCCTTCCGACGTCCCGCCAAGTATAAAAATTAAACGCTAGGGCTTAGTCGAGAACGAGGTCCAGCACCGGGGCGTCGCCCCACAGCTTTTCCAAACGATAGTAGTCGTGAGCCTCGGGCGTGAAAACGTGAACGACGACCGAACCGTAGTCCATCAAGATCCAGGAGCGCTCATCACGTCCCTCGATCGAGAACGGGTGTTCATCGCACTTCTTGGCAACCTGCTCTTCGATCTCATCAACGATCGAATCGACCAGGCGCGTATTGCTACCCGTGGCGATAACGAAGTAGTCGCACACATCGGAAAGCTCGGTGAGATCGAGAACCTGGATATCATCGCCGTTCTTGTCATAGGCTGCCTGGGCAGCGACCTCCGCAACCGCACGAGCATCGATGCCCGCGCTTGAAAGCGATGCGGCCGCGCGCTCGGGTCTGGCGGTGTAGCTCTCGTTTACAACCTGCCCATCGCCTTCGGTCTTCTCAACGTCCTGATTTGCAATCTGGTCTGACATAGCTGCCTTTCTAATGTGAACGCGCGCACGCGTAATGATTATAGATGGTAATAGCCGTGGGATACATATAGCGACCGGTAGAGATGACGTAGGAAAGTCCTTGGGAGAAACATTGGAAGAACAGCTCGTCCAAGGACGCCTCGCCCACCATCTCGCGAAGACGGATAGCGTAGTCGCCACGACGACCGGGCTCGATCGCATCCGCGATAAAGACGACCATATCGAGCGGCGTCATATCTACCGCGCCCACCGTATGGCGCGCGATCGCCTGGAACACGCTTGGATTGAGCGCGGGAAAAAGCTCGGGGAGCTCGCGCGCGGCAACGGGGCCGTGCAGCAGCCCAACGGCCATGGAGGGCGAACCGGCGACCTCGATACCCATGTGAGCAGCGCGGACAAGCAGCTCATGATCGTCGAGAACCTTATCCCAATCATGCAGCAGACCCGCTGCCGCAGCATCGAACTGGTCGACCCCATAGGTTTTGGCAAGCAACGCCGCGCACGAGGCGACGCCGAGCGAATGCGCATAACGACGGGGCTTGGACACCATCCGCTCCTCGAGCAGCGCCTTGATTCGCTCAAGCTCCTCAATCTGATCTTGGGGCACGCGACCCTCCTTTCAAGCAAGGCGACGGTACGCAGCACGTCGCCGCAAGATGGGTACCGACGCTATCGGTACAAGCCGTTCTTGCGAATATAACCTATTACGGATTCCGAGGTGAGGTAACGAACGCTCTTGCCCTCGCTGACGCGCTGCCGAATGTTAGTAGAGCTGATGGCAAGGGCCGGAATCTCGATATAGCGAACGTCGAACGAGATGCCGGATGCCTCGACCCTCCCACATGCCTGGTTGATATCGTATCCAGGCCGAGTAGCGGCGATAAGCGTGGCGAGCCCCGCAATGGATTCCGCATCATGCCATGTCACGATATCAAGTATCGCGTCGGCGCCCGTGATAAAGAACAGCTTCACGTTATCTGGATAATACGCGCGAAGCGCTCTGAGCGTATCGGCCGTGTAGGTGGTTCCGTCGCGATCGATCTCGAAGCGGCTGGCGATAAAGTCGGCGTTTGCCGCAGTGGCGAGCACCGTCATCGCGTAGCGGTCCTCAGCACTCGTCACCACCTCATCATCCTTGAACGCGGGGCTGCCCGCGGGCATAAAGAGCACCAAATCAAGGTCAAGCGCCTCGCGAGCCTGCTCTGCAGTTACCAGGTGCCCGTAATGCACGGGATCAAACGTGCCGCCCATGATGCCAAGGCGGTACTCGCGCTGCGGATCAAGTCCAAGCTCGGGAAGGCGCTGCGGGGCTCGAGCGGGCATCTTACTCCTCCGTATCCTCGTCATCTAGAGCAAGAGCCTCGTAATCGACGTCGTCTTCATAATCGTCGTCGTCAAGGTCGCCAGCGCCCTCGAAGTCGAAGGCATAGCCCACGATACGAACTTCGTCGCCAGGCTTGCAGCCCGCCTTGACCAAAGCATCGTCCACGCCGATACGACCCAAACGATGCTGAAGGTAAATAACGGCCTCCTCGTTCTCCCAGTCGGTTTGAACAACCAGGCGCTCGATACCGCGACCGACCACGCGCCATGCTACGCCATCTTCGCGTACAACCCTGAAGCGGCGGTCGCGAGCCTGACGCTCGCGCTCCCACTTGCCCTCATCAAGTTCGAGGGCGTCGCTGGTCTCGGCAAGCTCGCGGCGAAGCTCGGCCACCTGCTCTCCGCAAGCGAGCATCAGCGTTTGAAGGCCGGCGCCGGTAAGAGCCGAGACGGCGAAGAAGGCGTGACCGTCATCCAAAGCCGCCCGTTTAAGCTCGGCGACTCGCTCGGTCATGCCGGTGGCATCGCATTTGTTCGCGATGACAATCTGCGGACGCACCGCGAGCTCGGGAGCATAGGCGGCAAGCTCGTCGTTGATGATACGGTAATCTTCAAGCGGATCGCGCCCCTCAAAACCACCGGTGATATCGACAACGTGCAAGATCAAAGCGGTGCGTTCGATGTGGCGCAGGAACTGGTGGCCCAGGCCGCGGCCCTCGCTTGCCCCTTCGATGAGGCCGGGGACGTCTGCGACCACATAGGAATACTCCCCCGCGCGAACAACGCCCAGGTTGGGGACGAGAGTGGTGAACGGATAATCGGCGATCTTCGGACGAGCGGCGCTCATGCGGGCGATAAGCGAGGATTTGCCGACCGAGGGCATGCCCACAAGAGCGGCATCGGCCATCAGCTTCATCTCGAGCTCGATCCAGTGCTCAAGCGCCGGCTCACCCTTCTCGGCAAAAGCGGGCGCGCGTCGCGTCGAGGTGACGAAATGAGGGTTGCCACGCCCCCCGGTACCGCCGGGAGCCACAACCACGCTCTCCCCGTCGTGGGTAAGGTCGGCGATCTCATAGGCGGGCTCCATGGTCTCGCCGTCGATCTCGCGAACCACGGTTCCCATGGGGACCTTCAAGATAAGGTCGCTGCCGTTCTTACCATCTTTGCGCGAACCCTGGCCGTGGGTGCCGCGCTCGGCACGGAAATGATGCTTGAAGCGGTAATCAATCAGCGAGGACAGCTGCGCGTCAGCCTTGACGATAACGTTGCCGCCATGACCGCCGTCGCCGCCGTCGGGACCGCCCTTGGGAACATATGCCTCACGGCGGAACGACATGCAGCCAGCGCCGCCGTCGCCGCCTTGGACATTGATGCGGCAAATATCGGTAAACTGGGACATCTGCGTATCCTCCTCGTTATCGGTAAAACTAACCTGAGCATATCAAAAGAGGCCCCCGGCTACAGCCGAGGGCCTCCCTATTTGCCTATGCTGTGAAGGGACTTAGGCTTCAACCACGGGAAGGACGTTCACGCGATGCTTAGCACCACGGGTGAACTTGACCTTGCCCTCGGCCAGAGCGAACAGGGTGTCGTCCTTGCCACGACCCACGTTCTCACCGGGGTGGATGTGGGTGCCGCACTGACGGACGAGAATCTCGCCGGTCTTCACGAACTGACCATCGAAACGCTTGGTGCCGAGGCGCTGACCGCGGGAGTCGCGGCCGTTACGGGAGGAACCAAGACCTTTTTTGTGTGCCATGTCTGATACCTACTCTCTACAGTTCTTGGGTGGAGTTACTCCGCTGCGGGAGCAGCGGCGTCCTCGGCAACGGCCTTCTTGGCGCGGGAAGTAGCCTGGACCTTGGTGATCTTCAGCTTGGTGAGCTGCTGACGGTGACCCTGAAGCTTGTGATAGCGCTTGCGCTTCTTGAACTTGTAAACAAGCTGCTTCTCACCCTTGAACTGGTCGACGATCTCAGCAGTGACCTTAGCCTTTGCGAGCTTGGCAGGATCCGTGATGATCTTCTTGCCGTCGTTCAGGAAGATGACGGGGAGCTCGACCTTGGTACCGGCCTCGCCCTCGATCTTCTCGACCGTAAGAACATCATCGGTGGCGACCTTATACTGCTTGCCGCCCGTTGTTACGATTGCGTACATTGTTTCTTGCCCTTCATGCATCAGTTAGTGCAACAGCCGAATATAGTAGCAGGGGAATCTTAACCCGTCAACAAAGACGAGGAACATTTCCCCAGCGTATTCACAAGTTGCCCCTGTTTCACTGGATTGACGCTGCACCTGCATACGGATGATGCGAGCTGGACGACGCTGCGCCAGATGATAACTATAGCCCAAACCGCGTATGCATGGTGCGGCTACATAAAATGACCAGCTTGAACGGCAACCCGCCCGCGCCGCCCGTCAGCCAGCAAAGCTAGCGACGAGCCGCAAGGGGGTCTACCAGACTGCCGTTTTCATCCTCTACCATCTGAAACACGCGCTCCACGCGATAACTCTTGATGGACACAAGATCCTGGATGCCGGTGGAGACAATGGGGCGCTCCTCAGACGAAATCTCCTGGCCCAACAGGAAGCGATCGAGCGCGGCAAGCAGAATCTCGGGCCTCAAGGCGCCCTCGTTATCGCAGCGCGTATCGAGCTGGACGATGAAATCGCCCAAAGCCGCACCGGGAGCCACCTGGTAACCAACCAACGTGCGCTCGATATCCATCACCTTGCTCTTTTTTCCGCGCGCATAGGGAATCCGCCCCAGCCGAGCGATGGCGTCCAGACCCCGCTCGATATCGCTCGCCTCAAAGGAGGCTGATTCACGGCAGAAAAGCTCCACCCTATACCCCACGCGCGTTATCTGCGCCGTGAGCGCTGGCGTGCGAACATCGACGTAGCCGCACTCCTGAGTCATAAGGTCCTCGGGCGAGGCGGCGACCAGACGCTGCAAAGCCTCTGCGTGCGGCACAAGCTCGGTCAAGAACACGTCATAGTATTCGCATGTCGAGCTAGTGCCAACGGGAAGCGCGGAGGAGAATCCCACCCGCATATGCGGAGAAAAGCCCTGTGTCACAGCATAGGGCAGCGCCGCTCGCCGGATTACGCGCTCGATGGTATGCAGGACTTCGAGGTGGCCGAGGTACGCCAAGCGCCCGTGCTTGATATAACGGACGCGTAAGCGGAAGAGGGACGGAAGATTCTGGTCGCTCACGAGCGCTCACCTACCAAAACGTTCTCAGCATGAAGCGTGGGGCAGATACCGCAGCCCGCACAGGTGCTGCGGGTGCAATCGGGGGTGGTTACGCCGTCAAGGGCGCGACGGTATTCGCGTTTAAGAAAGCCCTGGGATACACCCGGGCTCACATGCTGCCACGGAAGGCGCATATCAAGGTCAAAGGGAGTCCTGGCGATATGGCGCAAGTCGATGCCGTTGCTCTCCGCGGCGCGCTCCCAGCGCTCAAGCGAGAACTGCTCGGTCCACGCATCGAAGCGGGCGCCGGCGCGCCACGCGTCCACGATAACCGGAGCCATATCGCGGCCGGCGCGGGAGAGGACGGCCTCGAGCAACGACGTCTCGGCATCGTGGTAATGCACGCGGACGGCACGGTTCTTAACGCTTTTCAGCAACAGCTGCTGGCGGCGCTTGACCTCATCGTCAGGCGTCTGAGCGCACCATTGGAACGGCGTGGACGACTTGGGAATGAAGACGGAAACGGAGATGGAAACGGAAATGCCGCCGCGTTGGCCCTTGGGAACCACTTCGCGAGCAATGTCCAGCACGTGGTCGGCCAGATTGGCGATCGCGACGATATCCTCGTCCCGCTCTCCAGGAAGCCCCATCATGAAATAGAGCTTGCAGCGACGCCAACCCGCTTCGAACGCGGCGCGCGTCGCGCGCTCCAGGTCCTCCTCGGTAACGCCCTTGTTGATGACATCGCGCATGCGCTGGCTGCCCGCCTCGGGCGCAAACGTCAAGCCGCCCTTTTTCTCGCCCGCAACCTGCAGCGCCATGTTCACACCAAAGGAGTCCAAGCGCTGAGAGGGAATGGAAACGGAGATTCCCGTATCCTCAAGACGGCGATTAAGGCGCGACAGGATCTGCTCGCAGCAAGAATGATCGGTGGTCGAGAGCGAGGTGAGCGACACCTCGTCGTAGCCGGTCTTGGCTAGGCCGCGCGTCACCGCGGAGACAATCTGGTCTGCCGAGCGCTCGCGCACCGGACGGTACGTGATGCCCGCCTGGCAGAATCGGCAACCGCGGGCGCAGCCGCGCAAAACCTCGACAGATAGGCGGTCATGAACCAGCTGGGCATACGGAATAACGGACTGACTCAGCGGGTCGGTAGCGCCAAAGTCCTCGACCACGCGCTTATATACGACTTCGGGAACATCCTCCCCCTCACGAGGGACCGCATATCCGTGCTCCGTGCAGGGCTCGTCATACTTAATCTCATAAAGGCTCGGAACGTAGGTGCCCGCAACGCGCGCAAGACCGCGCAGGATCTCTTGACGGGTGGCCCCGGCATCGCGCAGGCGCTGGTGCTCGCGGCAGACCTCGACGATGGACTCCTCGCCCTCACCGATCAAAATCGCATCGAAAAACGGCGCAAGGGGCTCCGGATTATAAACGGAAGGACCGCCGGCGATGATGATGGGGTCGTCCTCCCCGCGATCGGCAGAATAAAACGGGATGCCCGCAAGATCCATCGCTTCAAGATAATTGGTGCACGCCATCTCGTGCGGAACATGGAAACCCACCACGTCAAAAGACGCGACAGGAGCCGCGCCCTCAAGCGACAACAAGGGGACCCCGGCCTCGCGCATGGCATCGGCCATATCCACCCAGGGCACGTATCCGCGCTCGCACGAGATGCCCTTCTGCTTGTTGAGCACGTTGTACAAAATGGCGATGCCTTGGTTGGGCAGACCGACCTCGTAGGTGTCGGGATAAATCAGGCACGCGCGGTAATCCGCGTCGTCCTTCGATAGGGTTCCCCATTCATGGTCGATGTAGCGGCTAGGCTTCTCAACGCGAGCGAGCAGGGGCTCAAGATCTGCGAAGCGATCCTCGTAGGGAATGCGCACGCTGCCTCCTTTTTATTTCAGGTTTATCAGGACGATGTTATGGACGATAACGGGATGAGCGGCAAACGTCTCCCCTATTCCTGCCCGGCCGTCTCGGCTCCTCCAGCAAAAGCCTGGCGAACACGGTCGGCAACACCCAGGACAACACGGTTGACGGGCTCGTAATCAATATCGCTTTCGTAGACCCACGTCAGCGCGCGCCCCATGGCATAGGTGCCGGCGGCCGCGCACAGCGCTTTGATCGCAAACGCGCCGTAACCGGCGCGGCTCGACAGTTGTCGTGCGACGGCGCGCACCGCCAAGCCGGAAACGACCACGCCAGCGGCTTCGTATGCGCGCTCCAAGCGTATGGGCTTATCGTAGGTGCTCGCAAGCTGGAAGAGCATGCCTATCTGGGCCAGCGTCATCACGGGATAATCGGCGCCCGGTATAAATACCAAAGCCCCCGTAAGGGCATTGGCCGCAACGACGGAAGCGATCACGCGATTAGACGCGGCACGACGCATAAAGTCAAAGCAGGCAGCAAAGGCGGTCTGCTTATCCGTGCGGTCCAAAATCCATTCAGAGAGCTGCTCAAGCAGGTGGTCGGCATCCTGCGCGGCAATCAAACCAAGCACGGGCGTATCGCTTTGGATAAACGGCACCTCGACGCTCGATTCGCATAGGACGCACACGGGCGCCCCGCCGACCACAAGCTCCTGGACGGCGCTTTGCAGACGGTTCGACCCGCAAGAAAGAACAAGGACCACATCGGTGTCAGGCTTGATAGCGACGGGATTTTCGCCCAGGCGGTCAACCCGCACCAATCCGGACGTGGTCGAGGGAACCAACGCGTGGCGCACGGTATCGATGAGAAAGCGCGTCGCGGTTGCATCAACAAACACGGCGACGCGAACGGGCACATCTTGCTCGCGCTTTGCAGCAGCGCCCATCTTAACGGCGCTTGCCACCTTATCGACGGGAACTCGCATGGCAGCCTCCTGTCTCCTAACATTAGTTACGCGGCTTTGGAGCGATGGCTCCAAATGGATTGGATGATACCTACCATGGTGAACTGCATCAACATGGAGCTGGAACCAAAGCTGATAAACGGAAGCGGAATGCCCGTGATGGGCATAAGCCCGATGCACATACCGATGTTCTCAAAGATCTGAAACGTCCACATGCCCACAAGGCCAACGGCGACCAACTTAAGGAAAAGCGAATCGCTCTTTATGGCAACGCGAATGCTCGAGAAGATGAGCAGGACAAACAAAGCCAGAAGGATGATTGCGCCAACAAAGCCAAACTCCTCAGAGAGCAATGCGAACACAAAGTCGGTATGGGCCTCGGGCAGGAAGCCTTCTGCAGCCTGAGTCGCGTTGCCGATGCCCTTACCAAAAAAGCCGCCAGAACCCACGGCGATAAGCGACTGCATGAGGTTGTAGCCCGCTCCAGTGGTATCCGCGGAAGGATCGATGAATACCAGCAAGCGATTCATCTGATACTGCTTTATGAGGACGTCCTTGCCAAGCAGGGCATCGACAACCGAGTCGGCCGCTAAAAGCAGCGAGACCAAGCCGATAAGGATGGCTATGGTCGAGAGAACCCACTCCTTCTTGGCACCGCTCATCATGATAATAACGGCGCCGCCGGCAAAGACCACAAGGCCGCTGCCCAGGTCTCCCGCCGCCAGTACGCACAAAAATGGAACGGCGAGCATGCCGCACAGCTTCACGTAATCGCGTACGGTATCGATGTGGCCGTTATATTGCGCGCCCAAACCAGCGATAAAAAACGTAGTGATGATCTTCGCGAGCTCAACCGGCTGAAACGTCAACCCTATCAAAGGGATCTGAACCCAGCCGGTCATGCCCTTAGCGTTGTAAGAAAGGCCCGGTATATACGGGGAGAAGATGACGATGATATCGAGCACCAAAAGCACTGTCGACATATTCGCCAATCCACGCAGATCAGTCCTCCAAACAAGGATGCTGAGGATGGCTCCCAAGCCAACACCGACCAAGTGGCGCGGAAAGGAGGCATTTGAAATGGACAGCGAGGCGGTCCAGATCACCAAGATACCGTAAAGAACCAGTCCCAATGTAGCGACCAGAACCGGAATGTTCACGCGCTGTGAAAAGGAATTGCGCGAGGACACCACTTTTTTGTTGACGCGCTTGAGACTGCTCGCGGACGACGAGCGCCCTTGGGCGGCTGTTGCCATGGCCATCACTTCCTTTCCTAGTCGCCGCTGCCGCCGGAGACGGCCATAGAGTCCGGAGCGTCGTAGATGACACCGAGCACGTACCTTGTTCCCACCATGGCGGAAGTGGAGCCGAAGCCACCCTGCTCGACCAATGTGACGACAACGTATTTGGGATCGTCTGCCGGCGCATAGGAGATAAACCAGGAGTAGTCGTCATCGCCCGTCTTCTGACCGGTACCGGACTTGCCAGCTACGCGAACGCCCAGAGAGCTAAAGTGGTTGGCCATCGACGAGCTCGCCTCGTAAATGACCCCCTCGAGGCCGTTGTGGACCAGGTCGAGCTCACTTTCGCTGTTCACCTGGACATCGCGCAATTCCTTGACCTGGTAACCCGCCGCGTCGCCATCGCCGTCGCGCGAAACCGCAGAAAGGAATACATGGGGTACGTACTCCTTGCCGCCATTGGCAATGCCGGCATAGGCGGTCGCCATCTGCAGCGGCGTAACCAAAATGTCACCCTGTCCAATGACGATGTTGAGCATGTCGCCCGGGTTCCACGAGCGCTCTTCATCAGACCAGCTGCTGAAGTACTCCTTCTTCCACTCGGCCGTGGGCACGCGCCCCTCGGCTTCGCTAGGAAGATCCACGCCGGTAAGGGAGCCCAGGCCCCACCGCTTGAACATCTCCTGAAGGCCTTCGGGGTTCTTCTCGTCATAATAAAAAGCCTTGCCGATATCGTAGAAGACGGCGTCGCATGACAACGTGATGCCCTTTTGAAGGCCAAGCGTGCCGTGCCCCGCGTGGTCCCAGCACCAACGGCCGGCGGAATCGCCCAACCCAGTCCACCAACCAGGGCAATTAGACGTTTGGGACGAGGTGTAGACGCCATACTCAAGTGCAGCGAGCGAACTGAAGGGCTTAATGGTGGACGCGGACATATACTGGCCGCTAACGCAGCGGTTGATCATGGGTCGCCCGCCGTCATCGCTGTTGAGCTTAGACCAGTCATCGCTCGAGACGCCACCGATAAATACGGACGGATCGAACGAGGGGGCGCTCGCCATGCCCAAGATCTCGCCGTTGGTGCAATCCATGCAGATGCACGCGCCGGCGTTCGCCTTATAACCAGAGGCCTGGCCCTTTTCCATTGCGCGCTTGAGGCCCTCTTCGCACGCCTGCTGGATTTTAAGGTCGATCGTAAGCTTGACATCGCTACCGGCTCGCGGCGGAACGGCCCCCGCCTCGGCGGTGACGTTACCCGAGGCATCGACCTTTACAGTCTGCTCGCCACGGATTCCCTGCAACAGGCTTTCGTAGCGCGTCTCGACACCCGCCTGGCCAACGATGTCGCCGGACTGGTACTCGATATCGTTCGCAGAGGTCTCGCCGTTCTCCTCGCGCTCATCTTGAGCAGCGAGCTGGTCGCTGGTAATGGTACCGGTGTAGCCAAGCACGTGGCACGCAAGCGTTCCATAAGGGTAAACGCGCTCGGTGCGCTCGTAGACATGGACATCGGGGAACTCGGTCGCATGCTCCTGGATATGGGCGACCGTCGACAAGCGAACGTCAGATGCAACGGTATGCAGGCTCTGCGCGCTCTGCGAGTAGTCCTGAATGTTGCGCAGCGCTGCGGTATAGGGTATGCCCAGCACGTTGGCGAGATGCCTTACGGCAACGGCATCGTCCGCAAAATCACGGTAGACGCCCACCACAAGAGAGGGGCGGTTGGTGACAAGCTCTACGCCGTTTCGGTCGAGGATGCGACCGCGCGGGGCGGGCGTGGTGACCGTACGCGTCTGGTTATCCTGAGATAGGCCCTCATAATAATCAGAGGAGACCATCTGCATGCTCCACAGCTTCGCCGCGACAGCGGCGAATACCGCGCCGACGCCGGCGGTCAAAATCTGGAAACGCCCCTTCATGGCTACGCCGGGGGTATTTCCCTCGCCCTCTGAGGCGCGGGGCCTAGTACCGTTCTTTGTGTCAAACGTGAACTTGCTGGAATAGCCGCGTAGAAACAGCAACGAACCGATAACCGCGACAAAGAGAATGATTCCAGCAACGATGACGACCATTCGGGCATCCATGCACGATCACCCCCTTTTTACTTCAGGCTCTTGTAATTCTTGAACCGTGTACCCTTAGTGCGTACCGAGAAACCCTTTTTTGGCTCCGACGCACCAACAAGCACAAGAAAAGGAAGAGCGGCTATCGTATCGAGAACGGTGCAGGCAAGACCGTGAACGAGCACGGCGGAAACAAAACCGCCCTCAACGCCCATGAAGAACAGCACAACCCCATTGACAACGTTAATTGCCAAGATCGCGGCAGCGATTAGGCGCATCGAATCGGTAGACACGTTTCCCGAGACACCGCGGGATACGGTAGCCAACGAAAAACATCCGATGGTGAGGAGCAGCGACATCAAACCCACCGGAGCCGCCGACGTCATATCGTAGAACAGACCCGAAAAGAAGCCGATCAACACGGCCGAGCCGATCTCGTTTCCCATCGACATGCAAAGGGCGAAGACGAGCATGAAATTGAAAGCGCCGCCAAACAAAGAAATCTGGGGCGCCAAGGCAAGCTGGAGCACGGCAGCGACAGCGCACGCGATGGCAAGCGAGCGGCGCTGGCGATGAGGATCGCGAACTTCCAAAGGTCCCCTCCTATTCCTTAGTAGAGCCGTCGGTAGATGCGTCAGCCGAATCTGCGGAAGCATCCTGGGTAGAAGCGGCGCCATTCCCCTGGGCAGCGGTATTGGCGGCGGCGACGTCTTCGGAAGAAGCAGCCTGCTCATCGGTCAGAGACGTGATGACGAGCACTTCTTCATTGCTCTCGGCGGTCGAGATGGCCCTGACCACGATGGTGTAGTAGGTCGCGTTGGCGGCACGGCTAACCGAAGAGACCGTACCCAAGGGAAGCCCCTTGGGAAAACGCCCGCCGAGACCCGAGGTGATAATGACGTCGCCGACTTTAACATCGGCGTCGGCGGGGACATAGCTCAACATGAGCGTACCATCGGGCTGCCCTTGAAGAATTCCCTGAGCGCGCGTACTCTGAACCATAGCGGAGACGCCGGAATTCTCGTCATTGATAAGGCGTACCGTAGACGTTGCGGCGGAGACCTCGATGATCTGCCCGATTACACCGCCGGAGTTGCAGACAGGCATGCCGATCTCAAATCCGTTGGCAGAGCCCTTGTCAATCGTCACCGTCTGAGACCAGGCGTCGCCGGTGGTGCCGATTATGCGGGCGGCAGTGGACTGCAAGTTGTAAGTGGACTGAAGACCCAAGAGGCCCTCGAGTCGTTCAGCGGTCTTCTCGGCCTCGGTAAGCTGGGCAAGCTCAGAGGTGAGTTCCTCGTTTTGCTTCTTAAGCTCCGAGAGCGTCTCCTGAGGAGCCGAAAGGTTTGTGAAAACGTTGCCGATCGCGTTGAACGGCGTCGCCACCACGGCACCGACCATCCTCACGGGCGTAGCGACCGTGTTGACGCCGCTGCGAATCGAGTGAATAACGCCGGCCTCCCCTTCGCGCACGTAAAACGTGAGCAGCAATAGGGAGACCAGGCAACAAATAACAAACGGGCGCATTCCCGATGACTGTCTTCTATTGTTCAGCGTCGATGTATAGCGCTTCTTGTTGGATCGAGGCAAAACGATAACGCCCCTTTACGCGTTGCTCTGGACAAAGCCGCCGTCGAAGGCATTCGCCTCCAGTACGCGCGCGCAGCCATTGACCACGTTATCGAGAGCGGTGGGGCTGACGTTAACCGCAACGCCCGTCTCATCGCGAAGGCGCACGTCGAGACCGCGCAGCATAGCGCCACCGCCGGTAAGGAGAATGCCGTAGTACATAAGGTCGCTCGCAAGATCGGGAGGAGTGGCGTCGAGGGCGTCCTTCACTGCCTTGGACATCTCGTCCAGCGGCTTGTTAAGCGCCCTGCGAATCTCCTCACTCTCAATGCGAACCGTCTTAGGCAAACCGCTTATAACATCGCGGCCGTTCACCTCGACGTCGAGCTCGTCTTTGAGGGGAACAGCGGAACCAACCTTGATCTTGATATCCTCGGCAGTGCGCTCGCCGATTGCGAGGTTATAGGCATCGCGAACATGGGTGAGGATCGCCTGGTCGAACTCATCGCCCGCGACACGGATAGACTGCGAAACAACGATGCCGCCCATGGCGATGACGGCGACCTCGGTAGTGCCGCCGCCGATATCGATGACCATTGATCCGGTAGGCTCCTCGACGGGAAGATCGGCGCCGATCGCAGCGGCCATGGGCTCCTCGATGAGGTAAGCCTGGCGAGCTCCGGCCTGAATGGTCGCTTCAAAGACGGCGCGCTTCTCAACGCTGGTAACGCCGGAGGGGACGCAGACAACAACGCGGGGACGCGGCGTCCACGGATAGCGCTTCTCAGAAGCCTTATCGATAAAGTAGCGAAGCATAGCCTCCGTCACATCGAAGTCGGCGATAACGCCGTCCTTCAAAGGGCGAACGGCGACGATATTGCCCGGAGTACGGCCCAACATGCGCTTGGCCTCGATGCCGACGGCAAGGATTCGCTCGTCATTCTTATCGATTGCGACCACGGAAGGTTCGCGGATGACGATGCCCTTGCCGCGAACGGACACCAGGGTATTGGCGGTTCCAAGGTCGATGGCAAGGTCGCCATCATACTGACCGAAGAACATATCCATCAATGAAAACAAGGTCACTCCAAAAGGTTAGGGTTCCAAAGAAGTGTAGCGCTGACGTATGGAGACGCTGAGAACGACGGTGCGATTCGAAAAAGTTACCATCTATTCAGACGCAGAGTCAGCGTCACCGAAATCAATGGAGATGCCGGAAACGACCCAGCCGATGCCCTCGCGAACAAAATCAACGGTGTAATCCATGCTGCCGCCCTTGGAAAGCTCGACGGACACGGTCGCGGTGCTCTCGGTCATAGACTTATCGAGACCCTGGATAGTGGGAACGGAGCCCTCGGGAATGGAAGAAACGAGCACGGACTTAGCGTCGTCAGAAAGGCCGGGGGCGAGATAGGAGTCGGTCTCGGTTCCGTTGGTTACCGCCTCGAACAACTTGGTAAGCGTATCTTGCTGGGTGGGATAGCCATATCCGCGGGTATAGGCAAAGCCAAGTCCGCCGGCGGCGATAAGAACGAGCAGCAAAATGACCAGGAAGATCTTAAGGCCAACATGGCGATGGCGACGGCGGACCTTCATCTCCTTCTTATCCTGCTGAATCATCTCAGACTCCGAAAGGGTGAAGAAACCGGTATCGGAAGGATCGGGAATAAGGTTGCCGGACTGTCCCAGCGGGTCGAGGGGGTCGACGTCGGGAGCATAGGCGCCGGTGGCTTGCGGAGCGGCGGGGGCCATGGAGCGCTGGGCGGACAAGGTGTCCTGAGCCGTGGCGAGCGACTGCTGCTGCTCGGGCGTAAGCTGATAGATGCCGTCGGAAGTGGCGCGACCAAATGCCTCGATAGCATCAGCGTAACGACCGGCGGCAGCGAGCGCCTGGCCGAGGCCGGCGTTGATAGCGCGCGGATCATCGTGAGGCCCAACGAAGTCAAGTGCGGTGCGGTAGGCCTCGACAGCGTCTTCGGGGCGGGAAATGAGCAAGAAGCAGTCGCCCAGATTCATCAGTGCGGCAGCCGGGGCGGGATTGGCGCCGTCGATGGCGGCGGAGCGGAACGCCACGCCGGCGTCCGTAGGGTTGCCGCTCTTCAACAGAGCGTTACCAAGGCCCATGTACGCCTTGTACGGGGTCGCATAGGAGGAATCCTGCACGGCAAGACCGAAGCTGTTCGCGGCCCCTGCAAGGTCGCCGGCGGCGGCGAGAGCCTTACCCTGATTGGTTAGCAAAGCACCGGACTTTCCATACGAAGCATCGCGCAAAGCGGCGGAATAGGCGTCGGCGGCATCCTGGAAAAGGCCGAGCCTCATCAAAGAGTTGCCGCGAAGATGATCGGCCTCGCCGCAAATCTCGTCAGCGGTCTTGGCAGAGGCGAATAGCTGGGCGGCGGAGGAAAAATCTCCGGCACGGTACGCTGCGCGGGCCTGGTCCATAAGCTGTGCGTTCATATATGCTCCTTCGTTTATAGCTCGGTGCCGGGCATGCGCCTAGCGTGCCTCGTGGACAATCTCGACGTGGACAATCTCGTCTCCGGCGCGCAGCTTGGAAATGACGTCCTTGCCCTCGATAGTGCTGCCAAACACGGTGTAGCCGGAATCAAGGTTGTGCTGCGGACCAAGGCAGAAGTAGAACTGGGAACCGGCGGAATCCGGGTTCATGGAACGGGCCATGGCAAGCGCGCCGTCCTCATGGCTGTTATTCGGGTTGGTGAGGTACTCGGCCTTGATGCAATATCCCGGGCCGCCGGTGCCGGGCATGCCGTCGGGGCCCTCGAGGCCGCGAGCGACCTCGTCGCGCGTCATGTCGCGGGTGTTGGGGCAGCCGCCCTGGATGACAAAGCCGGGAACATAGCGATGGAACTTCAACCCATCATAGAAACCCATAGTAGAAAGCTCGCAGAAATTAGCGACGTGGATGGGAGCGCCCTCACCGTCCAGACGCACGCGAATGGTACCCTGGGACGTCTCGATGACGGCGACCTCGTCACCAGCAAGCGTGTACTCGGGAGTGTGAAGTTTCTTACCAAACATGAGCAGCCCTTCCGCCGTCAAGAAATAATCATCCTTGCAATTTTAGCAAAAGGGCGGCTTGTTCACGAATTCGGCATGCGAGCGGGATTATTCCGCAGAAGCGCCGTCTTTCTCAACGGGCTTCCACTGAACCACGTTGGCGTAGTAGGAATCGCGCGCCTCGGAATCCTCTTGCGTGCGGTCCCTCAACGGCGCCAAGATATCCGACTGATGGGCAGAGGGCTTCTCCCCTTCCGGCACGGCCAAGGAGATATCCCATGAGGCGCAGTACACGTCGACGCGCGTACGCGCCCATCCCGCAAGCTGGATAAGACGCTGCGCGTCCTCGTAGTAGACGGAGTCCTCGTCCAGATCAAGCTGACCGATCTCGTCCACAACCTGATCGAGCGCGTCGCGGGCGGCATACGCGCTGGAGGACTTATCCTGACGAACGGACTTGTCATTAGCGATAAAGCCGTACTCGTAATCATCGATTATGGTGCCCAGGGAGTCATACGCAGAGACGATCTTGTTGTAAGACGAGCTCAAGATCTGGAAAACGCGCTCATCCGTCATCTCCACGGGCTGCGTCGACGCCTGGCTTTCAGAAGACGCGGGCGAGGAGCCTTGCGGAAGCTGACGGCTAGGGTACATATCGCGCGCCGCCTCCTCAAACGCTTGATAGAACCCGGGCATCACGCCCAAGGGATCCTCCATGACAAAATAGGCTCCGCCGCCCACCAGGGCGATTGCGAGTGCAGAGCAGACGAGCGGCTTGACGTAGCGCTTCTTGGGCTTATGGTAGGGATCGACATCAGAAGACGGCGAGGCCGCGGCGGCCTCGATATCGGAGGCGCGCAAAACATTGGTCGCGGACGGATCCATCGAGTCAGAGAGAACCTGCGCCGCAGTGGGGGCAGACGGACGGGGCGAAGGCATCTCGGACTCGATCATGCTCTGCGTTAGGCGTGGAAAGCTCGCGGTCTTGCCGGCGGCGAGGTCGGACGAGGAGGATTTGGTGGACAGGATGCCCGGCGCCGGACGGCCGCACTTAGGGCAGGTGCGATCATGCGCGGAAAGCCTGGCACCGCACCCCTCGCAAAATACAAACTCATCGTGCACGGAAACTTCCGCGCCGCCTACATACGTGCTGCAATGCGGACAGAAGGAAGCGTCATCTTCGATTGTCTTGAAGCAATGGGGGCAGATCACGTTGTAACCCTTCGCATAGGAACCAAGCCGTAGCCAATATACGCTCTCATGAGGATAGAACCATCTTAGCCGCGGCTACGAGAAAACCACGCGACGCTATGAGATTTCCTTGTCGTCCTTTTTGGGCCGCGGCTTGCCCTTGAGGCGCCGAGCGCCCTTTGCGGGCATCTTGACCGTGATGCCGGACGAAGACCTCTCAACCTTCATAGAGCTTGCGGACGCCCTGGCAACCGATGATGCGCGCGATGCCGCGCGCTGCTGCGCGGAGCGCGTCAAAGCTGGCCGACCAGGCTCGACCTGCTTTGCCGGCACGGCAGCCTCATGCCCCGTCTCGACCGCGCGCAGGGCCTCCGATTGAGCGCGCTTGAGTTCACGCTGGGTGCGGTTGCGCTCCACGCGGGCGCGCCCCGTCTGCACGGCGCGCCTGAACGCCGAGCCGGTGGACGAAACGCTCTTGCCGCGGCGCCCGAGTTTAACGCGAACGCCTCGACCGAAACCGGTAGCGGAGCGGGTGCGCCTCTCAAGCGAGGTCTCGCATAGATCCGCCAGTTTGAAGAACAGCAGGCAACCGACCGCAACAATGGCGGCGAGCACGATCACCTGGCCCCACGTGAGCGCAGCGATGGAGAAGAAATCAGGGAACAACGTGATGCCTACGCCGATGCCCGCGACCACAAAAACGAACACGGCGGCGCGTAGCGGCGTAAACGGCCAGGAAATGCGCCAGATAAGGGCCGCGCCCACCGAGCAGGTCGCGACCAGGCAGAAAGTCGACAACTGGTACTCGTCCAAACCGAGCAGCGCGGAAGCAGCCATGCAGGCAACGGACGAAATGACGACGGCGGCAGCGGCGGGAAGCGCCTTCTTAAGCACGTTGATGAGGAACGATCCGCTCACGCGCGAGTTGTTGGGCTCGAGCGCCAGCACAAAACTGGGGAAGCCGATGCAGAAGAAGTTGATCAGCGTCATGGTGATGGGCTGGAAGGGATACGGGGGAAAAGCGATGCACAGCGCCGCCAAGCCCATGGAGAACAGGGTTTTGGTGAGGAAGAGCGCGGCGGAGCGCTGCAGGTTGTTGATGGATCGCCTGCCCTCTGCCACCACCGCGGGCATAGAGGCGAAGTCGTTATCGACCAAGACGATCTCTGCAACATTGCGCGCCGCATCGGAACCGGCGGCCATGGCGACCGAGCAATCGGCCTCTTTGAGCGCGAGCACGTCGTTGACCCCGTCGCCGGTCATGGCCACCGTATGCCCGCGCTTCTTCAACGCGACCACGAGCTCGCGCTTCTGCTGCGGGGTGACGCGGCCAAAAACGTGATAACGGTCCACGGCGGCGTCGATCTTGGCGGGCGTGTCGAGCGTGGTGGCGTCGACGAACTGCCCCGCGCCGGGAACTCCCACCACGCGCGCGATGGACGCGACCGTCCTGGGATCGTCGCCGGAAATCACGTTGAGAGTTACACCCTGCTCGCAAAAATAACGGATGGTCTCAGCCGCGCTCGAGCGAATCTCATCGCGAATGGTGACAAAGCCAACGGGCCGGGCCTCGCCTATCATGTCGCCCTCGTCCGTAAACCCGTCCACGCAGGCGACCACAAGCACGCGGCACGTATCGGCAAGAGTCGCGACGCGGTTCTCGACCAACGCGAAGGCATGCGGAGAGAGGACGAACTGGGCCGCGCCCATGATGAAGGAGCCTTCGTCAAAAGAGGCTCCGCTCCATTTTTTCGCTGACGAGAACGGTATGACGGAGCGTGGCTCCTTGATGGGAACGCCGGAATCCCTGTAATGGTCGAGCAGGGCCTTACAGGTCTCGTTAGCGTCCATGGATGTGGCCTGCGCGATGTTGGCGAGGGCGAAATCGAGGACGGATACGCCCGCGGGCACGCCATGTCTGGCTTCGCCCTCAAACTCGCCCACGGCTATGGGATAGGTGCCCTCAACCTGCATGCGCCCAGAGGTGATAGTGCCCGTTTTATCCAAGCACAGCACATCGACGCGAGCGAGGGTCTCGATGCAATAGAGCTGTTGGGCAAGCACCTTGCGGCGCGCCAGCCGGATGGTGGCGATTGCGAGAACGGACGAGGTGAGCAGGACCAAGCCCTGCGGGATCATGCCCAGCAGAGCGCCCACGGTGGTGAGGATCGCATCGCAGATGGAATGCCACGGCGCCTGTCCCGAGAACAGCCAGGCCATGACCGTAAGGTCCTGGGGACCGGTTTTGATATAGGACTCGTGCACGCTTGAGACAAACAGCGCAAGACCCAACGGAATCATGATGACGCTGGCGAAGCGCACGATCGCGTTGAGCGCGTTCATGATTTCCGAATTGACCTTCTTGACGTATTTGGCCTCGTTATTGATCTTGGCAACGTAGTTGTCCGCGCCAACGTGGATAACACGCGCGAACACCATACCGGAATCGATAAAGCTGCCACTCATGAGACTGCTGCCGGGCTGCTTGCGAATTAGGTTGCTCTCACCCGTAAGAAGGCTCTCGTTTACCTGGGCATCGCCGGAAACCACGACGGCGTCCGCGGGAATTTGGTCGCCACGGCCAAGGCGCACCAAATCGTCCAATACGATCTGGTCAAGGTCGAGCTCGACCTCTTCCCCGTCGCGGATGGCGACGACGCGCTTGGTAGCGAGCAAGGTGAGCTTATCGACCATGCGTTTGGATCGAACCGACTGGACGACACCGATGGCGGTATTCAAGAACACCACGCCCAAAAACGTGAGGTTCTTAAAGGCCCCGGTGACAAGAACCAAAATAGACAGGACAAGGTTAATGAGGTTGAAGAGCGTGCAGAGGTTCTCTATGAACAGCTCTTTGATGGATTTGGTTTTAAGATCGGTGTTGAGATTGATCTTGCCCTGGGAAATGCGTTCTTCCACTTGGGCGGACGTAAGGCCGCGAAGCTCTGTGGAGTGAGTCTGCGGCACCTCCTCCGCCTTCGCATCGAGCAAAGAGGGGTCGAACGAGGAGCTAGACATACACCATCCAATGATTGAGCAAGTCAAACGAAAAGAAGGAATGGTGCCCCATACGTTCAATTTCACGAAAGGGCACTCGGCTCAGTATAGCAGTTCTCGGAGGGATGGTGCTGCTAATGATCGACCGTAAATAGAAAAGCGGCCCCGAGAGGGGCCGCTGCACTATGGCGGGGACAGCTACCCGCCAGGTGTCGCTAGATAAGCGCCGCGACCATCGCGGCGGCCTCGGCGCGCGTGCACGCCTTGTTCGGCATGAGCCGTCCGGCGCCGCCGACGACGCCCCGCTCCACCGCCCACGCCATCGAGGCCTGCGCCCAGCCGGGCACCTCGTGCCAGTCCGGATACCCGGACGGGCACCCGACGGGGACTGGCCGGCCCTTCCAGTTGTGGAGCATCGTCGCGAACTCGGCGCGGGTGCACTCGTCGTCCGGGCGGAACTCGGACGCCTTGGACACCACGCCGCCGTGCACGGCCCAGCAGAGGGCCGTGTAGTAGTAGGGCTGCGGGTCGACGTCCCCGAACGGCCCGCACCACGCGCTCAGGTCCTCGCGCGACGCGTTCGCCACGACGCAGACGGCCTGTCCGCGAGTCATCGCGTCGTCCGGTCCGAACTTCCCGTTCCCGTACCCACTCATGAACCCCTCGCCCACGCATTCCTCGACGGCGCCGATGTACCAGGCGCCGGCGTCCAGGTCCGTGAAGCCCTTGAGGGCGTCCGGCAGCGGCGTGGAGGGCGCCTCCGGTTCGGGCGCGGCCCCGGTCATGACGTCGTACCAGTGCTGGGCGCGAGCGATGTAGGCGTCCTTCTGGCTGCCGTAGATCTGGCCCGGGCAGGCAGTCGGCGAGAAGTGCTTGTGCGGGAAGACGTTGACCAGCCATTCGGGGCGGCCGAGCCCGTACTCGCGGCAGAGCGCCGCGACGAGGTGGGCGCCGGAGTCGAGGCACTGCTCGGTGATGGTGCCGTCGGAAAGGTTGGCGTGCTCGATCCCGATGGAGCGTTGGTTGGCGTCGAAGTCGCCGGCGTGCCAGGCCGTGTCGCGGTCCCAGACGAGCTGGCCGACGCGGCCACCGCTCTCCACCTGGTAGTGGGCCGAGGCGGGTCGGGACTGCCACACGCTGTAGCACCCCTCGACGGTCAGGTTGCCGGCGTTGTAGTGGACGACGACCATCTCGACGCCCTTGCCGCCCCTGCCCGAGGTGAAGTGCGTCGTCAGGATCTTGTTCACGTCGGCCGTTACGGTATCGAAATCCATTACTTACCAGCCCCCTTCAGCGGGCTGGCTCCGCCGTCCACCTCCGGGATGCCACCGATGCTGGTCAACACGGACAGGACGAACGCCGTGGCGCTCACCGCAGCGATCTGCGCCCAATCGAGCGACGTGATCGCGACGGCGCCGGTGCCGATCAGGGCCACGGCCGTCTGCGCTGCGGTCTTGACGGCTCGGACGAACGCGCCGCATGCCCAACTTGCCAACTGTTCCTTCTCCATCGCTATCTCCTCACCTAGATGATTAGCCGGGAGACCAGTGCAGTGACGACTGCCGTTATCACGACGGAGACGACCACCCAGACCGCCTTGTCCCACTTCTCTCCTGGGGCTGCGGCCATGAGGTCTATCTTCCCGTCCATGCGGTCGAGCTTCGTCTCTATAGACGCCATCTGCTTGTCGCGGTAGGCTCCGCGCTCATCGCTTCTAACGATGTGCTCTTTCAGGTCGTCGATCTCCTTGCCGTGGGTCGCGATGCGCTTCTCGGCTGTATCGACCCGCGTCTCAAGGAGCTTCAACCGAGTCTCCGGTGGCTGTGCGTCCATTCCTAACCTCCCATCGTCCAAGCGATGGTAGACGCGACGTGAGATTAGGCGAGCCCGGCGTCCTCGAGGAGCCTCCTCCTGTACTCAGCGGTCTCCTCGACCGTGCGGTGCGCGTCGAGCTTAAGGCAATGGCTCTTCCACGACTCCCAGGACTGCCTCTCGGTCTCCGGGCTCATATCGCCCGCGACGACCGCCTGGATGTTGTGCTTGATCCTGCGCCTCTCGCGCACGACGTTGTCGCGCTGCGGCCGCATCACTATCCTGCCGGTATCGGTCACGCCGATCCGCTTCTTCAGGTATCGGAACCCGTGCCGCAGCGGCCTTATCTTCGTGACGCGCTCGTTAAAGGACAGCCCGAGGTCTCTCGACTTCTCCCGGATGGCGCGCATGGCCTCGAGAGCCTCTAGCTTTGTAGGGAGTATCGCGTACGCGTCGTCCATGTACCTCCCGTAGCAGCGGATTCCGAGCCGGTCCTTGGCGACGTGGTCCACCGGGGAGACGTAGAAGACCGCCGACACCTGGCTCACCTCGGAGCCGAGCCCGAGGCCCCTGTCGCCGTCGAAGCAGTTCACGAGATAGCCCGTGAGCGATAGCAGCCTGTCGTCCATCGGCAGGCGCGAGTACATCTCTATTAACTTGGCGTGGTCAATCGTCCCGAAGTAGTCGTGGTAGTCCATGGTGACCACGTATCCGTCAGTCCCGTATCTGGCATAGTGCCAGCGTAGGTGCTCCTTGAGCCTAGCCAGAGCGAACTCAGTACCGTGCCCCGGTATAGTGGCGTGGCTATCGTAGATGATCCTTGGGAGCACGAGCGGCCTCAGGCAGTGCCTGACGAGGCACTTCTGCACCATGCGCTCGGCGATATGGACCGCCTGGATGTTCCTCGTCTTTCCGCGCTCGCTTATCGTGAACCGGTTGAAGCCTGGAGACCTCCAAGTACCGTCCATCAACTGGTCCTGCACGGTAGCAGCCCATGACGGGAGCCGGGCCTCGAACACCTGCGTGGAAGCCTTCCATCGGACGCCGTTGCAGCAGGCCTGCCCGGCTTCGTAGAGGTGCTCGAAGCTGAACACCTCGTCGAAGCCCAGAACAGGATAGCCGCCCATATTGAGCCGGTGAGTTCCAGCCTCCCCGGCGTGGCGGCGTTTATTCTGGCCGCAATCGGCCACGGTCACAGCCCCCTGCATCTCGGTATATCGGATGCTACCCTTGACTTCGCTCTCGCTACAGTCCCTGGTTGCCGAGGTGCTTCCGAAGGGCGCCACGCCGTTAGCGTTGTTGGCGTTGTTCCAGTCCGCGTTGCCGCCGCTGGTCACATTGCAGAAGTTGTTGGAGTTGCCGCTGTTAGCCGAGCGCTCCCACCAGTTGTTCGCGCTGTTATCGGGCTGTGGCCTTGTTCGCATTGTACCGCTTCCTGTCGGATTCCATTACGCCCTTTATCAGGCCGCGCTCCTTGTGGCAGAGCCTCGCTATGTCGGCGAGCCTTCCGTACGCCTTGTCGCGCGCGACGGTGCCGGCAGCCGTTATGAGGTCGGTGTACAGCTTCGCAGTAGACTCTATGCTGAAGCACATCCCGCGCGCCTCAAGCAGGTGCTTTCGGCGCGCGTCGTAATCGACCTGGCAGCTTACGTATATCGAGTTCGCGATGTCGACGTGGGTGAACATGTTCAGGCTGCACCTCATCAGATGGTCGCCGTAGGTGGCCAGGTACTTATGCGGGCCGTTCGCAACCATCTGCGCGGTGCGCTTGCTTATCTGACGCGCGACCTCAAGGTACTCGACCTTAGACTCGTCCCTGTCCTCCACGTTCACCGACACGGGCTCCTCCTTCGATTTCTCCTTGCAAGCGGAACTTTTATTAAAACCCGCACTCCCCCCCGGCGGCGTAACGCCGCCGGATTACACGGATTCTAGATGCAGCCGAAGGGCGCCACGCCGATAGCGTCGTTGGCGCCGTTCCAGTCCGCGCTGCCGCCGCTGGTCACACCGCAGAAGGTGTAGGAGGTGCCGCTGCGAGCCGAGCGCTCCCACCAGCGGTTCGCGCTGCCGTTTCTGCGCTTGATTCGCTTCGAGGACGTCTTGTAGTACTCCAGCTGGGAGCACCGGCTCTCGGTCGAGGCGTTCGCGTAGGTGTTCGAACCGAAGACCTCCCTCTCGCATGGGAGGGCGAAGTAGTCCAGGGACTCGACGTACGTCGACCCGGAGCCGTTCGCGGCGTACGTCTTGAACCTCTTGAAGATCGGGCGCAGCACGGCGGGGACGGCATTGCGGTAGGTGGTGTTGCACCAGTTCCTGCGCGGGCACCCGTCCCAGCCTCCGCTGTTGGTGCCCGACGTGTTCATGACGCCGGCCTCGTCCAGGCAGTCGGCCTGGTTGACCACGAAGGAGCACTTCTTCCCGTTCTCGAGCTCGAAGTGTCCCGGGTCGGACAGCTCGAAGACGACCGACTGGGCGGCATTGGTCTCGCTTATGCCGCCGATGGTGCCCATCGAGGAGAGGCTCACCGTCCTCTTGTCGCCGGGCTTCCAGTAGTCGGAGAGCTTGATCTGCCCCTTGTCTGCCGCATCGACCATGGCCGCGATCTGGGCGTCGGTGCCGGAAGCCCAGGAGACGATCTCGATAGCGGTCTCCAGCTCGACGGAGCACGTCGCCGTGGCGCCGAGGTAGTTCGCTCCCTCGGCGACCTTGACGGTGACGGCCGCCGACCCCGCCCCGGCGTAGGAGACCCTCACCGTCGAGCCGGACACGGCCAGCTTGCAGAGGCCGGACGGGGACGCCGTCGCGCTGATGGCGCCGCCACCGACGCGGGTGACGGAGATGGTCCCGTCGCCCTCGCCCTCCTTGACGCGGAGCGACTTCGGCGAGATGGACAGCGCGCAGGAGGCCTTGGCGATGTCCACCTTGTAGGTGCCGGCGAGCGGCTCGTAGTTCGGGGCCGTCACGCGGTAGTAGACCGTGTGCGAGCCGGCGACTGTGAAGCTCGGTGGAGCGGACAGGCCGTATGATCCTGTGGAAGTGCCGTACTCGAGCGTGTACCCTGACGCCGGCGATGTAACGGCGACGGCGTTGGCCTGGACGGCCTGCCCGTTGTAGGTGGTCGACGTGTTCGTGGCGCTGGCGACGACCGTGGCCGCCGCGATGACGACGGAGAACTCGCCGGATACGGTCTCGCAATGGGCGGCGCTGACGCGCCAGGCAACCTTGTAGGTTCCGGCGCCGGTCGCCGATGGGGCGCTTGTCGACCATGCGCCGTCGTTCATCGAGTACTCCACCTTCTGCCCAGCGCCCTTCGCGGAGACCGTTCCGAGGGCTTTGCGCGACCCGTCGTACTTACCGGGGGAAGCGGGCGATACGGCGGGGGCGGCGATAGACCACTTGGCATGCAGCGTCGCGCCCTTCGCGGGGGCGCCCCAATCGTATTCCGCTGACAGGTCCTCGTCGACGTACCAGCCTCCGAACACGTAGCCATCCTGCGAAGGGGCCGGCGGCTCTTCGAACGTTGCGGCCACATCGGCCGGCGCATCTCCGTACCAGCTCGCGAACTTGAGAGACGGCGTCTTCGAGCCACCGCCGCCGATGCTGTTGAAGATCATCTATGCCTCCTTGACTTCGATGTTCAGCGTCACGGCCGACTTTGGCGGGTCGACGCACGTGAACGTGAGGGTTCCATCGGCTTGCGCCGAGCAGTACACGTGCGCCTCGGACGCGACGACCTCGCTATCGGGCGCCGCCCCGCAGAACACGACCGACGCAACCCTCACGCCGGATACCGCCTTAGTGACGGTGTTCTCGCTCCACTCTCCGGGCTGGATGGTCACCGTCCTGTAAGAGGAGCGCGGCTGGAGCGCCGACATGCCCGCTGAAAGCCCGTTCACGTCGGACATCGTGTGCTTGTGCGACGCAGCGGCGGCACCGACCTCTGCGGCGGTGTACGAAGGCTTAGACGCCGCCTTCGCCCACGCCTTGACGTCGCTCGCCGGCATGGACGACGGGAAATCGGTGATGTCGGCCTTCGAGTGCCTGTGCCCGATCTTGGAGAAGGCGGCTTTCATCTTCGCCCATAGGTAGGTGAGTCCGGTGGTGCTCAAGCCCTCCGTTCCGGCCTCTGAGGAGCCGGAGGCGATGGCGTCGATGGTGTCGGTGGTGATGGCGTCGAAGCTGGTGGCGCTCGAGCCGATGCATTCCCACGAGCCGGTCCAGATCCATTCCCTGTATACGTTGTCGCCGCTGCCCTTTGGATCGGGCACGAGGTACATCTTTCCGTTCTCGCCGTCGAAGCTCGGCTCGAGGGTCGACGGGTCGAACTGTCCCTCGGTGACGATGACGAAGGTCATGCCGAGCGCGGCGGCGTTGTTGGCCTTCTGGTCGGCGTTGTTCTTCGCCTGGTCCGTGTCGTTCTTTAACTGCGACGCGGCTCTCGCCTTCTCGGCCTCCGAACGTGAAGACTCAGCCGACGCGCGGGCTGACTCGGCAGACACGCGGGAGGCCTCCGCCTCCGCGCGCCTCGATTCGGCGGACGCTCTCGCCGATTCAGCCGACGCCCGGCCAGACTCCGCCTGCGCCCGCTTCGCCTCTTCGGAAGAACGTAGTTTCTCGGCGGAATCGCGCCCCTTCTCAGCAGACGCCCGCTTCGACTCGGCAGCAGCCCTAGCGGTCTCCGCCTCGGAGCGAGCCCGCTCGGCGCTTACTCGCGACGACTCGGACGACGTCCTCGCTTCCTCGGCTTGCTCGCGCGACGACTCGGACGATGCGCGTTCGGACTCAGCCGAGGCTCGCGACTTCTCAGCCTCCGCGCGCTTCGATTCCGCGGATGCCCTCGCGGACTCGGCTGAGGCGCGGACGGACTCGGCCTGAGCCCTCTTCGCCTCCTCGGATGCCCTCGACGACTCGGCGGCATTCCTTTCGCCCTCGGAGGACGCCCTCAGGCGCTCGGCGTCGGCTCTGGCGGTCTCGGCGGCGACGCGGCCAGACTCTGCCGACGCCCGGCCGGACTCCGCCGACACGCGGCCGGACTCGGCGGCGACGCGGGCCGCCTCGGCCTGCTCGTACTTTCGCTTCTGCGCCTCGAGCAGGGCGATGACGGCCTCGATGCTGTCGATGTAGTCGTTCGACAGGCTTCCGGCGCTGATTCCGTCCTCTACCACGAGAACGAAGCTCTGCGTGCTATCTATGACGGTCCCATCGCCGTTCAAGATCGAGAAGTACGCGGCGGCGCACTCGCCAGGGGCTTGAGCCACGTTCTTGTTCATGAGGTACGTGATGGCGCTGCCGGACAAGGAGCAGTCGCTGTCCTGCACTACCGTACCGTCCGGCTTGATTGCCTCGAACCTGGCCTTCATACCGGAAAGGTCCTGAGGCTCGCCTCCCTCGGTGACGGTGGCAACGACCTTGCAGCTGTCGACGTCGCCGGCTCGGAGCCGTACGGGCGTGCCCACCCACTGGCCCTTCTTGGTATCGAGCGTGATGTTGTATGTCGCCATCTCTCCTCCTATTCCTCTGGCTGGTCTGGCGCGCCGTCCGCCGGCACGTTCTCAGCTCCCGCGAACACGTCCATGGCCTTCAGTGCCCCGTATGCGGAGTCGACGGTCATGGACTGGTCGTAAGGCAGCTCGATCTTGTACGTGGCCACGAACGGAGATGCGGGGATTGGGAACTCGTGCGCGGACAGCGCCCGCGACAGCCCCCTCTCCGACTCCCTGCCGGCATCGTCGATGTAGGAGGCCATCTTTATGTAGTTGGCCTCGTTCGTCACGATCTCGACTCCCGCGATGCGGTGGTACGAGGTCGGCACGCCGTTCGGCTGGATGATTTGCTTCCTCAGCGCCATGCTTCCTCCTATGAGACGCTCACGGTCTTGCCGTTTACGAATGCCCCGTCTTTGTTTACAAGCAGCGCGAATTTTGGGCTTCCCACGTAGAAATGCTCTCCGCCGCCGTATCTGGAGCCATCGGTGACCCAGAACTGGATTCCGTTCGAGAACTCCGCGTACATTCCCCAGTCCTTCACGCAAAGGGAACCCTGTGCGCTCCCTATGGTGCAGGTCTCAGCGTCGACGGTGAAGCCGTCCTGCGTGTATGTGGCGACCTTGTACGTGCCGCCTGAAGTTCCCTGGATGGTCAGCCCTGAAGACGAGAACGTGAACCGGTCCGTCACCCTCTTGGCGCTATCGGCTGTGTCCTGCGCGTCGCTCGCGTCTGACGCGGCGCTGTTGATGGCGATGGTCAGGTCGCGCGCCGTCTGCGTGATCGTCGTCGAAATCTCGCTCTCGACCCCATCCGTGTACTTTTTCGCCTCTGCCACCGCCTGGTCCTTGGCTGTCGAGACCTTCTCCGAGACCGTCGATGTGATGCTGTCGGCGGTCTGCTTCAGTTCGCTCTTGCTCGCCTTCCCGGCGACCTCGGCGCGTATCTCGTCGGCGGTCACCTCGAATTTGGCGCCCTGCTCCCTGATGGACACGTCAGTGTAGTCGGTAGCGTCGTCGTAAGACTGGCTAATCTGCTCCTTTTGCTCGCAATAGATGTCCGCCATCGTCTTAGATGTCGTGCCGATGGTCACGGACTGGGCGCCTCCGAGCAGGTCGGTCTCTATCGCGGACACGCGTCCCGAGCACCTCAGGGGCGGGTCGAACGCCGTGTCGACGATCTGGCAGTCGTCGCCGCAAGCGACCTTCTCCCATTCCCTACCGAACTGGGCGAGGTCGACGGCGTCGACCTCGTAGGTGACGCTCGGCACCGTGCGGTTGGACAGGTACACGCGGCCCTCTTCCATCAGCAAGGAGGCATCGGTGCAGTTCTGGTCCTCGAACACGCAGAACCTGTGCGCCTTGCCGCCGGAGCCGTCGGGGCGCCCGTAGGCGGCGAGGGCCGAAGCGTCCTCGACGTAGTTCTTCCCTCCGTTAACCGACCCGATGGTCAGCTTGGAGCTGTACCCTCCGCCCTCGGTCTCGAGGCTGGCGCCGTAGCAGTAGCAGGCTGTATATGCGTCGTCCAGCTCGGTCCTGGTGACACAGGTGACGTCCTTTCCGTACTCGAACCTCTTCGTGCCGCCGGCCTTGCCCCTATGGGCGCGGATGCAGACGCGCCTCGATGAAACGCGCCCCGCATCGCAGGAGATCTCGGTCTCCAGCTCTCCTCCGCAGTCGAGGATCGCCTTGACGGCCTCCCTCGCCGATTGGTGGAAGAACCTCAGGCCGCTCGATACGGCGCCCGGCTGGTCAACGGTGCCGACGGACCACCTCGTCCCCTCGAGAGCGACGGCGAGCGCGCGGGCGAAGGTGTACCCGTACGGCCTCTTGTCCTCGATGAAGTCGGCGTACGTCTCGTAGATCGAGTTCACCGCCTTTGCCGTGTACACGACGGTGCCTCCAGAGTGCGAGCCCGCCGGCTCCTGGCAAATATTCTCGTGCGCCGTGCCGTTTGCGTCCCTCCAGACGAGGCGGTAGCCGCTCCTGAGCGGGAACGTCGTGCCGATCTGGAGGACGTCCTCCCCGTCCAGGCTGTCTGAGTGCACGAGCTGGACGAGACCCTTGGGACCGATGGACGAGACGAAGCGCCCGTGCCTGTCGAAGACGTCGACCCTCATCATGCCCACCTCTCGGTCCACGATAGCTCGGCTGAGCCGCCGGACAACTCGACGCGCTGCGAGCCGGAAATAGCGAAGAAGTCGCTATCGAGCGTCACGGCCCTGTCCTCGCCGTCGACCGTGCACCTGCACAGCCCCATGTCGACGACGATCTCCTCTCCACCGGTGAAGGGACCTGGTACCTCGACAAGCTCGCCGGACGATGCGTTCTTAACGGACCACGAAGACCCGGATGAAGCGGACGCCCTGACCACCGGTGACGTAGGGGCCGTTCCTCCGACGCTTATAGAGCCGGAACCGTCGATTGAGACGCGGCGCTCCTCTCCGTACGCCACGGGGTCTGGGACCAGGAACGTCAGCTCCATGCTCGGCATGTTCGCGTTTCGGCTGAGCTCGGCGCCGCCCTCGTATATGGCCACGAGCCATAGGTGCGGCTCGTCCGGCAGTATCAGCTGCGCCGCACCGCCAGAGAGAAGCTCCGCGCTGAGCATCCGGCGCCTGGACGACACCTCTTCCAGCGTGGACGCCTTCAGCGAGCACGCCACCTTTATCTCGAGCGAGTCGAGTCCAGACGCCACCGCGAGTTCGCCGTCGGCGCCGGGGAGCTCCTGGCGGTTCAACCGCCTGCTCGGCAATATCGAGCGCGATACGGATGTGACCGCCACGTGGGCGGTCAGGTCATACCCGTTGTATGCGAACCTCTGCCTAGCGCGCATCAGATCCCCCTCCCTGCAACGGACAAAGCCGTCTGTCTGTAGAGCGCAGAAGAGACCTTTCGACCGTCGATGTAGACGTCACCGTCCTTGTCCGCTATCTCGCGTAGGAGCGCGACTATGGCCTCGAGGGCGCCTCCGTATACGGCGGCGTCTCCGCCCCTGCCGCCAAAAGAGGTGCCCCTGGCGTCGAATCCGCCCCTCGCGGCTGACATTGCCCCTTCTGTAGCAGCCGCGACGACGCCGCGCTGGCTGCTTATCGACTTCGCGAAGTCGCCCATGAGGGCGCGGCCGGAATACGTCGTGTATCCGCTTCCAGAGAACGGGCCGCGCTTCGCCGGCGAGAACGGGAAGAAGCTGCGGATCTGCGACAATCCGTTCTTCACCGCGTTGATCGCCGAGCTGATCCCCCTCTTGATACCGGACGTTAGTCCGTCGAGCATCGCCTTGCCGCTGTTGATGAGCCACGAGCCCGCCCCGCTGAAGAAGCCGATGACCTTGTCCTTGAAACCAGTGACGGTGTTGTAGACGTTGTCTATCCCCGTCTTGGCGGCAGACTTGATTCCGTCCCATATGCTCCAGAAGAACGTTTTTATGGAACCCCATATCTCGCTCCATACGGACTTGATGGCGCCGAGTACCGAGGAGACCGTCCCCTTGACCGCGTTGATCGCGGAGCTGACGAGCGACTTGATTCCCTCCCAGACGCTTGACGCCAGAGACTTGATGCCCTCCCATACCGCCGACCAGTCGCCGTTAATCGCCGCCAGGACGATAGAGATGACGTCCCTGACCACGTTCATGACGGTGGTGACGACGGTCTGGATGAACGGGAAGACGGCGTCTATGACGCCCTTGAGCGCGTCGCCCCAAGCGATCCAGATGGCCTGGATCGTCGGGAGCACGGCCTGGATAAGCGCCGCTATGTAGTTGATGATGGGCGCCAGCCCCTCCGCGATGGCGCTGACTAGGCTCACGACGGAACCGACGGCAGCCCCGATAACGGGGGCGATCGCCTGGATCGCGGCCGAGAAAACGGGAAGCAGCGCGGACGCCAGGCTTCCGAGGGCGGTCGATATGGCCGACAAGGCGGGTAGCAGCGTCACGGAAACCGACTCGATCACCGGCGCGAGCGCCGCCTGTATAGCGGCCACTGCCGGAGCCATGGCGGACGAGACGGTGGAAATCGCGGCCCCGATGCCGTTGAAGACGGACGACACGAAGCTACCGAGCGTCTGGAACGCCGCCATGATCTGCGACGTGTCGACGGAGGGGAGCTGGATGCCAACAGCCGACAGGCCCTGGACGGCGAGGTTCCAAGCGGTCGCCAACGCCTCGGATACGACGGGCGCTAGGACGCTGCCAAGTCCGGAAAGCACCGCCGGGAAAGCCTCGATGATGCCCCTTCCTATCTGCGCCACGCGAGGGGCGACGTTCTTCGCGACGTCGCCTATCGCCCCGAGCAAGTTCGTCGTGAGGGAGGTGAAGTCCGCGTTGTCGTCCGCGAGCCCGACGAGGAAGTTCTGCCACGAGGCCTTGGCCATGCCGATCGATCCGGAAATGGTCGTCGACGCCTCCTTTGCGGTCGTGCCGGTGATCCCCATCTCATCCTGGACCGTGTGGATTGCCTCCACGACGTCGGCGTACGAGTCTATGGTCAGGTCGGCGTTCTTCCCCTGCTCGGCCCTGAGCCTGTTCGCGTCGTCGATGAGCCTCTGCATCTCGGCCTGCGTTCCGCCGTAGCCTAGCTTGAGGTTGTCGAGCATCGTGTAATTCTGTTTCGCGAAGCCCTGGTACGCATCCTGGACCGACTGCATGTCGGAACCCATCTTGTTGACGTTGTCTGACATGTCCGTCATGGCCATGTTCGCGTAGTCGGCAGCCTTCGCGACGTCTCCCCCGCAGGACGAAACGAGCGACGCAGCGAAGCTCGTGGCCTGCGTCATGTACTGGTTGGCGCTCATGCCGGCGGTCTTATAAGCCTGCGAAGCGTACTCCTGGAGCTTGCCCGACGCGCTGCCGAAAAGCGTATCGACGCCTCCGACGAGCTGCTCGTAGTCCGCGTAGGCGGTGAGCGCCGCGCCGCCTACGGCGGTGACTGCCCCGGTGAGAGCGGAGAAGCCGGCGACGGCGGCCTTACCGACCGTCGCCGCAACGCCGCCGAGCTTCGAGAGCAGCCCGGAGGACCTCGACACTCCGGAGTCGACGCCGGACGACAGGCCGTCCCCGAATGCGCCGCCCGCCTCGGAGCCGGCGGCGCCGAACCCTGAGCCGATCTGGCTGGCGAACCCCTTCATAGAGGGCATGATGGTGACGTATGCAGATCCGACGTTAGCCATCGTCGACCTCCAATCCAATAGCCCTCGCCAGCTCGTCCTTGACGGAGAGGGCGTTGTCCCTGCGCTCCTCGGCGATCCGGATGTCGGCCGGAGACGCTATGGGCCTCGGCGGCTCCGGGCTTCGCAGCGACGGGTCGCTCATGCCCCACGCGAGGCACGCTATGTCGTTCTCGATGATTCGAAGGATGTACTCGGCCGTGCTCCACTTGAGGTCCGGGTTCTGCCCCCTCGCCACGCGGGACTCCTGCGGCAGGTGGTACCAGAGGAGCGCCATCCTATCCATGTCAGGAGGCTCGCCCTCCAACGGGAGGGCGATGCCGTAGTACTGCTGGAAATCAGCGGTTACTTCGCCTCGTCTCCACTCGAGGTCTGAGACGAAGCCGATGAGTTTTTTGCGCCACACGCCTTGATTGCTGCTGAGAGCAGGTCTTGGATTCTCTCGACGTCGCCGCCCATCCGCTCGATGTACTTCTCGTCATTCCCAATGAAGACACGCTCCATCACGTCGAACGCGAGGCTGAAATCCTTGTCGCTCTTTGCGAGCTCCTTGGCAGTCTTGTAGCTTCGGACCTCGTCTGAATCGCATACGAAGCAGCCCTCGACGCCCTCGACCGTGAATTCGACCTTGTTCATTCGTGCCCCCTATTCGCCGGTCTCGGTGGACTCGTAGTAGTCGTAGCAGGTGTTTCCGTCATCGTCCTTCAGGTACTTGATCGTCAGCGGGCGGGCGAACAGCTCCTTGACGGCGATACTGAGGTCGTCCAGCTCGGACGAGCTGCCCTTCGGGACGACCTTTCGGCAGCGTCGGCCGCCCTTCAGCATCAGCTCCAGGACGTACGAGAACACGCTGTCCTGGTTCTCGTTGTGCTTTACGGTGATGAGGCCGTTCTCGTCCTTGACGTTGTCCTCTCCGTACTGGACCTTCAGCGTGTCTGCCTTGATCTCTGCGAGCGTGAACTTGGCGCTCTCGACGCGCTTCGTGCGCGGGGACGCGATAAGCTCGCCGTTCATGTCCGTGATCTCCTCGGAGTCCGACGACTGGCTCTCGACGTATCCATCCTCGCTGATGAATCCGAGGACGAGGAACGCCGGGTCGAGCTGCGTCTTGATGTCGGTCGGGAGATTGGTGCCGACAGGCGCGCAGAAGATATAGCCGCCGGACACGCCCTTCGCGGAGCTTACGTTGTCAGTGTTGTTGGTCTCTGCCTTCGTCTTGGCCATGGCGACCACCCTTTCTTTACTATTCGCAGATTGTTAGCTCGACGGTCGTCTGGTAGCGTTCGCGGCGAGACTCCTCGTCGGGCCACCTGTACGTGCTTGCTGGTACCGCGTCGAATATCTCCGGTTCGTCGACGAGGTTGTACACGGCGGACTCGACGAGCGAGGCTATCTCTGCCGCCCTCCTCCTCGTGGCGGCCCATGATTGGACGGCCAGAACGGCCTCGCGCACGAACCTACCCCCGGAGGTTGACGAGAGCTCAACGGTCACGAACTCATCCGGCCGCTCTCTCGGGACCTCTAGGTATGCGTCGACTCCGATGGAGGCGGAGATTCGCGACGCGACGGTCCTCTCTACGTCCATCACTCGCCCCCGATGCTTCCGAGGCCGCCGAGCAGCCTGTTGTGCCTGCACTCGCTGTGAATCGCGTGGAGCGTAGCCGTCTTTACGACGTATCCGTTGGCGAGCGTTCCCCTGAACCTCTTAAGCTCGTAGCCGTCCCCCTCACCGTGCTCCGGCTTGAACGATGAGTTGCAACTCGAGACGAGCCTCGACGCCTTTCCTGAGAGGATCGACTGGACTCCGCCGGAGTTCATAACCTCCGCGTAGCCGGGACGGTTCCACTTGAACCTCTTGAACGCGACCGTGCACTTGATTCCGCTAGCCATCTACCCTGCTCACCTCCACGGCCATGTTCCAATCGCCGGGGGTTAGGTCGGGGGCGTAGCGCTGCGGGGCGCCTACCACCCGGTACTCGACGCCCCTGACGACGACCGTGCAGCCATCAAGGTCGCGCCCGTAGGATTTCGGGAAATGCAGCGTCAAGTCGATGCTGGCGCCGTTCGGCCTGGACGCCTCGAGGTCGGCGGTGGCGCCCGGGTACACGAGGACGTTCTGCACGTCCTCGCGATCGACGCGGACGACCTCCGGCTCACCGAGGTCGTCGACCCGCAGCACCGTCCTTATGACCTCGACTCGCTCACCGCTTATGAGGCTCATTCGGCGCCCCTTTCCATCGGTGAAAGCGACCTGAGCACCTGGACATCGAGGCCAAGGCGCTTCAGGTCGGACTTCCCCAGGTACATCTCCCCGAGGCCGTTGCCGAACGTAACGGACGCCGTGTACCCGCCGGCTCCCTGCGAGTACTGGGTCGCGCCAGACATGGACGACGGAGCGGACAGCACCCTGTTGACCAACAGGCAGGCTACCGCTGCGGCAGACCGGTCGAACTGCGCGTGAGCGCCAGCCTCGTACGGTTCGCCGAACGTGGTCTCGTAATGGGACGCGAGGAGCGCCGAGGCGTCCTCGAGGAGCACGGAGGCGCGCGCCGGGTCTGCCGGCGCGCCGTATCTCGCTTCGTAATCCGACAGCTTCGCGAAAGCCTCCATACCTGCCTCCGCTACGCCATCTGGCCGGCGGACTTCGCCTTGGTCAGGTGGTCGTTGAATTTCGTCTTCAGCTCGTTGCACAGAGCGACGACGGCGTCGAACTCGGCCTTGGTCACGGTGGGCGAGGCGGCCGGTGCGGCGTTCGCGGCGGAAACCGCGTCGGTGGCGCTCGCCTTCTTCACGGTGCCCGCCGCGCTCACGGTCGCCGCAGAGGCGGAGCCGGGGAAGGGCGTGCCGTCCTCGTTGACTAGGGCGACGTGCTGGGGCAGGACGTCTGACGCCTTGCCGTCCTTGTGGACCACGAGCTTCTGTATCAGGCTGTTCATCTCTCAACCCCCCCTACTTGCTCTTGAGCACCGCGAAGGCCTTCGGGTCGAGCACCGCGTAGGCGAGAACTGCCTCCGTGCGGTATGCGACCTGGTTGTATCCCTTGAGGTCGTTTCCGGTGTTGTCCGGGTCGCCGTACTCGATGAGCTCGGCGCTGATGTCGCGCACCATTCCCCACTTGATGGCCGAGAAGTCTCCCATGATGCCGAGCACCTTGGTCGGGGTCGTCGCCTTGGCACCGTTGACGGTGCCGGAAGTCGCTGCGGAGATGCCGTCGATGTTCCCGACCTTGAGGGAGAGCGGGATCTCCGGGTAGAGGCGCATGCCGCTGGACGGGACGCGGATCTTACGGAGGTCGCTCGCGAACTTGCGCGAGAGAGCGAATCCGTTGATGTCGTACTCGATGAGCGCGTCAGTAAGGGAGTCGATGTCGTCTACCGGGGAGTCGGTCGCCGTCACGGACGTGGCGCCGGCGGTGAGTGCCGTGTAGCCGCTGAGCGCGCCGCCGGTCTTGGGGTTCACCGCGTGGTACACGACGTAGTCGAGCGCGCGTCCGATGGCCGCCGCCTGGTCCGCGATGATGTTCTGGATGATTTCGAGCTGGTTGTCCTCGTCGGCCCAGCGCAGCTCGTCTGAAACGCGGGTGGTGGTTACGACCTTGGCGCGCTTGGCCACGATTGGGGTCGTGCTGATGTCGGAGCCGGTCTTCTTCGCACCCTCGGCGACGACCTCGGCCTCGGCGGTCGGGTTGAACACGAGGTAGGTCTTCTCCTCGAACTTCTGCGGCTCGCTCGGCGAGAGCGCCGCGATGGTCGAGGTGTCCTTCGCCTTGTTGATTACGGTCGCGACGACGCTCTTCGGGAGCGTCAGCTTGGTTGTATCGTTCGCCATGTTCCTCTCCTATTCGCTACCTAGGAGCTTGCGAGCGAAGCCGCGCAGCTCCGAGTCCCCGTCCCCGCCGTGGTCGAACTTGCCAGGGTTCTTCATCTTCGGGGCGGGCTTCTTCTGGAAATGCTTGAGCAGCTTGTCGGCGTAGGCATCCATGGACTCTTCGTCATCGCCCACGAGAAGGTCTGCTGGGACGCCCTTCTTGTCGGCGACCTTCGCCGCCAGTTTCGCGCGCTCCTCGGCCTTCTCCTTCGCATCGAGGCGCTTCTTCAGGTCGGCGATCTGCTCCTCAGCGCTCTTGCCGGCTTCCTGCGCCTCCTCGAGCTGCTTCGCGGCGTCCTTGTTGGCCTTCGCCTTGCGCTCCCAGCCGCGCGATAGGGACTTCTGCTTGTCTAGGTCCTCCTTGGTCTTCTCGTAGAGGGCCTTGTAGTCGACATCGCCCGTTGCATCGCCATGCTCGCCGCCGGCGCCTTCGTTCAGCTCTTGCTCGCTCATAGCTGCTCCTCCCCGCGCCGTCCGGCGCGACTGGCCCGCCGTGCGGCCGGCCGAATTCTGCTTGATGGCGCCGTGCGGCGCCTTGCGAGAGAGTGTCTTACGGGCGTGAGATTTGTCCGTCTCGTCAAGAAAAAGGCCGCGCACGTGGCGCGGCCAATCACTGAGTTATTAGTTTGAGTCGGGCTACATACCGAGCTGGACCTTGATGAGACCCATGGCGACCATGGAGCACGTCTGCTTCACAACGGAAAGCGAGGTGTCTCCCACTGCCATGGAGATTGCCTCCTTCGCCTTGTTCCATACCTGCGGCGACCGGATGGCGTCTAGATAATCGTAGCCCTCCCACGTCATGGACGATATGTGGAGGTCGATTGGCTCTCCGAAGCCGTCGCAATCGACCTCGGAGACGATGAGGCCGTGGCTCTGCATGAGGCCGATATGGAAGGCGAGCTTTCTCATGTCCCCGCAGCAACGGGAGAGAACTTCGTAGCCGATGGGACCGTCTGCCTTCTCGACGCTCATGAGGATACAGCGGACGAGGTCGAGATCGCGCTTCATCGCTGCTCGATTCCACGGGCGTAGATTTCACGCTCCACGATGTCGTAGAAATCGGGCTTCAGCCCATGCTCGGGGCGCAGCTCCTCATCAAGCTCGAATTCGAGAGCCCATATTTCCTGTTCATCTGGGGTGAGGGCATCTATGATGCTTCCGATCTCTAGATCATCGGACCGCTGACGCTTCCGCTCAGCGCACTCGTCCAAGACTTTACGATAGATGCTCAATTTTCACCCCAAGCTTCTCCTCTAGAGCGGCAAAAGCTCCGGCTTCTCCTTTGCCGCGAATCTGAGCGTTCTTAACGATGAACGAAATCGTTTCATCGTTTACAGTATACCCTTCGATAGGCTCTCCGACCAGCGAATACCTGTATAAGCTGCCGTCGTGACAAGCGATGACGCCAAACGAAGCACCACTCGTCCTGAGGCTCGCGATGTCAGCGGCGGACGGGATGGAGCTGCCCGGGTGGTTGTGGAGCATAGCCACCTCGGCACCGGAGTCGATGGCGTCTTTGACGCGACGCTTCATCTTCTCGGATGCTTTAACCTCGCGCTCAACCTCAGAGGTGGTCACGCTCGCAAGCCGCTTGCCGTTCGTTACGTCATACGCGTAAAGGTCCTCGTATGGCGTGCCGGAGCGGTGCCGCAGGATGCGTCTGATGTCGGAGAGGGCCGTGCCCGGCGGGCTCCCACCGAATACGTCTACGACCGCACGCTTGTAGCCCTTGGAGCCGACCTTCGACATATCGACCTCAAGTGACCGGCGAACGGCCCGCCACTCCTCGAGCGACATGCCATCGCTGACGAGAAGCTTGCCGAACTGCCTCTCGTTCCATGTGAGGGTCTTGTCGGCCTGTATCTCCTCCATGAGCTGCCAGCGGGCGTACCACTCGTCGGCGTCGTACCCCTCTACCTCCAACCCATCGAAGCCAGGGATGACCTTGCAGCGGCAGTTCTTGTGGTAGTGGTTCCCCTCTCCGGCGCTCCTGGCCGATTTGTAGACGAAACCCCTTGAGGCGAGCATCGCGCAGAAGCTGCACGTCTCGCCTCCCATGGGAACCCTCGCGTACCTGAGGCCGTCGCGCTTCGCGTTCAGCCGCATCGTCTGGTTCGCCCTCCGCGCCACCTGGTCGGCCGCCTTCGAGGCGCACGACTTGACGAATTCGGCGGCGTTCCCGGACAGGAACTTGCCGAGCTGGTATCGCACCTCGCTCTCGATGTGATCGTGCACGTCGGATGTGTCTATAACCGCCGGCTTTACCTTCGCGCCGGAAAGCCCCGCCATGCCCTCGTACATGTCCGCGGCGAGCGACGAGGCCCCGTCCCCGAACGCCCCGACTGCATCGTCGACCACTTCTATGGCGAACTCGCGCACCTGCTCGGGCGTCGCGCCGGGGAACTTCTCTATGAACGCGCCGATCCTGCCGGATGCGTAATCGTAGGCCCTGCCCTCAAGCGTCGCCAGCCTCTTGTCGTACTCGCTAAACGCCTTCCTCGGCAGAATCAACGCCCTCACCCGTTCCCGTCATCTGGTCGACAATCGCCCGGCCCTGGGCCTTGCGGTTGTCGCTATCGATTCGCTGCATCTGCTCGTCCGTGTAGTCGAGCAGCTCCAGCACCACATCGGAGTTGGCCAGCTTCGGGATAGCCTGCACCTGCTTCAGCACGGCGTCGCTCTGGCTGACCGTCGACGGGTACGCCGGGGACATGAACCTCGGGTTAACGTTGTTGCCCGCGTCCCTTTCCGTGGCGAAATCGGTCCCGCGAGCGACCGCGAGGGCCATGTATGCGACGTTGCGCAGGGCGTTCCCGTTGCCCCTATTGAGCTTCTTCGCGTCGATGACGAGGGGTTCGAGGGACGCGGCTATGGCGTCTGAGGAGCTTGGGTTGTCGTTGGACACCCCAAAGAAGGAGACTGGTACGTCCGTCACGCTCGACATCTGGCACGCGAGCTGGCGGAAGTACTCGCTGAGCGGGGCCATCTGCAGCTGCGCGGACTGCCATACCGTCGGGGAGTCCCCGTCGGCGTCCTTCGTGATCTCGTTGACCGCGCCCATCGAGGCGTCATACCTGTTGCCCTCGTTCGTCACGCGCTTGGCCGTTCCGAGGAGCCACATCTGAGGAAGCGTCGCAGACTCGGCGGCCACCTCCATTCGTGCGCGCTGGCGTATCGCGTCGTCGGTGATGCTCATGACGGCCCTCGTGATCCTCGAGTTTCCGAACGGCCTCTCAAGCGTCGCGCAGTGCGCCATGGGTTCCATCAGAGGGCGCCCCATGGACGTCTCCTCGTATTCCGCGCTCCACGAGCCTCCGCCCCTCGTGAGCGTGATGACGGCATCGGACGTGTACACCTCCACCACCGTCGGCACCCTCTGCGTCCCTCCGCGCACCGTCTTCGCCTCGGCGACCACCATGCCGGCTTTTATCGTCTTGAGGGAGTCGTCCCATACGGCGCTCGCTGCCGTCGCCGGGTACGAGCTGATGACAGGATTGCCGTAGCCGTCGTCCGTCACGGTCCAGAACCCGCAGCAGTGCTTCAGCTCGCATATGAGCGCCTTGCCATACAAGTCGTCGAGCGAGTTCGCCTTGTATATTTTCCTGAGCAGCTCAGTCGTCTCGTCGTCGTCAGTCGTGAAGCCGTTTAGCACGGACCTGTCGGCGAGCGCGTGGACCGCCTTGCGTGGCCAGTCAATCCTCGGGTCGATCTTGGCCGCAAGGCTCTTGGGCATGGCGATGCCCAGGTCCTTCACCCGCACGTGTCCCTGGTAGTATCTCTCCCTCAGGACGTTGCGGCCGCGCTTGCGCCTCCAAACGTCCATCAGCTCGGATACCAGCTCGCGGTCCTCCGGGAGAAGCCCCTCCGCGCCCGAGATGTTCGCTACAAGCTCTAGGTTGATTCTCGACATCAGAAATTCGCCTCCTGCGTCCTGCTTGGGTCTCTCTTCGTAGTCCTCGCCGCGTACAGGGCGAGGGACGCCGACTCGATGGGCGCCGATATCCCATCAGGCCCGTCTCCGAACCCCCACCCGCCGGAGGAGCCAATCTTTCTCTCGACGGACCTCGACGCCGACTCATCCAGCGCCGGCGACGCGATGTGCCCGGTCGTGCCCGAGTTGACCTCGTCTCGGAGCATCGAGGCCGCAGCCTGCGCTATCGCCGGGGTGCCGGGTATCACCGCTTTCTTAGGGAACTCGTTGTCCATGAGGCGCGATATGAGGGCGTCGGCACCGGACTTTCCGTCTATGCACACGGCCGCGATGTCATCGGCGTTCCTGAGGAGCATGTCGGATATCCCGCACGTGCCTCCCGCCGCGCTCTGCACGTCGTAGAGCTCAACGTACGACCCGCCTCCTCGCACCGCGCGCGCCCACGATATAGCGACGGTCGCCCCGTCCGGGGAGAACTTCACGCCGAACGCGAGCTTGCCGGTTTCCATAGGCGACTCGACCTCGCACGCTGCCCACTTCTCGGGGTCTATCGCCCTGTCGACGACGGACTCCACCGACGACCACCAGCCGAGCCTCTCGCGAGCGAACGTGTCGGCGGCCATCTGGTTGCACTCACTCTCGACCGCCCTCTCGGAGAGGACGATGCCGAGCGACGGGTTGCACTCGTACCAGCGGCTCCGGTCGTGCTTGTCCCCGATCTCCTCGGCGCCCCACTCGATCCACGTCATGCCGGACTCGCCGCTCCTGACCTCCTTCCGGAGGTTCGAGAAGACCGTCCCGGCGCACTTTGGCCCCGGAGGCGTGCCGAGGTATATGGTCTGCGGGTTCTGCTTCTTCCCAGCCGATATGGCGGGGAGCAGCGCCGCCTGCTGCATGTCCGTCAGCTCCTGCGCCTCATCGAATATGAGGACGTCGAAGCTCTTCCCTCGTCCGCCGCTGTCCGTCCTCGTGGTGAAGCGGATTGTCCCGCCGTTCTTGAGCACGATGGCCTGCTTGCCGTTCGTCTTCCTGACATGGAGCAGCAGGCCGCGCAGCTCTTCCTCGTCCTCGTTCTCGAACGGCTCCTTCAGCTCCTGGAACATCTCGTCTGACGTGTCGCCGTGGTGGCAGGTGTAGAGGATCTTCTCGCCCTGCATGATCCCGTCGAAGCACCGGGCGCGGACGTCCCACGACTTCCCGTTCTGGCGCGGGATCGATATGCCTATCTCCGGGCAAGCGAACTTCCCCTCGCCGTCCCTGGCGAGCATTACGTCGAGCAGATGCGGCTGCCACGGCATCGGGTCTCCGAAATACGCCGCCGCCAGCTTCGTCGCTATCGGTCCGTCGCCGTCTAGGGCCTCCGGTACGTTGGCCTCGTATGTCGGTGTCTGCCGCGCCCTCATGCTCCCGCCGCCCTACGCCGCCCGCCTCCGGCTATCGCCAGCTCGAGAAGCTCGGCCTTCCCGCTCTTGGGCTTCTCCGGCGCCTGCGCGGACACGCGGAAGCGCGGGGACACCCCGAGCTGGTCTGAGAGCGCTCGGATTTCGGCGCTCGCCTCCTTAAGGACGGAGAGGGCCGGGTTCTTCCGCATGAGTGGCACGCTCTTGCCGTCGGGGGCCTTGTACGGCTTCGTGCCCACGCGGTCGAATATGCTGATGCGGCCGTCGCCCCTCGCTATGGCCTCCTGCGCCTGCCTCGCGACGGCGTGCCAGTAGCAGAGGAGTCGCAGGGCGGGCACGTCTTGCTCGGTGAACCTGTTGTTTCCATCAGGGGCGAGTTCCTTCCAGATCTCGCTCTGGACCGGGTCGAGCGCGATATCGCCCGGCATCGTAACGCCCGTGAAGCCCTTTGCCATCGCGCCTCCCTTCGTCGAAGACGATGGTATTAGCGGCGTGAGATAGACCCCCTTATGCCCAGGCCCCACCTGGGGGGAAATCGGCTATTCGCCCGGTGGCTCGCCCGTGGCCCCCGGGAAGGGGCGACGCCCCCTACCTTCCCCGCCCGGCCCCGCCGCGGCATCGCTCCGACGGCGATTGGGCGGAGAGCATGGACGGAATAAAGAGGTCAGAACAGCCTGGACCTCGTTATAGGCAAACCTTTGGCCCCCGAATCGCCGGGCATCCTGTTGCCCCTACGTTGGTTGCACAGCCGGTGGGCGGCGTCGACGTTGCCGTAATCGAGCGGGTCTCCGCCACGGCTCACCGGTATGATCTCGTCGACCTCGAAGCTCCACGGGTGCCCCGCCGGTAGAGAGTAGTCGATCGGCTGGCCGCATAGATGGCACGGCCTTCCCTCGGCCCTGAGCCTGGCCCTGAGTTTGCGCCTTGCCGAGCCGTTCCTGTTGCGAGGGTCTGTCATCCCGATATCCTCCCCACCGCCCCGTCTCAAGCCGACCCCCCGGGGGGCTTCAATTCCACGGATGGGGGGAGGGTGTTTCACGAGGCGACTATATCCCGCCAATAAGAAAGGCCGCCCCGTTCGGGACGGCCCTATCCGCCTCAGTCGCCCTGCCGAGATCCACGGCATGACGGGCAGCAGCACATCACCCGGCGCGTCCCCAGGTTCCATACCTCGCCCTCGCTGGCCCTGCACTCGAAGACATCGGGAACCCCGTCGTCATCTGCGCCCGGCACGTCGGACAGTTCTCCGATCTCGTCGGCGAACCCGAGCTCGGCCATGTCGAACTCCTCGGCCAGCACGTCCAGCTCGTAGGCGAGCATGTCCTCGTCGAAGCCGGTCATCATCGTCGTCTTGTTGTCGGCCAGCGTGAGGGCGCGCCTCTGCGCGTCGCTGAGGTCGTCGACGAAGATGCAGGGCACCTCGTCCATCCCGAGGTTCCGGGCGGCGGCAGTCCTCGCGTGCCCCGCCACTATCTCAGCGTCGCCCTGCTCGTTGTGCCAGGCGATAACCGGGTTTCGGAACCCGAACTCCCTTATAGACGCCTCGACGGCTTCAATCTGCTCCCTCGTGTGGAGCTTCGCGTTGTTGTCGTACGGCTTGAGCGACGCGATCGGCGCCATGGACACCTCCACGCCTCGCCGCCCTGCACCTACAGTTGCCATATCGCACCTTCCCGCATTCAATCCAACCCCCAGATTCGGTAGGCCGCCATCGTCATCGCCACGATGGCGGCCGTGAGGGCGGCGTCCACCGCCAGGCAGGCGATGAACGTCGCCACCGCCCTCGCGCGCCGGCGAGCCGCATGGCCAATCCTCCGCATCGGCTCCCTACTCAGTGAAGCTCGGGCAGGAATCCTCCTGCATGTCGCGCATGTGGTCGGCGACCCACTCGGCGGCCTCGTAGGCAGTCGCTCGCGGGTGCCCGCGCCACCACTCGCCAAGCTCCCTCCTGCATACGCAGAAGTCGCAGACCATCTCCATCGCCTCGCGGCAATCTCCGCACGTCGGCGGCGCCGCGAAGCTCGCGTCGACGTCGCGCTCGAAGCATCCCGGCGGCAGGTTGAACCCGCTCGCCGGCTCGTATCCGTCCATGGCCATGCGGCCCCTCCTCGTCCTCGATTCCGCCCGGCACCCCGGGCACACGTCCCACAGGCCGTGTCCGTGGAACGGCTGGCCGCACACGCGGCACCACCTAGCCCTGTGAGACACCGGCCCGCCCCCTCTGCGCCCACTTCTGCGCTATGTAGCCCGGAACCCCGAGCCGCTCGGAGATCTGCGCGGCGGTGAGGCCCTTGGCGGCGAGCTCGTAGCCGCGCTCGCGCTTCTCGCGCCTCTCACGCTCCTCGAACTCCTCGATGGTCGCGCACATCACGGTATCCACCTCATCTGTAGCTCTCTCTGTTCCCGCGCTCGAAACTCTCGCACCTAAAGGCGACGCTCGCGGAGTTGTCGGGCGAATCCTCGGGGCTAACGGCGACGATGCACGAGCTGGAAGACATGCAGGCGCATGTCGGGTACCAGTACGGCGTCCTGTTGAAGCTCTTTCTAATCCGCTCCACGCGCTCGGGCCACGGCGCGAAGTGGATGCAGTCGGCGCAGCGCCTAGTTCGCCTTCCACCCTCTCAAGCTCGTCATCGAAGTAGTCTTGTGCTTCACCCAGCAGGTCGGTCGCATCCACGTCTATAAACCGCCCGCAGCCGTGGCATTTGAAGTCGACGCTCATGTTCTTCGATTCGTGCCAGAAGTCCAGCCCCGCGCCAACGTCCCCACCGCATACGGGGCATTTGAAGGCGGGTACGTCCAGGTATATGCCGCCCATGTCAGTCACCGTCCCATACGCCGTCTGGCCGCAACTTCGCCAGCGCGACCAGCTGCAGCAAAGCGCGTTTCGCGTTGCCCTCCGTTGCATCCCAGTAGTTGCCCGTCGCATCGTCCGCGAGACGCGACGCCGCCGCTTCGAGCACCGGTATGGATTCCGCGCCCGTCATGCCGTAGATCGTGCGGATGCCCTTATCGCCCAGAACGCGGCGGAAGATGGGCGCGTAGTTGTACGTGATGTTCAAATGGGCTTCGCGTGTGCCGCCCATCGCGTACGTGCCGCCGCGCATGTCGTGCGGGTCATCCAGCTCAAGCACGTCGTGCGTCACGGGGTCGCAAAGGTTGATGTCGTAGCTCATAGCGCCACCTCCACTCCGGCAAGGGCCTTTGCGCGGCGCACGATGTCGCGGGCCATGACCTCGTTGTGCCACCACGGGCATTCGGAGCAGCTGTCGAGCTTGCTGCCCTTCACGTCCTCGGCGTAGAGGCACGGGTTCGCTATGTCCTCCTCCAACCGCTCCCAGCTGTCCGGGCGGGTGTGGGTGAGGCGCTTGGCGTCCATCGCACACGCTACGCAACCGTCCTGCCGCAAATCGACGCATCTGGTGGACGGATGGACAGCTATCACGATCCCGCTCTGGCCGTTGGACTCGTATACCGTGTCGCCCAGGTGGACCTCCACCCCGTCGGCGTCCAGCACCTTAGGCTCCGGTCGCTTGACTCGGCGGTCGCCCGCCTTGTAGTTCCAGTAGGAGCCGTCGCAGTCCGTCAGGCACACGCCGACCGTGTTGACGCGGACCGAGAGGACCGTGAAGGCTCGGCCCTTCTTGGCGCCGTTGTTCGCGACCGCGACGTCTCCGGGCATCACGTACCCACCGTCCTCGTACTTCGGCCAGAGGCCGAGTATCCTCTTCTCGTCATCGCTTCTCATCGCAGCATCCTTCCCTATCGTTCCACCCTTCGGCCGCCGCGGACTCGTATTCGAGGGCCTCAGGCCCGGCCGCGCCGCAGTACCGGCACTTGACTTGGAACGTCCTCATCGAGCCGCACGGGGCGTCGTCCTCATACATCTCGACGCCGCCCGCGTCGACTATCTCCAGGTGTCCATCCCGCCCGCAGAAGGGGCACGGCATAAGTTCAGCAACCATCAGCCCCGCCTCTCGACCATGTCGAGCGGGAGGCGCCTCGACGCTCCGCCGGATGAGCACAGGACGAGGTGCCGATCCGAATCGAATCCGATTACCCTGTAACCGCCAGGCTCCTCCCCCTTGGGCCTGACCTCGTCCCCGCGCATGATCGGCGAGCCGTCGGGGTAGACGAACTGCCTCATTCCGTTGTCCGGGCTCATGCGGGGCGGCACGTACCGGCGGAACGGGTTGTCGACGTCGCTAGCCATCTTCCCTCTCCCTCCATCTTCCGCAGCGCTGGCCCTCCTCCACGGTGCACACGGATGCGCCGAGGATGTCGACGCGGCCGTTCGCGTCCCACATGCGGCTCCACCTCTCGCGGCAGATCCCGCAGCGGAGCTCGCGGCCCGAGCTGAAGCAGCGCTCGAAGCTGTCGCAAGTCGCGCACGTCTCTCCGTTCATTCAGACCTTCCCTTCAGGCCCGCCAGCTCGGCCTCGAGCTCGCGGTTCCCCTCGATCATGGCGAGGTTGTCCTCGACCGTGCGCGCCCAGCACTCCGGGTCGATGAGGTCGGCTAGATGCATGTAGCTCCGCGCCCCGCCATCGATGCCGACGCTCCACCCTTCCTCATCCATGCACTCCTCCACGTCGATGCCCGTGAAGAGGCGCCGTCCGATCTTCTCGCGGAGCTTCGCCGCCACCCTGCGGCGCTCCTCGATGCTAGGCGTCATCGTCCCCGCCCCTTTCGAGCAGCTCGGCGATGCGGGCGACCACGTCGGCCCTGAGCGCCGGCCTGCCGAGTACGGCCACGGCCAGCTTCTCCCAGTTGAGGCTCCCAGCGGTTAGCGCCGTCCTCAGCCTTCCCGCCGTCTCCTTCGCGGTGAGATCTCTCATGTCTCCTCCTCGTAGGGCCGCTTTACCTCGCGGCCCCTGTTGTCGATGTACCAGATGTACACGGGAGCGCCCGTGTACGGCTTCCGGTAGTTGTAGTTCCATCTCATGACGTTCGCGGCCTCCTCGGCGCCGACCCATCGGGCCGCCCAGCACCTGTCCCATACCACGTGGTAGTCGGTAGCGGGGTCGAACACCCCGAACGCCTCGGGCGACCCTGGGATGCGGCGCTTGCCGTAGAAGTGCGCGAGCGCCTTCGCCCTATCCCGGGCGTCCCGGCCGAACCGCTCGTAGAGTCGCGCCACCATGGGCGCGACCGCCCCCTCGTAGCACCCGGCCTCCACGAGCCATCTGATGCATGCGGCCTCGGCTGATTCGGGGGGCGGCGCCGGGTAGAGGTCGAGCGACATCTGGCCCGGCAGAACCCTCATCGCTCGTCAGCCCCCGTCTCCATGAGCCTCCGGTGAAGCTCCATGCGCTTCCTGTTGGCGCCGGAGTGGTCCCTCTCGCGCTCCAGGCGCTCGATCTCCTCGCGGTACCGCTCCACCAGCGCCGAGCGCTCTTCCTCGCTCATTCCGAGCCTCCCTTGGCCTCCTCGTACGCCTTCATGAGCTCCGGGCCGAACTCTTCCACTATCGCCGCCTTGCTGAGCCATTTGGGCAGCCCGTAGGTGCGCACGTCGTCCTCGCACCAGACGTCGAACGGCACGGGCTCCCCGTCGGCGTCGACCGCGGAGTTCGCGAAGCCCGCCTGCTTCCCGAGCATCTCCTTGCGGCCGAGCGAGTAGATGTACTCCTGCAGCCTCGTCGGCTTCGCGCCCTCCTCGAGGATCGCGGCCTGGGCCTCGAGCCTCTCGACCTCGCCGGCGAGGCGCTCGGCCTCGGCCTCGGCATCGAACAGTCGGGCGAGGACGTACTGCTCGCATGTCATGATCTCCATCATCGAAACTCCTCTCTAGGCGCGTATGCGCCTCACGACGGAACCGCCGTCCCTCGATATCACCCAGCATCCGAACTCGAACAGCTCCGGGCTGGCCGGTCCGAACGCATCCAGCAGCTTCCCGTCCCACCACTCCTTCTCGACATCGGGCGAGTCCCAGACCCACTCGATGCCCATCAGCCCCGAATGGCAGGCCCCGTGGCACCCCGTGGTGCCGCTCCCGCACAGCGCGATGAGCGCCGGCCGGAGCTTGTGGCCGCGCAGCGTGAACGAGGCGTTGCGCGCGCCCATCCCGAGGTGCGGGACGTGGTGGGCGTTTGTCGCCCTCGCCCGGCAGAAGGCGCACAGGGCGCCGTCCTCGAGCCTGTTGCTCCTGACGTGCGACGACTCGTAGCTGGCGCCGACGCACGGCATCCCGAACATCCTCGCGGTCTTGACGCTCAGGCCCCTCAGGAGCGATGCCGGCGGCGTGTACTCCTCCCTCATAGCAGCCTCCTGTCCGGTCCGGTGAACTCGATGCGCTCGCAGGCCCCGGCAAGCCTCGACGCGACGCGCGCGCCGGAGATCCCTCCCCACGCGCTCCTGAGCTCGGAGAGCTTGAGGTTGCTCGTGACGATGGTCGGCAGCCCTCTCGTCGTCCTCGCGTCGATGAGGCGCGTGAGCGTCTCCACCGCCCATTCGGTCGGGCGCTCGGCACCGAGGTCGTCGAGGGCCAGCAGCCCGTACCGCTCGGCCCTCTCGAGCGCGCGCCTGTCTCCGCCGTCGTACCCGTCGCGGATGTCGTCGAGCAGGCGCTTGGCCGTCACCAGCTTCGCGGTCCCGCTGCGCCCGTCGGCCTCGACCCTGAGGCGCACGGCGCACGCGGCGGCGTAGGTCTTGCCGCGACCCGGCGCGCCCCACAGGTACGCCCCGCGGCCGCGCTCCACGAGCCCGTAGACCCTGCGGCCCTCCTCGCAGTCCGCCGAGGCGTACGCACCGGCGAGGCCCGCCTTCCGAAGGCGGGAGGCGCGGATTCTGGCGACCGCCTCCCTGAGGGCTGCCGGGCACTCAGAGCCTCGAGTACTCGTCATCGATGTCGCCTCCCTTCGCCGGCGCCTCCCGCTTCTGCCACGTCGCGCAGGCCGCCGGCCACGACTTCATCGGGTTCCTCCCGACCATCCAGCCCTTCGATTCGTAGAAGGCCACGAAGGCCTCCGGATCGAAGGTGTAGCCCCTCTTGGCGCATAGGGCGCGGACCTCCTCGACGGTTGGAGGGGTGAAGCGTGTCCTCTCCTTCTTTGGCTTGGTATGGATTGGTATGGTTTGGTATGGTTTGGGTTCGGCTTTTCCCGAACCCCCGTTTACTGGTTCCGAAACCACCGTATAGACCTTTTCGTCATCGTCCAAAGGGGGGTTTGCATCGCCGTAAAGGGTGGTTTCGCTTTCTTGAAAGGGGTCTTCCGAGTCGCTTGAAGGCTCCTTTCTCTTTCCGCGTCCCCCCGTTTTCCCGGCGCTGATCGCCCGTTTGGAGTTGTCGATGTCCTCGCGCAGGCTCTCGAACAAAGCGTCGAGCGGCCACTCGAGTTCAGGCTCCTGACCGGTGGTGCCGTAGACGGCCAAGGCCCAGAGCAGCGCGCCGCGCTGCGAGTCCGGCACCCTGGCCGCCGTCGCGGTGAGCTTCGGAAACCATGTGAACTTGGCTTCTTCCACGTCGCCCTCCTAGAACGGGATGTCCTCGTCGAACGCGTCAGCTGGCTCCGGCGCCTGGGCGGCCTGCCCCGCCTGCCTGGACATGAACTCTATGTCCTCGACGATGACCTCGAGTTTGCTCCTGCGCTGGCCGTCGCGCTCCCAGGAGCTGTAGCGCAGCTTGCCCTCGATGGCGACCTTCGCGCCCTTGGCCAGGTAGCGCCCGACGGCCTCGGCCCTCGCGCCGAACATGGTGCAGTCGACGAAGTTCGGGTAGTCCTCCCACTCGTCCGTCTGGGGGTTCTTGCGCCTGTCGCTCACGGCGACGCCGAAGGACAGGACCTGCGTCCCGCCGGCGGTGGCGCGCAGCTCCGGGTCGCGGGTGAGGTTCCCGGATATGTTCACCCTGTTGATGCTCATTTCGCGCTCCCGACTATCGGCTGAGACCCTTCCGGGACGACGACGAGGTTGCCCTCCTTGCCGATGCTCTTGAGCGCGTCGATGTAGCGCTGCTGGAGTACCTCGGGCGTGAGGGACTCGGTGAGGATCGCGTTCGCGTCCGCCTCGCCCTGCGCCTCGATCTTCTTGGTCTCGGCCTCGACCTTCGCCGTCTCCTGTGCGTTCAGGGCCTTCTGCTTGGCCACCTCGGCGCTCTGGGCGTCGGCGTAGGCGCTCGTTATCGACTTCGCGTAGCGGATATCCTGCACCTGAACCTGCTCCACGATGACGCCCTTGCCCTTCCATTGGCCGGCAAGGGCCTCCTGCACCGCGTCGGTGAACTTCGCGCGGTCGGTGAGCAGCGTCAGCGTGTCGTACTTGCCGGCGACCTCTCGCGCGGTCGCCCGCAGGTCGTTGGAGACGTAGTTGGTCACGAAGGCTTCCTGAGTCCCGTACTCGGCGTAGAGGTCCTCGACCTTCCCCGCGTCCAGACTGTAGATGACCTGGACGTCGATGTTCGCCTTCGTTCCGCTCGCGTCGTTGATGGAGACCTCTGCGCCCTCGTAGGAGCCTCCGTCGTACGCGTACTCCGAGTCCTTGAAGAAGTTGATCTGGCGGTTCCGGATGTCCCACCCGATGGAATCCTGCCACGGGGCCTTGAGGTGGAAGCCGGCCTCCGCCGTGTGCCCGGCGATGGAGCCCCCGACGTTCCTGAGCACGACGGCCTCGCCGATGTCCTGCGCGTAGAAGCACTGCGTCGCGACCAGCACCGCGCCGAGCGCCGCGACGGCGGCGCCTGCGGCGGGGCCGGCGACCGGCTTCTGCGGCCTCTTGGCTGATTCGCCGGCCTCGTACTCGGCCATCGCGGCCTCGTATCGCCTCCGGGCCGCGTGCAGGGCGCCCGCCGCGCCGAGTCCCGCCGCCACCGCGGCGCATCCCGCTATAGTCACTATCATCGTCTAGTCCTCCTTGTCGAATCTCGCGACCGTCTCCGACAGCTGCTTCCCGTACTCGACCAGCTGGTCGTCGGTGAGCCGTGTGACGTCGTCGGTCTGGTAATGGGCCTTCAGGTATGAATCGAGTTCCGCTCCGGAGACGCCGTTCTCGATGCACCGGGCCTTCATCTCCGAGATGCGGACGATCATCCGCTGGCGCTTCGGTTGCTTCTTCTGCGCGGCCGGACGGGGTTGCTTGAGCGGCCCCGTGTCGCCGTCGGTATCCGGCTCGCCCGCTAGACCGAAGGCCTTGTTGAGCGAGTACCGGCGCGCATAGGTCTCGCGCTTGCCGAAGTTCTGCGGGTCTGACTCGTACTCGTAGTACTCCCTGTCCAGCTCGAATACCTCGTCGCCGAGACACACGCACGTGCTGATGTAGAACAGGCTCCCTTTTTCGCTCATGCTCGTCCGCTGGAGGAGGAACAGGCCGTTGTCGTTCAGCGCCTTCCTCACGACCGCGAGCACGTCTGCCAGGCTCGCGTAGGAGTACCTGCGGCTGCCGATCTGGCCCTCGCCGCGCATCTTGGGGTTCTCCATCTGCGACTGCGCCTTGGCGAGCCGGTCGTAGACCTCGGACTCCATCAGCCCACCTCCCCGGCTATGAGGCCGGCGACGTCGACCCCTGACATGCGCGGCCCCATCGCGGCGACCACGTCCTCCGGCTTGCACCCGCGGACGACTGCCGTCTTCGGCGCGCGGCCCTGCCAATAGGCCCACTCGGCGCGCTCGCCGGTCTCCTTGTTCACGACGACTCCGCCGACCTGCGCGAACGCCTTCTCCCAGCCCTTGGCCGGGACCTCCTCGGTCAGGCCGAGCTCGCGGAGGGCGGCGACGGCCTCGTCCTCGCGTCCGGCGGCAATGACCGCCCTCGGGGCCGAGTAGCTGATGCCCACCTCGCCGACCTTGTCCTCTCCGGCGATGATGGCGCGCCGGTCGGCGTGCGTCTCGTCGAACGCGTCGAGGAGCTCGAGCCTCGCCTGCTCCTTGGCCTCCTTGAGCGCGGGGGCTATCTGCTTGTCCATTGCCACCAGCACCGCCAGCCTCTCGTCTCCCGTCATCATCGCGACACCTCCCCCGTCTCGAGGTCGAGCTTCGGCTGCTCCGGATACATCTCGACGATTACCTTCTCGCCCGCGAGCTTCGCGGCGTCGAACGCCTGAGGCTCGTCGGTCAGGGTCTCGAGCTGGTAGGAGACCGCCCCGCCCTTGATTACCGCCTGTTTGAACAGGCACTTGACCTGGCATACCATGCGGACCACCTACTCGGACATCTTCTTGAGCAGGCGCGCGACGTCCTCGAACCCAATACGCCCGCGGACGTTGGCGCCGATGAAATCGCGCGACTCGTCGACGAGGTCGTCCGGCACGCGGGATAGCACGGCCTCGCACAGGGCGATGAGCGCCAGGGCGCTGTTCGCGAGGATCAGCTTGTGCTTCTCCTCGGCGGACTCGTCCTCGACGGCTTGGAAGAAGAGGTTCGAGAGCACGTTCCCCGACTCCATCACTATCTCGTAATGCAGCTCCTCGAGGCTGTAGCCGGTGTACTTGTTCTCCTTGAAGTAGCGTTTCATGTTCATTCCTTTCCGTATGTCTCCGCGTAGTAGTCGACGCGGATGCTTATGAGGTTCCCGTCGCCGTGCGGCTCCCTGGAGCGCTTGGCGACGGATAGCGAGACGACCTGGGAGTCGTCTACGAACGCCGTCCCGTTGATGGCGTCGAGCACGAGCTTCGCGACGTTGTCGGCGTCCGGCTTCATCAGGTCGGTCCTCCCGGCCCAGAACTTGGGGTTGGTCTTCGCCAGCTCGCGCGAGTAGGAGATGCAGACCGACACAGGTCCGCCGAAGAGCCTCCACCTGCCGCCGGACGCCTCCTTGAACCGCCGCCTTATCTCGTCCTCGGCCCTCTTGGTCTTCGACGGCGTGTACGGCTTGCCGCGGCCCCTGGCGTGTCGCGGCCTCTGCTTGCCGACCACCTCCGCGACCGGGACGTCGACGGACACCGATCCGAGGCGCTTCACCTTCCAGCTCATCGGACGAACCCGTCGGACTGGCTGCGGTGCTTGTTGAATGCGCCGCGCAGGTCCTCGAAGCGGCTCTCCATGATCCGGGAGAACGACGGCGCCAGTCCGTTGCGGACCGACACGTGCAGCTCGTTGCGGACCATGTTCACGAGGTAGTTCGCCGACACGTATCCCTTGCGGCTGAGGCGGTGCGCGTTGTCGACCATGTAGGCCCACGGGCCGGGGTTCTCCTCGATCCAGCGCAGCGCCGCCTCGTAGTCCTCCTCGCCCTTCGCCCCGAGGCCGGCTATCTCCATCTGCATGCTCTGGGGCTTCGGGCAGTACGCCTCGTCGTTACGCATCCACGGCACCGCCCATCGTCGCCTCGTACGCCGCGCGGGCGTCGGCGACCCTCGCGTCGGCCTCGGGCACCGCCACCAGCCATACCGCCGCGCACAGGGCGCACATGACCGCGAGCGCCGCCAGCAGGACGCTGGCCTCCAGTGCTATGCTGTTGCCGGGCATGTTGGCCCGAGGGGCGTCCTGGGTGTGGTTATCGGGGGCGCCCTGTCTTGTGTACCGGTACATCGCAACTCCTTTCATCTAGTCTTCTACCTGCGGTTTTCATTCGTTTTCATTGATTTGGAGCTTCTTCTTGAGCCTGCTCTTGCGCGAGTAGAGCTTCTGGCGCTCCCTGTCGTTGCGCTCGGAGCGGCGCAGCTCCTCCTCCATCTCCATCACCTCCCTCGCCAGCTCCTCGCGCCTGGCCTCCTTGGTGCACTCGGCGCACCAGCCGGTCCTGCCGGACAGCGGTTTGCGGGACAGCGCCCCGCACTTGGGGCAGCGCCACCTCGGCGTGAGCGAGACCCCGTAGCGGCTCGCCTGGACCTGCACGGAGACCACGGAGCGGCCGAGGTGCTCGGCGACCGCGACGGCGCCGTCGCCGGCGTGCTCCTCCAGGTATCGGATCTCATCCGTGGTCCAGTTCATCGGCCCTCCAATCCCGGTAAAGCGGGAACAGGACGTCGCGCATGTGCTGAACCCTCTCCTCGCCCCTCTCGTTCTCCGACTTCACGCATTCGTTTTCGAGGCGATTCGAACACCCTCCGCCAGCGTTCCCCGACACCTACGCCACCTCAGTGAGTTCGTAGAGGTCATCAAGAGACAGCCCGAGCATGCGCGACAAATTGAAAGCCTCAGATAGGCTGAACTCATTTGATCCACGCAGCTTGTTGAATAAAGACGACCGGCTTATGCCAAGAGCATCTGCAACCGAGCTCATCGTCGTTCCGTTAGCCTCAACGTACTGGCCAACTTTCTCCTGGAGGTTCATACTTCTCCCTTCCCTCTCGTACAAAACTTTGTACGGCTCACAGTATTGTACAAAGTTTTGTACCGTGCAATACTTTGTACGTGTAAATAATTGGACTGTAGAGGGGACGTGAGATGGAATACCGGGATGTACTCGCCTATTACCTTGATAAGAAAGGCATGTCGCCTGCTGAGCTTGCACATGCCATCGGCTCGCCTCGTTCGACAATTGACGCCCTACTCAAAGGCAGAGCTAAAGAACCAACATTTGGAAAGGCAAAGGCAATAGCGGACGCACTCGATGTGTCTCTCGAAGAGATGGCAAGAAAAACCTACGATGAGTGAACCGGGGAATGTCTTATGAGATTTTTAAAGTCACTTTTTAGGTCCGCAAAAGAAGAAATCGCTCAACATAGGGAGCAGGAGCCAAAGACAAAGAAAGACCGGTCTCTGGTCAACCGACAACAAGATGCTCACCCAGAAAAACACCATGCTTATTCAATAACGCTTGAGGGCGAATGCGAACGTACCGTTTACACATATGACGGCTCTCCACTGAATGGGACGCGCAAAGGCAGTGTTATATACGCAGACGTTGTAACTAAACACACGAGGCTCCACAGTAACGCCACTGGCACTGATTGGGACTCAACAGATGGAGGCGTGGCGCTAGCTGTAAACGGAGTCCCATTCGGGATGACAAATACTCTTGCCGAGACATTCAAAGAGCTTGATAGGGCCGGATATGCTGTAAAGGTCAAATTAAAGCGCGTCGGCCTTTACTGCAAAGGGATTCCTGAAATGGTAATGATGATCCCGCAACCAGAAGAAGTGTTCAGATGGCGAGATGCATGCAGAGCGCTTGGGCGAGAGGTCCCTTTCTCCGACCGGCACACAGATGAATGCGAGCGTGCGGCAGATCTAGAAAACAAGCGGCGCAGATTGTCTAGGTTGAGCGGGCTCAATCTCCCGATTGGTGTTGATGGAGACGTTTTCTTTATTAAAAACGATGACTGGCCAGGTGCTAAACCTCATACCAGATGTGAACCGGTTGAAATATCTACTGAGCTTATTCCATTAAGAAAAGGCTCGAAGGCAAAGCCTCATATAGCGGTAAGGGTATCAGGGGAGATCTTTACTGAACTGAGTGCCAGGAACAGGCAATATCAAACGATTGCCAAGCATGTTGGCGATAAACCATATGCAGCAACGTGTCAACGGCGGACGCTTAACGATGGCACCAACGGCTGGCAAATCGTTGTCGTATATCTTTCTATGGAAGACGAATGATGCCGAAGACCGCCGTCATATATGCAAGGTTCTCATGCTCCAAGCAGCGGGAGGCCTCGATAGAGGACCAGCTGCGCGTGTGCCGCGAGTGGTGCGCGAGGGAGGGCTACGGCGTCGTCGCGGAGTACTGCGACCACGCCTTCTCCGGCAGGTCTGACAACAGGCCGATGTTCCAGGAGATGATAGCCAACGCCGGCGAGAGCGACATCGTCCTCGTCTACATGATGGACCGCTTCAGCAGGAGCGAGTACGACGCCCCGATATACAAGAAGGAGCTGGCCAGGCACGGCGTTGAGGTCGTGAGCGCCATGGAGGCGCTGCCGGACGGCCCGGAGCGCGTGCTGATAGAGAAGATATACGAGGGCCTCGCCGCCGTGGAGTCGGCCAAGACCTCGCTCAGGACCAAGCGCGGCATGACCGGAAACGCCATGAAGTGCATGACCAACGGCGTGAGGATATACGGCTACAGGACGGGCGAGGACGGGCGCTACGAGGTCGTGCCGGAGCAGGCCGAGAACGTCCGCGAGTGCTTCAGGCTCCGGCTCAGGGGCGACAGCATGGACTCGATAGCCCGCAAGCTGGCGGAGCGCGGCGTCACCACCTACACGGGCAGGCCGTGCAGCGGGACCATGGTCAACTGCATGCTGAAGAACGAGCGCTACACGGGCGTGTACATCTGGGACGGGGTGCGCGTGGAGGGCGGCATACCCGCGATCATCGACAGGAGGACATACATGGACGCTCAGAACGTGCGCGGCAGGAAGCGCCGCAAGGAGGAGTCGTGGGCTCTCTACCCGCTGGCGGGGAAGGCCCTGTGCGCCGAGTGCGGCAAGTCGCTCCAGGGCATGTCCGCCTACGGCCAGAACGGGGTGCGCTACGAATACTACGGCTGCCCCGGAAAGTGCCAGAGGAACGTGAGGCGCGACCTCCTCGAGGGCGAGATAGTCCGGGCCGTGCGCACGATGCTCAGAGACCCGGAGGCGGCTCGGTCGGTCGCCGAGGCGCTCTGCGCCGTGCCGGCTGGCGTCAACGCGGAGAAGGATAGGGCCTCTAAGGCCATGAGGGACGCGGAGAGGGGCCTTTCCAACATACTGGCTGCGGTGGAGCAGGGGATCATCGTACCGGGCACCAAGGAGCGCATAGCGCAGCTGGAGGCGCAGAGGGCGAGGGCTCTCGCCGACATCGACGCCGCGAGCATGGACGAGGTAGACCCGGAGGACTTCGCGAGGTTCCTCATGCAGGCCGACAAGCTCGACGACGCGAGCATCATCGACGCCTTCGTGTACCAGTGCCTCGTGGCGCCCGAGTCCGTGGTCGTCACGCTCAACTACGATGAAAACGGCGAACCCGCTCGACTCAACATCAAGCGGGTTCGTGGAAATTTGGAATGGTGCCCCGTATAGGGTTCGAACCTACGGCCTTCTGCTCCGGAGGCAGAC